>Ga0222712_10003810_pt1 | contig 16164 bp, 10 predicted proteins | sample C33_657DmetaG_FD_165043 | JGI IMG/M metagenome (GOLD analysis project Ga0222712, IMG submission 165043) | Estuarine water microbial communities from San Francisco Bay, California, United States - C33_657D | ecosystem: Environmental > Aquatic > Marine > Unclassified | place: USA: California...
CTCGGTCGGTCGGACATACAGAGACTCGGTCGGTCGGACATACATCCATCCATCCCGTCGTCGACGTCGACGTCGACGCGCGACGCGCGAATGAAATCCATTCATTCATTCGTCGACGCATTCGTCGACGAGCGATCGTCGACGTCACTTCACGCGCATTCGCACGGGTTGGAATACGTGAACGCGGAACACACGCACACACACGGTACACGCGCGCGCGCGTCGAACGTCGCCTGAGCGAGATGCGCGCGTCGATGTTGGCGACGACGACGACGACGACGACGACGACGACGACGACGACGCGTCTTGGATACGACGCGACGCGCACGTCGAGGACGATGACACGGACACGTATGGCGACAAAGAGACCGATGAATGGACACGGTGTGGGACAGAGTGTGAAAACACTCGACGCGAGTCGCGAGAAGACGTCGACGCGCGATGTTCGCGTCGAGGCGGTGGCGGAACCGCGAGCGGCGAGCGCGCAAGCCGGCGGCGCGAACGCGGATGACGTGCGGAGACAAATGGCGGATATACGACGACAGATGGAAGAGGATGAAGATCTGGGCGTACTCATGGCGGGATTGCGCGGGACGAACATCGATGCGAGCGATTTCGCCGCCGATGGGGTGACGATGAAGGTGGTGGATGTGGAAAAGTTGGAGAATGATAAGTTTGGCGACGAGTTGCCGCTGTATTACGATCCGGCGCTCATCGAGCAGTATTGGGAACGACGACCTGCGGCAGTGGCCCAGCGCATGTTTCAGCTCAGTACGATCGGTGGATCGTTCATCACCGGGTTGGTGAGCGATTTCGTCACGAAATCTGTGGATAAGAACGCGGTGAAGCGAGCGATTCAGTTGCGCGAAATCGTCACCTCGCTTGGCCCGGCGTACATCAAACTCGGTCAAGCGCTGAGCATTCGACCAGACATCTTGAGCCCAGCCGCGATGAATGAGCTTCAAAAGCTTTGCGATAAAGTGCCGAGTTTCGATAATAATTTGGCGTTCGCGACGTTAGAGGCCGAACTGGGATGCAAATGGCAGGAGGTGTACTCGGAGCTCGGTCCCGAACCCGTAGCCGCGGCGTCTCTCGGTCAGGTGTACAAAGGCAAGTTGAAAGACACGGGCGAGATTGTGGCGGTCAAAGTTCAGCGCCCGGCGGTGTTGGAGACGGTTTCGGTGGATCTGTACGTGTTGCGTAAAATCGGCGTCTTCCTGAGACGCTTTCCAGCCATCACGACGGATGTCGTTGGCTTGCTTGATGAATGGGCCGCCCGTTTCTTCGAGGAACTCGACTACAATCGCGAGGGCGAAAACCAAACGAAATTCGCTGAGAGCATCAGGGTTGATTTGCCACAAGTTGTGGTGCCTAGGACGTACGCCAAGTTCACTCGGCGCAAGGTGATCACCTCCGAATGGTTGGAAGGCGAGAAGCTCTCGCAATCGCAAGCCGCTGACGTCGGCGATCTCGTAAACGTCGGCGTGATCTGTTACTTGAAGCAGCTTCTCGACACGGGGTTTTTTCATGCTGACCCTCACCCTGGGAATCTCATTCGTACTCCCGATGGTCGGCTGGCGATTTTGGACTTTGGTCTCATGACGCAAATCGACGATAACATCAAATACGGGATGATTGAAGCGATTTCACATTTGATTCACAGAGACTACGAAGCAATCGTGAAAGATTTCGTGACGCTGGATTTCATCCCCGAAGACACGGACTTGAAACCAATCCTTCCAGTGCTCGGCCGAGTTTTTGACACCGCCCTCGAAGGCGGTGGGGCAAAAAATATCAACTTCCAAGAGCTCGCCGCGGATTTAGCGCAAATCACTTTTGATTATCCGTTCAGAATCCCGCCGTACTTTGCGCTCATTATCAGAGCGATTGGAGTTTTGGAAGGCATCGCGCTCGTTGGCAATCCCGACTTTGCGCTCGTCGACGAGGCGTATCCGTACATTGCCAAACGTTTGTTGACGGATGACTCCCCGCGTTTGCGCGAAGCGCTTCGCTACATGGTGTACGGCAAAAAACAAGTCTTCGATGCCGACCGCATGATTGACCTGCTCGAGGCTTTGGAAACGTTCAGACAATCAAGTCGAATGTCCATGGGCGATTCCACGCTGCCCGCGGCGAGCCCGCGTTTGGCTGCTGCGGGGTCTTCGGCACGGGTTTCTCCGGTCAGCGAGAACGCCACTCGAGAGGCGCTGCAATTCGTGCTCTCTCCGGACGGCGTCTTCTTCCGTGAATTTTTGCTGGACGAGGTCGTCAAAGGCATCGACGCGTTGTCGCGCGATAACGCCATCCGCGTGCTGACCCAATTCGGTCTCCAAGACGCGCGTATTCCGATATTCTTCCCCGGGTTTCCGAGCATGATCAAGCTGTCACCTTCGATGACGCAGAACGACAGTGAGACACTCGCAAGCACGACGAAATTACTCAACTTTTTACTACGCGGCTCGCGTTCGGACAAGGCGGGCGATTTCAGACCGAATGACTTCACTAGTTTTGTGTCTAGCGCTTCTCGTGCGGACCAGCAAAAGGCGTTCAACGAGATTTCTCCGTTCTTACCTGCGGTTGCGACGCAAGTCGCTCCCGAGCTCGCGCGTCGATTGAGCTCGCGCCTCGCGGCGCGAGCCATTCGCGACGTCTTCGGCGTCGCCCCAGCGTGATCGAACGCGTTTCATTCATTTTATTCTGTAGTGTGTTGATGTGCTAAAAGTCAAGCTTGTACAGTACAGTAGTACGTTTTATACGACGGCTATACTATAATGCGCCAATTGTCGTCGATTTCTCACGCGTCATCGCGCGCTCGACGCGAAACATTTTTGGGCGCGGCGCGCGCCGCGCCCAAAAATGTAGGGTTTGGCGATCCTCCACCCATCGCGACGCGCGCGCGCCCACTTCAACCGCCGTCTCTCCGCGACGCGCCGTTCACGCACGAGGAATGAAGGGTAACAACCAAGTGCCCAACGCGCACTTCTCCAAGGATTGGCACGGCGTCGCCGCGCCGAACCTCATCCGCACGTGGTTGAATCAACGTACGTCACGCGCGCGCATCGCATTCGCGATCTAGGGCTTCGTTCGTTCGTTCGCGCGCGATCGCGAACGGCGCGCGCGCGGCGCGATCGCGTTTCGCGCTTTTCGAGAGTTCGATGGGACGATTTCACTGCACTCCTTCGTCGCGTGCGCGCGCACTGACTTCGTTCGTCGCCGTCGTTCGTCGCTCACAGCCGGTCGCAAAAAGTCCCGTCGCAACGCGCGCGCGGCCAAGGCGGCGAAGACGTTCCCTCGCCCCGTCGCCGGGTCGTTGCGCCCGGTGGTGCAATCGCAAACGCAGCGATATAACTTCAAAAAGCGTCTCGGTCGTGGATTCACGCTCGAAGAGCTCAAGGTGCGTCGTCGCTCGTTTCGCGAATCGTCGCTCGTTTCGCGCGCGGTGGTTCCATTCGCTGACCTATGCGTTCTCGCACGACAGGCGGCTGGTATCTCCAAGAAAATGGCGCCCACGATCGGGATCTGCGTCGATCACCGACGCCGTAATCGTTGCGAAGAATCTTTGGCGGTGCGTGAATCGTATTCGACGCGTCGCGCGCGCGATGGGAAAACGATGGGAGCGAGAAGGGGAAACTAGGGTCTGAGCGCGCGTTTCGGTGAAGAAACGCGCGTTCACGGTTTTGGGCGCGATTACTGACGAGGAAACGTTTATTTTAATACCGCGCGCAGCTGAACTCTCAGCGACTTAAGCAATACATGTCCAAGCTCGTGTTGTTCCCGCGCAAGAACTCGAAGCCGAAGCACGGAGACTCGCCGGCGGCTGATCTCGCCGCGGCGACGCAACACAAGGGCGCTACCATCATGCCGCTCACGAAGGTCGTGAAGCCTGTTGAGATGGTTGCTGTCACCGCAGAGATGAAGGCGTTCGGTGCCTACGGCAAGCTGCGCGTTGAGCGCATGAACAAGCGCCAAGTCGGTCCGCGCATCAAGAAGGCTATCCAGGCTGCCAAGGATGCGGAGGAAGCGGCGAAGTTGGAAAAGCTTGGATAAATCCACCAGCACCATAACCTCTTAGATTTGGGATGATAATGTGATTTCTCGACGACGATAGCCACGTTGAGATTGTAAAGCACACGGAGATAAGTGTTCAAACCTCGTGCTCGATTTAGCTTCGGTTCGCGCGACGACGCTAGCGCTTCTCCAACTGTCGTCCGCACTTTTGCACACGCCGATTCTCATGGCGTCTTCCTCAATCGCTCGCACCGCGCACTTCGCCGCTCGCGTTTCGCCTGTTTCTCCCACTGTGCGTCCATCGGTCGGTTTTTTTTTGTCTCTCTCGTCGTCGCCGTTGATCGCTGGGACTGCAAAAATCGTTATCTTGAACTGACGATTTTCTCGACGCAGGGAAAGTCGAATCGAAGGTCGAAACCAGCGCGCGCGGTGAATGAAATCACGCAAGTCGCGGCGAACGGAGGCATCACTGCCTTCTTAGCGCTTGCCGGAATCAGCGTCGTGGCGACCGTGGGTGCGACGAAGCGCATCGAGAGCCGGTTGCAAGAAGCCATCGGCGTGGCGACGAGCAAAGGCGTGGACTTGACGGATTTATACTACGATTTTGACGTCCCAGGCGATGCGTACCCATTCGGTGATGCCGAAGGTCTCGATTTCCTTCCGAAAGACTGGAAGCCACCGAAGAAGGGCGATCCGAAATATTTGCCTTCGCGCATGTTGGGCATGGTCCAAGTGCGCAACAGTTTATCTGATTTGTTACAAGAGTGCGAGCGAAAGAACATCGACGTGAGCGATGTCTGCGTTCCTTTTGAAGATTACGAAGGGCCGTACGACACGAACCAAAAGAGAATGATGGAGCTCCGCAAGCGTCTCGGGAAGTAGTCTTTCACATTCCACAAAACGTACAGAGGCGGTACGGAGCGTGCGCGGCGCCGTACCCTCTACTAGGTCTAGCCATTACTAAACTAATCTACAGTAATCAAACACGTGTGCGAGTAAAACCCGCAATCTCCACCGTCGTCATCGCAACGTCGTCATTTCTTGTCGATGTTGGCCCAAACGCCGCGGCGTTGCAAGCCGCCTGTCGGCGCTCGGTCGCGCTGTTTTGTCTCTGGCGGCGCGATGAGTAACGGGTAGATCGAACTTACGAACGCGGCCGCGGAGGCGGAGACGATCAAAATCCCAAATACGACTTTCCCGCTCGTGGGCGTCGGCGACATCTTCGCGCCAAGCGTCGGACTGCGGAGAGCGTCCTTTGTCGACGGTTGGCGAGCAAGTCTTAAGCAAAAACTGGTGGTTTTATTTATTATTCTACTTTTGGCTTTGGTCTATGATTTCTTCGATGAGCTTGGCTTTGGCGAGATTTACTTTAATCGCCTCACCTTGCTCAGCGAGTGCCTGACGCACGGCTCGATCTTCGGCGCTCACATCGTCGCGTTCGACAATGACGCGTCGAGAGCCGACGTACCCGATGTCCACGTCTTCGCGCTCCGTAGCCACTGCCGCACGCTCTCGCAACTCATCGATGCGCTGCTGAATCAGCGGTATGTCAGCGTTACACGCCTCTAACTGCAGGCGGAGCGATTTCTCGGCTTTTGTCAACGGATGAGGAATTTTCTTTTCTCGTTCAGCCAAGTCGCGCAACTTTGCGCGAATAGCGTCATGCGACGTAGCCGCCGCTTCTACGCGCTCGACGAGCACATTGTGGCGCTCGATCGCTTCATTCGCGCTCTTCACTAACGCCGTAACTTCCATGATCTGGCGCTTGATTTCCGCTTGCAATCGGAGAGCCGTAGTGCGGACCTCGTCGTGGACGTCTCGCGCGTAATCGACGTAAATCTCCTTCAACGCGCTCGCGCACTTGGCCAACGCCTCATTCGATCCTGGGTCGCCCACTTTCATCCCAGAATGTATACCGGCATCATTCATGATTTGATCAGCGCTTTTGATTTTGTCACGTCTAATGCCTTCTGATAACGCGCGCAACTCGCTTCTCGAACTAGCCTCGAGCGTTCGCGGCTGCATAACGACGGCGGACTTCGAAGGCGTCGTGATCTCGCTCGACGTTTCCGCTGCCGCGCTCACGGGCGGTGGAGTCAGCATTCTGTACGACCCATCATTTCTCAGCGCGATGATGACGCCTTCGGCTAGAGGATCACCGAGCGGTTGCAAACCCAAGAGTGGAGCGTTGAAATCGCATAGCGTCTCCACGCGTGGAAGCGGGAGCGAATCCGTCGACTCACTCTTACTCACGTCAACCATGTCATCCGCAGCGATCTCAAGAATGGGCAGCCATGTTAACACGATGGAGTGAACCGCGCCGTTGATGCACGCGAACAAGCGTTCGCGCAGCGCCGGATCCCAACACAATTTCGCAAATTTCACCTTGGCAACATGGTGCTCGTCCGGCGTCGCCGTCAACTGTATCGTATCAACGGTGATCAAAGGCGGGAGATCTTCCCGCGCGCTCGACGCATCAGACATCGCAAACGTATACCCGCGCATGTTCTTAAACGGTCCATCGCACCACGCCGGCTTTATCTCGCTCGGCACGACGTGCACGTGCACCGCTCCGGCGTGCAGCGTCGCCACGACGTTACCTCCCCCACTTCCACCCGAAAACGACGAAATCGCGATCGCCAGAGCATCATCTTCCCCTCCATCCACCGTCGCCCTCGTCTCTGGCCTTCGAGGAAGCGGTCCTTGCAGCGCAATCGCGCGCTCGTCCTCGTCCGCCGCGACCCGAGCCGTCGCCAACGGCGTCCTTCCGTCGTTCAAATCCGGAAACGTCTCCTCTACCCACTCCTTCGCCAATGCGTCATCAAACTCTAAACTTCTCACCGTGACTTTTGGATATTTCCCCCCTCGGCACACGATCGGGCACATCGCGCGCGCGTCCCCGCGAGACGTGAGAAAGTACACGGTGAACGCCCCCCACCCCGAGCTCGGGGCGAACGCGAAATCCACCACCTCGGGTTTCATCGGCGATGATTCGGGAAATTCTCCACGCAAATCAAGCCTCCACGAGCGCTCGATCGCAACCTCACCGCTCTCGACGTCATCGCAATTGATCATTCGAAACGTTCCATCCGACGTCAGCGCGCAGAGCGTCGCCTCCGCGTTCGGGTGCCACGCGCATCGCACCACGCGCGTCGTCGACACGCGCGCGAACTCGTCGTCACACACCGACGTCACTTTCGTTTTCCCATCGCACGGCGCCAGGGTGAACGCGAACAACGAAGCGCGCTCGCGCTCGCCCGGTCCTTGGCCGCCGACGCCGTACGCGCACGCGAATCGCCCGCTCGGGCTCGCGCGAAACCCGAGGCACGTGAAATTTTTAGGGACGTCCAGCGACACGCGATTGACTCGAGCGCGAGCGCGTTCGTCGTCGCGTTCGTCGTCGTCGAACGACGCGACGGTGCAGGACAAGACGTCTCGGCTCGGACACGAACGAACGTCCCCGCGCGCGTCGCAGACGTAGGCGGCGCCGCGGCGGTCCTCGTCCACGAAATCCGTCAAAGTGAACGGGCGAGACGCCATGGCATGATGTGAATGCTCGGCGCGCTCGAGCGCGCGCTCGGCTTCGCGCTGCGCGAGGACGTGGTCGAAGAGCGCGGAGAGGGGCGAGAGCATGAGGCGCGAAGTGCGGCGACGAAAGGACGCGACGGGAGAAACGACGAAAAGGATGAAGAGTGATGTAGAGAAAACATGCGACGTCGAGAACGTCACAAACGAATGAAGTTTCGATGTATTCCCTCGTTCTGAGTGGATTCACGCGCGCACGAAGACGATTCTGGCGCTGAGCGTCTCGATGTCCCGTTCGATGCGCGCGAGTTTCATCTCGTGCTCCTCTTTGCGCGCACGCCTGGACGGAGTGTCGACGATGAGAGGAAGTTTTTGATACGACGCGTTGATCGCGTCGTATTGTCGTCGCAAGCCGGTGATGAGTGATTGACGCTCGTCATCCGGCAAACGCTCGCGCGCGGCGGCTTCGAGGATATTTTTAGCTCGCGTCTCCTCCTCCAGCTTTTGCGCCTCCTCGCGCTCGCGATTAATTCGCACGAGATACTCGGGAACTTTCCCATAGTCCACATGTCGATCGTCTTCGCCCTCGGCGCTCGCGCGCGACGCTCGCGTCGCTCGCGTTTCCATCGCCTCGCGTTTATTCTCATAAATCCAATTCCTTTCCCCATCGTTCGCTTTTCTCGCCTCCACGCGCGCCCGTTCGCACTCCTCGCGCGTCACCAACCGCGCTTTACGCACAACTCGCTCGTCTTTTCCATGCGAGCGCGAGGACGACGCGCGCCCGAGCGCGCCTTCCGCCGCGGTTCTCCCGCCGCGCGCGCGCAGGTACTCCCCCGGCGCGCGCGCGTTCGTCCCTCGCCTCGTCCCAAACGTCGCGTGCGTCGCCATCGCGCTCGATCGATTGTTTTCACTTCGATTTTCACGTCGCGCGTTGGGTCGTCCTCACCTTCGTCCTCGCGCGCGCTCGTCGCGACGTCCAAGCGTTCGCGTTCAGCGCGACGGTTCGTCGTCCACACTGTGACGGTTCATCTTCCGTCCGTGTCGTCCCACCACCACTGTGACGGTTCATCTTCCGTCCGTGTCGTCCCACCACCCCATGACGGTTCATCTTCCGTCCGTGTCGTCGACGCGAAACCCTGAAACGAGGGCAACTCGCGACGCGATCGACGTCGAGCGCACGGCGCGCGACCGCCGATCGTCGATCGTCGCCGATCGCGGGTCATGATGGATGTGATGGCGTCGACCGCGGCGCGCTCGGCGCCGGCGTCGCGAGCGCGCTCGCTGGGGACGACGGAGAGAATGGTGGCGCGCGCGGCGGCGCGCGCTCGCGCGCGACGCGAGGGACAGCGAGCGAGGGAATGGCGCGGAGTTTCGCCGACGGAGGACGCTGACGAGGGATTTGGGATTCTTGGGACGCGCGAGCGCGACACCAAGGCGAAGGCGAAGGCGAATGGAGAGGTTGAATGGAGAGGAAACGAATGGTTGGAGAGGACGAGCGGCGCGCGAAGGCGGGCGAATGGGGGGAGAGAGAGAAACGATTCGACGGTCGCGCGCGCGATGGATGACGAGAAAGATGCGAACGTCGGGACGACGTTGAATGCGAGGAAAGAGCTCGTCGCCCTGGTGGGGTTCTGTGCGCCGTTATTGGCGTCGAATATGATATCACCGTTGCTCACGATGACGGACACGGCGTTCGTGGGAAGGTGCGCGGGCGAGGCGAGCGCGACGGCGCTCGCGGCGCTGGGCGTTTCCACGCCTCTGACGGATTATTCCGTGACGTTGTTTGCGTTCATCACCGCCGGGTTGACGTCCATCGTCAGTCGAGGGGTGGCGAGTAAGGAAGATGCGGATTCGGTGAACGGCAAAGTGTACGGGGCGTTTTTCATCGCGTTTTTGGGATCGCTCGCCGTCGCCGTTCTGCTGTTGACACGCACGGATTACTTGCTCGATTTATTGAACGTCTCGGGTGATGTGAAAGTCATCGCATCGCAGTACACGCGGATTCGAGGACTAGGCATGCCCGCGGCGTTTCTCACATCCGCCGGGTACGCGACGTTGGTGGCGCGAAAAGACACGCTGCGTCCGCTCCTGTGCGTATGCTTCGCCGCGGTGGTGAATTTCGTCGGTGATTGGTTCATGGTGTCGGTGTTAAACACCGGTGCGGCGGGCGCAGCATGGGCCACGACGTGGTCGCTCTACGCCGGCCTGTTCGCTATCACGGTTTTACTCAAGCGTCAAAATTTGCTCGAGTTCCCACCGAGGCAGAATTTCGTCGGCTCGGGCGCCGTCGCGTGGGCGCGCGCCGCGATTCCAACCAAGGCACAGATCGCGCCCGTGATGGCGTTCTTCGGCCCGATCACGTTTTTGGTCGCCGCGCTGTTGACAATCTACACGACGCAGATTCTATTCGCCAACGCTTTGGGGGTGACGGTTTCGGCGGCACATCGAATCGCGGCCAATTTGTTTTCGTTTACGATTCTTTGCGGCGACCCGCTCATCCAAGCAGGCCAGGCGTTTTTACCCGAGCACATCTTCAAATCAAATAAGGCGAACGCGAGAAAAATGTCGAGCATTTTATTTGAGTTCGGGCTCATCACCGCGTCGCTCTCAACGGTGGCGTTTGCCGCGTGCTGCTATCTCGGCGCGTCGGTGTTCACCACCGACGCCGCCGTCATCGCCCAGCTTCACGCCGTGGTTGTCCCGATGTGCGCCACCGTCGTGGTAAACGTGCTGTCAAAGTCCCTTTATGGCGTCATGGTCGCCTGTCGCGCCCTTAAGTTCCTCGCTGGTCTCACTGGTGTCGGATTAATCGGTTTCGCGGCCGCCATGTGGTACGTCGACGCCAACGTCTTCGGCGTCGCTCGATACGCGTACATTTGGTGGATCACGTTCGGGTACTACGCCGGTGCCGTGCTCGTACTGTACTGTCGAATTAAAGGCATCGCGTTTAAGAGCATTCTCGCCGATGACGTCGCGTACTCGTAACCATTCGCCTTCGTCCCGAGCGCGCGCTTCCGGACGTATGGATAAGCGCCGCGAGGCCCCCTCGTGGTGTCCTTAGATTTTCGCTTTGTACGCATATATCTGTCTAAACCCTCTATTTGTTTCATTTTTATCATTATCCATTTCGCGCGATCGATCGATCGTTCGACGTCACTCTCGCACACATGTCTCTCGCTCGCGCACCCGCGCGCGCATTCGCGCGATCGCCCGCGATTTCGTCGCGTTCGCATCGCTCTCGCGCGTCCTCCGTCATCACTCGCGCGGATGGTGCCGCAGGGGCGCATCTCGTCAAGGTGGATGACGTCAAAGACACCATCGGGCGCGGGTTCATCGTCGTGGACATTCGCTCGCCCGAGGAGTGGCAAGAAGGAACGAAAAAGACGTGGAAGAAGATCTGCTTGGCGGTGATGGATGAAAAAGGGGAGATCGAGTTCAATCCGTACTTTGTGGCGGAGATTAAAAACGAATGGCCGAATAAGATGAGCCGGATTTTGCTGTGCTGCGACGACGGAACGATGCGAAGCGAAGCGGCGTATAAAGCGATCGTAAAGGCAGGGTACACGCAAGTGAAAATCATCGAAGGTGGGTCCGATGCGTACTTCGCCAAGTTTCCTCTCACCGCGGAAGACCGCAAGACGTGGAAATTGGCGGATCAGCCGGGCGACGACTTGTCCGTGCTCGTCAGCGGCGTCGACATGAGACAACGATCGGAGAAATTCTTTTAATGCGCGCTCCTCGCTCATATGTGTGGTTGACTATGCTATCGTCTAGTTCAGAGGCTATTGTAATTTTTCTACCGAATATTCAACGACTTTGCACTCATTCGCACGAGCGGCACGCGCCCGCGACGTTCGAGCCGCGCCGCGCGGTGATAAACGTGCGATGTTCGGACAGAACGTCGACGTCGCTATCGATTGTTTTATGCACGCGCACGAAATCGGCATCGACGTGACTCGGAATGGTGTCGTATAAAAGCGTGCACCATAAATCGCTCGAGCTCCTCGCTCCGTCGCGTCCTTTCAGAGCCTTTGCCGCCCTTCGCACGCCGTACCCAAATTCGCCGTATCGCCGCTTAATCGCGCGCTTTTCGCTCACCAAGCAACACGGGGCGAGCACTAAAACATCGCACCTGTACTTGGTGAACAGTTCAATCGCCCGTCGCGACAAATCACCGCACAAGTGCACGCCTACTACGACGACGACGACGTCCTCGTCCTCGCACTCCGCCCGCACCAACTCTTCGAGCTCGAGCGAGAAAACATCCACGCAGTGAAACGAAACACTCTCATCTTCTGTTTTCAAATGATCCATCACCATCCGTCGATCGTTATCTATCGCGCGCACGCGCGTTCGCCCGTCGCTCGCCAACGCCGTCGCGAGCGTCGCGCTCAGCAAACCTTTCCCCGAGCATAAATCGAACACGCACGCCCTCGAGCGACTCGAACGATCGACTTCACGTAACTCTCGACGCACTCGAGCGATCGCGCCCATGGCTTCGGTGATCTCTTTCCGTAGTTTTGTGCCATTCCCGTTCCCGAGCGACGCGTGGCTCGCGTCGCGCATCATCTTGTCGATTAAACTCGCATATTCCCGGGCAAATCGCGCGCAATGCGCGTTCGTGCGCGCCGATTCGCTTCGCACAAAGAACTCGATCGATCGCCTCGGTTTTCTTTCGAGTTGCACGCATCGTTCTGGCTCCATTCAACGCGAAGCCGACGTCGAGGGCGCCGCATTGTGCGCCTGCATCGCTTTTTTTCAACCTCATGTCCACCTCCGACACCGACGATGTTTCGCGCGAATCTCTATTTGGCGCGACCGTTGATTCGTTGTCGTTCACGCACGGCGTGTTCATGGACAAACGAAGCGAGAGACACAAACGATGGGAGCGGCGCGTCGTTCGCGTTCGCGACGGCGCTCTGGAGTTTTTCAAACCATCCACGACGGGCGAGCATTCGTCGAAAGTCGCGCTGAGCGACGTCACCGGGTGCGTGGTGTCGTCGTTGAACGTTCGAGGCGACGTCGGGCGCGAGGGGTGCGGGATATACGTCGAGCTCGTCGGACGCGAGCGCGGGATATTTCTGTGCGCCGGGACGCCGCGGGACGCGCGAGCGTGGACGGAGCTGTTTCGCGACGCCCGAGTGATGAATCGACGAAAGAGCACGGGGTCGCCGTTAAAGAACGAGACGAATGCGAATGCGAGAGCGAGAGGATTGGAGTTCGAGGGCGATGTGGCGACGCCGATGGAGGCGAGTTCGGCGCTTCGAGAGCGCTCGCCGGCGTCGATGGATACTCGCGGGAGAGTTTTAGACACGTTCGAGGCCATGGAGCGCGCGATGGAAGCGAAAGATGAATTACTCGCGGCGGAAGTTGCGGGACGACGGGCGATGGAGGCGCAGTTGCGCGCGGAAAAGAAGTTGAATTATGAGGCGGAGCGCGCGGTGACTTCGATGCGCGAACAGTTGGCCGCGCGCGAGAAAGAGCTGAAACTCGTGCGCGAAAATTTAGCGACCGAGAAGGAGTACTCGGAAGAACTGCGCGAACAATTAGACGAAACGATGTTGCGCGCGACGGAAATGGAAGACGCGGTTGCGGCAGCGGAGATGGAGATTGAGCGTCTCGATCGCGAACTCGTCGACGGCCGAGCGACGCGCGAACGCATGGAAACGGCGCTCATGAGTGAAGGCGACTACTTGCGTCAAAGAGAAGCGCAGGAGTTTCAGCGCCAGCGCCAACTTGAAACGCAACTTGCGGAGTCGAGGAAAGCGATGGATGAGATGACGTTGAGTCATGAGCGCGAACTCGCCGAGGCGCGACGACGAGCGTCACACGCGCAATCCGTCGCGAGCGCCACCGAACAGGAACTTTTGCTCAGCCGAGATCGACTGCTCAGTGAGCTCACAAGAATGCGACGCGAAGGCTACGAATCGGTGACGGCGGCGGGAGCGGCACATTCATCTGCGGATGCGCCGCCACGGACGCCGTCCCGCACGTTGCCGAATACGCCGTCGAGACTCGGGCATGTGTCGCCCAGACGGGTGACTTTTAAAGATTCCCCTTCGACGCGGCGCGAGAACTACGCGCGCGAAACTACCCCACGGACGCCGCGATCGTTCGCATCGCATCCAGAACCAGAAATTACGCCAGAACGCGCCCGGCGTACGCTCTTTGGGCAGCGTTCCACGCCAGGGCGACATTTAGACGCCAACGCGGTAATCGATAGCCTCGATTCTCCGGGCGCGCACGGTTGTCGGATGCAGTAGAAACCACGCTGTAATTCTATTTATGTGTATTCTTATTGTTACAACCCATCAATACCGACGAGCGCTGGCGCGAATCTTCGCGAAACGCCGTCGTCAATCATCAAAACATTCCCGGTCAGCGCGTGGGCAGATTATTCATGTACGCGCTTAATTCTTCTTTTTGACCTCGCCCGCCTTGACCTTGGACTCGCTTTCGTACTTAGGCGTACGGAACATATCAATCAACCCGTCGATCAAGAGTTTCGTCCACGTGAGCTGCAAAATGACGAAAAAGACGTTCGCACACAGGAACCCGACGGTGAGCTTGGGAAACTTTGCCGACCCGTCGCCCAACACTTTCAAAGAGTCCTCCCATAAAGTCTTCGAATATTTGATGAAATATACGTCCCGAACCGCGACAAAAGACAAGCCAAACAGCACTTTAGCCACCAAGTCCAGCCCCGGTCGCGCGCGTTGCATCGCTGGATAGAACTTGCACGAATCCACGTACACGAGAGGCAACGATGACACCTCCGTGACGCCTAAAAAGTAAATCCCATAGTATTGAACGAATCCGACGTGCAACCCGATCGCGCAGAGCGTTGCCGCGAGCGCGTGATGGGCGAGCATCTCCAACGAGTTCAGCTCTTTTCGTCCGTACGAGATTAAAAGATCCCAGAGCTGAAAGGCCAAGTTGACTAAAATCATTCGACGCGCGCTCTCGGGCGCTGGTTTGTACAACCGGTCGAACGCCGTGTCGTACCCGACGTTAACGTCGTGTAACCACGCACTGGTACCGACAATAGCGCAATACGCGAGTGGGACGAAGCAGGTGAGCTCGAAAGCCAACAAGAATGGGTCGCGCTTCACGTGCGGCGGAGCGAACGTCGGGAGCACCACCTTGTTCAGGAACCAAAACGTGAACGACAGAAAGACGATGACGTTGGAGATGAACTTGACGTCCAACATGGTGATGCCGGCGAGCGCGAGGGCGTCACTCATGGCGACGCGAGGCGCGAGACAAAGTTTGAGGATGACACGAGTGAGCTGAGCGTTTTGATTTCATATTTCATATTTCACAAGCGAGCGACGCGTTCAACTACGGGCGCACCGTTTGAGTGCGCATGACATCGGTGACGAACTTGTCGATATTTTCATATCCAATCAACGCCACGGCACCCTCGGCGAGCTCGAAGCAATATCCTTGCGACGGGTCGTCGTGCGCCGCGCGTTCGCGCATAAAAACGCGTCTCTTCACCAAATGTCCCAAAAGCTCTTGCACGTCGCCAAACGTTGGGTGCATCGCGTCTTTATCGATCCCAAGCTTGGCGAGTTGTTCGAACAGCGCGTCCTCGTGAATGCAACCGTTCGCTATTTGCACGAGCGCGGCGACCACCATGGCGAGCCCGCGTTCGGGCGCTTCCTCCGCCTTGTCCACAAACTTCCGTCGCATGTGCGCGGGCAACACGCTGCGCAGAGCGTAGCACTTTAGCGGCACCGCGCTCGCCGCCTCGATCGTCTTCGGAGCCTTGCGATTTCGACTCTGCGCCCTGGCGCACTCCACCATTTCGAATCCAAAAATTTCCAAAAACCGCTTTTGCGCCAACGCGACGACGTACGAACCCCCCCTGGCTTTCCCCCCAGCCCCGCCTTTCGCCGCTATGCACTCCCCAATCTTCGTTCGCGTCACCGGCGCACCGTTCTCTTTATGCGCGCTGAACAAAACGTACCGCATCACCTCCGCGACGAGCCCGTCGCGCTCCTCCGCGGACATTCTCCCGCCCTCCTCCTCCGCGCGTTCGTTCGCTTTTTGCGTGTACTGCGTCGACAATTCCCCGACATCGGCATCGCGTACGCCCACGTACGTGCCATCCAAATCGTCTTCACCCTCCGCTCGCGCGTCGTCGCTCGCGCGTCGCTCGCTCGCTCGCGCTCGCGCGCGCTCGCGCCCGACGCCGTCTTCGTCGTTCTTTTCATCCGTCTCCGTCGCGCGTGCTTCACGCGTTCGCGTCATCCCTCGCGACTTCTTCGTCATGCGTCTTCGTCTCTCGCGTCGTCTTAAGTCGCCTTTTTCCTACGTCGTTCGTCGCTCGTCGCTCGATCGCGCGTTCGGCGATTTAAATTTTATTCACGCGCGACGAGCGACCTGACGGGCGACGGTCGTGTCGGTGTTCTTCAGTCGTGACTCGTGGAATCAGGGACACAGGGTCGGTCGGTCGGTCATTCATTCGGTCGGTCGGTCGGTCATTCAGTCATTCATTCACTAGGATGGCGGGTAACAGCCTTTTTTCCACTGTTACTGTTACGTAACAGTAACAGTAACAGTTCGGTAACAGTTGTATGGCAAACAGAGTGAAAACCCACAGTCTTGAGTTAATTGACTCAATAA
>Ga0222712_10003811_pt1 | contig 16164 bp, 14 predicted proteins | sample C33_657DmetaG_FD_165043 | JGI IMG/M metagenome (GOLD analysis project Ga0222712, IMG submission 165043) | Estuarine water microbial communities from San Francisco Bay, California, United States - C33_657D | ecosystem: Environmental > Aquatic > Marine > Unclassified | place: USA: California...
TAGAAGTGGGAAAACTGATTTAGAATTAAGAAGTTTGTTAGGCTGTTTTTTATTTAGCGGTGATGATGTTGATAAAAAAATAAAAGTGTTAAGTGGAGGAGAAAAGGCAAGGGTTGCGCTGGCAAAAACGATTGTGAGTAAAGCTAATTTTTTAATGCTCGATGAACCTACGAATCACTTGGATATTCATTCGGTTGATTTATTGATAGGCGCTTTAAATAACTATGAAGGAAGTATAGTATTTGTGAGCCATGATAGGCATTTTGTAAGCAAGATTGCCAATAAAATTTGGGAGATAGAAGACCATAAAATTATAGAATTTAAAGGTACTTATGCGGAATGGGAAGATTGGAAAGAAAGAAGGGTAGCTGCAGCTAAAAATGCTGAATCTACTGGTAAGGGTCCAGAATCAGTAGTGAAAAATGCACCAGCCAAAACTGAAAAGGAGCCAGCTTTAAAAAATGAACCAGCCGTTGCAGTGAATTTGGAAGTCAATCATCAAAAGGGGCCGGTAGATAAAGAAGTTAAAAAGGAGTATCAAAAAAATAAAAATCGTTTTCAACAAATTGAGGAAAAACTAGCTCAGCTTAACAATAGTAAAGTTGAATTAGAGCAATCGATGGCATCGCCTGATAGTTATACCAATAAGGAAAAGTTTCACCAAACTGAATTGGCCTATAAAAAGGTTATTGAAGAGTTGGCAATACTGAATAAGGAGTATGAAATTGTATTTGAAAAAGTGATGGAGTTGGAAGAAAAAATGGGATAAATTAGTTGGTTTTTTCAAAATTGCTTTGTGCACAATAGCGCAAATGGCTATATTTGCAAAAATATGTAGACTTGGTAGCTCAGCTGGATAGAGCATCAGCCTTCTAAGCTGAGGGTCATTGGTTCGAATCCAATCCAGGTCACGATGTTATTTCAAAGAATAACAAATGGATTAAAAAATAATATAAAAGCCGGCCGGCGATGGACGGCTTTTGTATTTGGATCTCGTTGTTTTTTCTATAAAATCTAGGTAATTTTTGAGCTCTGAATTTTCAGCCGTTCATTAAATAAGGCTCTGAGTTTAAGTGTAATCCATGAAAATAATATATAATTAGGGGTTTAAATCACTGAAAATGTATTGTATTTGGTGACCCCCTTAAATGGAGTACTTTTATAATGGTATTAATTTAAAGGTTGATTGACATAAAATCATGCAATTAGCATGTTGAATTGTTTTATTATCTTCGTAAAATGTCAGCATTATCTTCTATAAAGGAAGTTCTTCATAAAATGAAGCCCGAACTGGCTAGCAAATACCATGTTAGTTCAATTGGTTTATTTGGCTCGGTGGTTAGGGATGATTTTACCCCAACCAGTGATATAGACATCATTGTTGATTTCAGCGAGCCAATTGGAATTGCATTTGTAGATCTCGCAGAATTGATAGAGAAAAGATTAAACAAAACTGTTGATTTGGTCTCTAAAAAGGGTGTCAAAAAAAAATATTTTTCTGAAATCGAAGCAGAAATTATTTATGTCTAAGAGAAATCCAAAATTACTGATCGAAGATATTTTAGAAAGCAGCAACAAAATACTGACTTACACCAATGGTATGTCATTTGAAGATTTCGCTAATGATAGCAAAACCGTTGATGCTGTCATCAGAAATTTTGAAATCATTGGCGAAGCTGCAAATAGGTTACCGGATAACTTCAAGGATTTATATCCATCAATAGACTGGTACAAAATCAGGGGTTTTAGAAATAGAATTGTTCATGACTATATGGGTATTGATTATAGCATTGTTTGGGAAATAAGAAATAATTTCCTGGATAATTTAAATGACAGTTTAAGCGGAATCGAATTCTAAAAGTGATTTCGATAAAAATGCTTTTATCCCATTCGGAGCTGCCAAAATTTACAAGAATCGAACAGTTATTTGTTATTCATTAATAAAGCAATACTAACTCAATATCTTCCCTTAAAAAGTTCGTTCCACAGCTACCTAAGTTCACGAAGCCTCAACTCAATAATAATATGGGTTTCGGTTTTTTTATGCCCCTAAGGGTAGTATTGATAAAAGTATTTTAGCTATTAGGAATGGCTGTAGATTGAAAACCGGAACTAAATAAAATATCCTTACTAAATAATATAGAAAGTCCACACTAGGTTAACTTTCGGATATACTATTGCGTAAGGATATTTTATTGACATTATTTTTTTAGAGATGCTTCAATCTCAGCTTTCATAGGAGCTGGATCCCACATACGATACATCTTAACAATTTTATCTCCTTCCCAAATCATCACCACATGTAAAGGCACTATATTTTTAGCCTTTGTATATCGGCCTATTCCTACCAAGGTACCCCAATAGGCTGTATGGACCCTGCCATCAGAAAATGTAAATGTTTTAATGGTATTTGGTCCAGTAGTTACCGTTATTTCAGTGTTTAATGTGTGTACATACATATCACCCTGAAATAGGCCTGAACGACCACCTGGATTCACTTTTGTTGTGTTATTCTCGCCTTCTTGATTATTAGCATAAAAATCTTTTACCTGAATGGTATCTGCATAAAGCGTATAGCCAACAGTGGTGTCATTTTTAGCATAGGCTTCTAAAAGTGCTTTAACTTTTGCCGACTTTTCGTCCATAGAAGTAAAGGATCCCGATTCTTTGTCTGTAGAAATAGTGGCCTCATTTTTTGTTTCTTTAGTATTGCAAGCATTCATGGATGCCAATACTAAAAGGGATAAAACTAGTTTTTTCATTTTCGTTTTTTTTTTTGGTTAAATTAAATTTTATTCGACAAGATATAAATATCTTTTTGATACTAAAAATAAAAGTCAATTATTTTTTAAGAAAAAAAATCTAAAACTACGGTGCATTAATAGTTATTAGGAAAGATTGTTCCTTTGGATGGAGAGATCTGTAGCAACTGAGGCTGGGGAGCGGGGGGAAGTAAAGATTAAATACGTTTCAAAAATTTTGCCGGATTGCCTGCTACAATAGTGTTGTCAGGCACATCTTTTGTAACAATAGAACCAGCACCTACAATTGAATTTTCTCCTACCGTAACACCAGCCAATATAGTAGCAGCTGCACCAATCCATGCATTGTTTTTGATTACGATGGGTTTACCTATTAAAAACTTTCTTTGACTAGGGTCGACCGGATGATTCTCTGAAACTAAATTCACTTTTGGTCCAATTAAAACATTGTCGCCAATGGTGATACCACCCATATCTAAAAAAGTACAGGCATGATTAATAAATACATTTTTACCGATGCTAATATAACGTCCAAAATTGGTAAAGAAAGGAGCAAAAATAGCAGTGCTCTTATCAATCTCACTACCAATAATATCACTTAAGCGTTGCCTAAACTCATCGGTGGTAGTGGAGGCATTTAACTGAACGTTTAAACGTAAAGTCCTGTCCTTTAATTCGAGAATCTCTTTGAATATAGGATCATCTAAGCGAAATGGTGTTCCTGATTGCATTTTTTCCTGTAATTCCCTATTCATATTTTATATTATTTCTGCGGTAAGAAAAATAAAATTATTGTATTTTGATTTCGTTTATTTTCAAGAGAAAAAATGTTTTAAAGGTAATGAAAATAACAAAGTGGTCGACATTTTCTTGCCAACCACTTTGTTGAAAAAATATTAATCTTCCTGTTTACTAATATGTCTCTTTAAAAGGGACTGAATTGAAAAAAGGAGAAGTATGGTAGCAATTGAAACAATAGAAGCAAATGTTATACCTGCAACAATTAGAGACTGATCTCTTTTAGCTGCTTTGGAAGCTCTTTTAAGCGCCTGAACTTCTTCAGCCCTTTCTAATTTTTCTTTATATAGCTTAAGGTAACGTTTAAGTGAATTAGAAAGATCTTTAGAATCATAAAAGCTTATGTCATCATTAAAGTCTTCGATAGCAACTTTTAATTCATTGTTTGCAATTTTACTTTCAAATATAATTTCTGCTAGTTCAAAATAATCAGATTTTTTAAACTTAGCATTAGATAAGCCTTTATGGGAATTAATTACTGATTTTACCAGTTCGATTTGTTCATCACTTATTGCGTTATCTATAAAATACTTTAGGTACTTGAAATAAATTTTCAACTCAGCCTCATTTTTTATTTTGATATCATTTTGCTCTATAATTTTTGCTAATTCAAAAGAGCGGTTAATGGTACTTAAGTTTAAGCTAGAAGTATTGGAAACTATTTCAACATAAATGTTAAAAGCTTGTTCTGTTAGAAAGTCAGTTGCCGTATTCCCATTCAATTTGTGTAATAACTTAATGACTTCTATTTTATCACAATAGGATGAACTGTCGTACCCTTTAGTAGAATAAATTTTTTCTAATAAATTAGGAATTGCAGTAGGATTAGGGATAAAATCTTTTACTTGAATAATTATATTGCCGCCACTTACAGAATCTACTTTGTAATTTCCGTATTCGTCTAATAAGTATGAATTGTGGGGTTCAGAGGAATCTCCAAGTTTTGTCCATTCGGCTTTAGGTAAATCTGATTTTAATGAATCAATCCAATGCTGATAATCAGTCAAATTACATTGGTTAGGGTCGATTGCTACTACTTTTGTAGTATCAATTTTTTTGTTCACGACCTCATTTTTGCTAACTGACACACTATCACGCGAAGTGGGTGTTGAATTTAGTAAAAAATAAGTAATGCTTAGTGCCAAGCCGAGCAAAGAAAATAGAGCAAGAATTTGCCATGTTTTTCTTCCAATAGGAAAAACAAATCGTTCTTCCATTGAGTTAAAAAATTTTTTCATTTTGTAGGATTAAATTGTTAATAAATAGAATTTATGTAATATGAAAATACAGAAAAAATTATAAATGCATTTAATCATCGTATTTTACTCCTAGTTATAATTGATGTAGATAGATTTTTATTTAATCCACTGTCTAAAGCTTTTTCAAAAGATTCGTGGCTTTATTTAAATGCCTATAAGTGAACTTGAAAAAGAACAAATACTAAAAAGGTCCTCTACTTTTCCAATATTATTTTTACTACTATCTTTTATTTCTATATCTCCCAACAATTTTTGGTTAATTTTGTAGTATAAATATAAAAACACAACTATGAGTTTACTGAATGACCTTCAATGGCGTTATGCAACAAAAAAAATGAATGGGGAAATCGTTCCTCAAGAAAAACTAGATTATATATTGGAAGCAGCTAGATTAGCGCCTACTTCTTCTGGATTACAACCTTTTGAAATTCTAGTCGTTAGCAATAAAGAAATTCTTGCAAAAATTTTGCCATTAGCTCATGGACAAAGTCAAGTTACTGATGCTTCCCATTTATTGGTTTTTGCTGCTTGGGATAATTATACCGAAGATCGTATTAATGAAGTATTCGCTAGAAATAATGAAGAAAGAGGTTTACCTTCTAGTGCAACTGATGACTACCGAAATATGTTATTGAAATTAACTGCTGCTAAAACAGCGGAAGAGAATTTTAACCACGCTGCAAAACAAGTTTATATCAGTTTTGCCACTGCTATTATTGCAGCAGCTGAACAAAAGGTTGATGCTACACCCATGGAAGGCTTTAATCCTATAGCTTTAGACGAATTGTTGAATTTAAAAGAAAAAGGGCTACGTAGTGTTTTGCTTTTACCAATTGGCTATAGAGATGCAAGTAAAGATTGGTTGGTTAATATGAAGAAGATCCGCGTTCCAAAAGAAAGATTCATTACTGAGTTGAAATAAAACATTGATTAAAAATATAAAGAGGCGGTATCATTATTGGTACCGCCTCTTTTAGTTATAACCCCTTTTGATTTAAATAGGGTGAGTGTATTTAATGCTAGACTTACCTCTAAGTTTAAAAAGCTTTATTAGATTAATAATTTTTATTTTTATAAATACCCTTTTAAATTCTAAGGAAAATTTTCTTTTTATACATGATATAAAGAAATATCCACTTTACTATTAGGATTGAAACAATAGCTATCACAGCATCTAAAGGAGGACCTGTTAACTGTTCCGCCCATCTAAAGAATTCTTTTGCAGCATAATCCCATTTAATAAATGCACCCGATAGGTAGATAAGTATTGAGTTGATACCAATTACTCTAAAGAAAAAAGCCCATTTTTGAAATCCCTTTACATCAATAATATAATAAAATATTGCCATTAACATCATACTCCAACCACCTGCTTGCAATGTAAACGAACTAGTCCATAGATTTTTATTGATGGGAAATACCAAATTCCATAATTGTGCAAGCGCTACTGAAATTGCACCTGCTATAAATATACCCATTGCTTTTTTTGAGGGGGTGGCAGTATGATTTTTTAGAACCTCTCCTGTTAAAATACCTAGCAGTCCAGTTCCGATCGCTGGAATGGTGGAAAGTATTCCTTCTGGATCATGCACTGTAAGATGTAATCTTCCAGGAATTAGTAGTCGGTCAACATAAGAAACAAAATTCCCTTCCATTGTCATATCCCCTAATTCAAATCCAGGGGCTGAAGTAAATCTTAGTAAGATCCAATAGCCTATAAGAATGGATGCTAGCCATATTTGCTGTGCTTTTTTACCAGCATATAAATAGATGATATTGGCAAAAATATAGGCCGATCCAATTCTTCCTAAAACACTGGGGAATCTGATTTCCGAAAGTGGTTTAATCTGAAAACCTCCGTTATTGTAAAGCACGCCCAATATAATAAGTATCAATCCTCTTTTGATCACTCTAAAAAGAAGTTGATTTTTGGGAGTGCCATTTTCAAGCGCATTGCCTATTGAGTAAGGAGTAGCTACTCCCGCCAAAAAAATAAACAATGGAAAAATCATATCATACGCAACAAATCCATTCCACGCTACATGTTCCAACTGAAAGGACATCGTTTGAATAATGGAATTGTCTGATACTTTTGCAAGGGCATGAAATAATCGATCAGCACCCATGATCCAAAGCATGTCAAATCCACGCAAGGCGTCCAAAGAATAAAGTCTGTTGGAAAGGTTATTTTGTTTCATTTGAATTGATTAATTTTTTGAAAAAAGGAAGGATACTGTCACTCAACTATGTTTACCTTTTTTTACTATTTTTTATAAAAAGGAGAGGAGTAGTCTATTATTAATTGAAAAATTAATAATTAGGTCAAGTTTTAGCCAATAACTCTTCGATGGCTAAGGTAACAAAATATTAGAGGAATTTAAAAATCATTGTTTTGGCTATTATTGAATAATAAAAACAGACTTTACAACAACTTTTTTTCTGGAGGGGGATATATATTTAGTAGATCTTGATTGCAATGATCGGGATGATAAGGTTTTTATTTATCTTTAGTTTTAACTTACCATATTTATTATGTCTTTTGTCATTCTTCTTATTGGCATGTTGCTGCTAATCTTATTAATTACCTGGGCAAAAATTTCGCCATTTTTGGCCTTTATCCTAGTCTCCATTTTAATAGGATTTTCAAATGGAATGGATATTTCAACTATTACCAATGCGCTTCAAAAAGGAATTGGTGATTTGTTAGGTTCAATAGTTGTCATACTTGGTTTGGGGGCTATGTTAGGTAAGTTAATTGCTGATAGTGGTGCCGCACAAAAAATTGCTACTGGATTAATGGAAATCTTTGGTAGAAAATATATTTTATGGGCCTTATTACTTACAGGTTTTATTATTGGTATTCCACTTTTTTATGGAACAGGATTCGTGTTGGTAGTTCCCCTTATTATTACCTTATCTTATCGATATAATATTTCTGCTGTTTATATTGGATTACCTATGCTTGCAGCAATGTCTGTTACTCATGGTTTTCTTCCGCCGCATCCATCTCCAACTGTTTTAGTTAAACAATTTAATGCTGATCTTGGTCTTACTTTACTGTATGGTATGTTTGTGGCTATCCCCACTATTTTAGTAGCAGGTCCTTTATTTGCAATTACTTTAAAAAAGTATACGATCAAACCTTTAGAACTTTTTAAAGGCAAGGATATTCCTGCTGAAGAACTTCCTTCTATGTTCTACAGTGTGTTAACAGCTTTATTACCTGTACTATTGATTGGACTTAATACAGTGGTAACACTCATTACCTCTTCTCAAAATATTTTCACTAAAACATGTCAGGTATTGGGAGATCCAATTGTAGCGATGACGATTACCGTATTATTTGCTACCTACAGCTTGGGTTTAAAAAATGGCAAAAAGGTAAAGGACCTCATGCATACCATGACTGACTCTATAAGGGATATATCTATTATATTATTGATTGTAGGAGGCGCAGGTGGATTGAAACAAGTTTTGATTGAAGCAGGTATAAGTGAACAAATTGCTTTATTGCTTCGCGATATAAATATACCTCCACTCTTAGCGGCCTGGAGTATAGCAGCTATTATTCGAGTATCGCTTGGGTCTTCTACTGTAGCGGGATTAACTACTGCGGGTATTGTAGGTCCTATGATTGTTACGACAGGAGTAGATCCCAATTTAATGGTATTAGTAACTGGAGCGGGAAGCATGATGTTTTCGCATGTAAATGATTCTGGCTTCTGGATGTTTAAAGAGTATTTTAATATGTCAATTAAAGATACCTTAAAGACTTGGTCCTTGATGGAATCCTTGGTTTCTGTAATGGGACTTATTGCTGTTTTAGTGGTTAATTATTTTATTCATTAATAAAACAAATTGTATGACACCTGATGAAAGATTTAATGCATTGAATCTTACTTTGCCCCCTGCTCCTAAACCCATTGGAGTGTATAAACCTTGCCTAACTAATGGCAATCTATGTTATGTTTCTGGACATGGTCCAGTAAAGGTTGACGGAAATTTAATTGTAGGCCGTATTGGAGAAGGGATGACGATGGAGGAGGGAAAATTAGCCGCACAGCAAGTAGGCTTAGCTATTTTAGCAACACTGAAGAGTCATTTAGGATCGCTTAATAAAATTAAAAGGGTAGTAAAGGTTTTAGGAATGGTGAACTGTTCTGCTAGTTTTGAAAAGCATCCCTTTGTTATCAATGGATGCAGTGAATTATTTGCAAAAGTTTGGGGTGATGATCTTGGGGTAGGGGTAAGAAGTGCTGTAGGAATGGGTTCTCTTCCAGGCAATATTTCAGTGGAAATAGAAGCCTTATTCGAGTTAGCATAAGTTAACTTGATTGTATAAAGTATTGCTTCATTTTTTCAAAGTATACGAAAGTTTAAAATAGCATCATGCACTGGTATGAAATAAATAATATAGCGACCATTGATTCTCCTGCATTGGTCATCTACCAGGAACGGGTACTCGAAAATATAAGCTGCTTAAAGCAAATGGTTAATAATAAGGTGGATCGACTTCGACCGCATGTAAAAACCAATAAAATTGCTGAAGTATGCCAAATGATGCGGGATGCTGGAATCTTTAAATTTAAGTGTGCAACCATCGCTGAGGCTGAAATGCTGGCAATGATTGGAGCAGAAGATGTACTGCTAGCCTATCAACCAGTAGGCCCAATGGTCAATCGATTGGTTCAATTGAGTATAAAATATCCTAGCACTACTTTTTCCTGCGTGGTGGATAATTTACAATCTGCGCAATATTTATCTACTGTTTTTTCAGAACATGAATTATCTGTTAATATTTATATTGACATCAATACAGGGATGAACAGAACTGGAATTCCAGTTCATCAGGCTATGTTTTTATATGAGGAACTTGAGTTGTTAGAAAGTATCAATGTGAAAGGACTTCATGTATATGATGGTCATATAAGGGAGACAGATATTGCAGTAAGAAAGCAGAAAGTAACAGTAGCTTTTAACGAGTTAAAATTGCTTGCAGAAAAAATTGAAGCTACTCATAATGAAAAGATCGTAATTATTGCAGGTGGCTCTACTACCTTTTCAGTTTATGCCCAGATCGAAAATATGGAGTGTAGTCCTGGAACATTTATTTTCTGGGATAAGGGATATAAAACCCTGTTTCCAGATCAGCCTTTTGACTATGCAGCCCTTGTAATAACTAGGGTCATTTCAATTGTAGACAAACAAACCATTACCACCGACCTAGGATATAAATCGGTTGCTGCAGAAAGCCCCTTACCCCGAATTTACTTTTTAAATGCAGTTGATTCGGTGCCCATTTCACATAGTGAAGAGCATTTGGTAGTAAATGTGCCTGATTCAGCAAATTATTCAATAGGTGATGTTTTATATGGTGTTCCCGGCCATATTTGCCCCACTGTTGCTTTGTATGAAAAAGCTTTAATAGTTAAAAAAAATACGGTAGAAAATGAATGGAAAGTAATTGCTCGAGATCGAAAAATTTCCATTTAATGCAGAATAAAAATCCAAAGAAAATACGGTAATAATTTATCGCTGTTTTATTAAAGTTGAATAATTATTGTAAAGACTATTTCTATTATTCCTATTTTTTAAAATGAGTTTTAATGTATTTATTCTAATCTGATTTTTCAAAAAATGCTTTTTATTTTTTTATAATCTTAAAAAAAAATACTTACTACTATAGATAGAGGGATATTTAAACAACATCTTTTTTTTGTTTGCTTCTTCTTAGAAATTTTAAAATAGTTTCAACTAATTTAGACTGCCGTTTAATCGTGATTTCACTGTCATTAATCTACAATAAACTTTTCTTTTATTTTTGAAAAATTTCATTGAAGAATCCTTTTTTTTAGCTTCAATCAAATTAGTTAATAACATTATAAACTATATAAAAATGTTTGATATGTTCGGATTATCAATGGTTTCAATGGCTCGAGAACTTGATACAAAGTTTTTTAACTAAAAATTGTTAATAAATTTTATCGTCCTAATTTTTTTTTGAGATAAATTTATTAAATGAATGCCCATTATAAAACATTGGAAACTATATTTACCATTGCTCATCAGGATCCCAATCCTGTCACCTATCTATGTAGGCCAAGAGAAATAATTCTACGTCAATTTCAAGATTGGAGTGTTATTCAACAGCATTTAGAATTACTCGAACAAGAAGGTTTGGTAGTAACTAAACAAATGGATACGCTAATTATTTCTATTACAAGTTCTGGTATTCAAAAAATGGAATCCGCTAACTTAAATTTACAGAATTAGTAATTAATGGGTGCTAAATAAACTGCTAAAGTGTCCGCTTTAATTAGTTAAATTAATTGGGTTCTATCTTTTACTTCGAATGATAATTATGTTGCTATAATTTTTTGTTTCAACTGTTCTCTTTTTACATTTAAATTCCTCTTTGAATTATACATAGTTTTTTGTATTTTAAATTTTAATTATATCAAAAAATTAGTATTTGTAATTTGATTAAACATTTAATAAATTTGAACTCTTTCTGTAGTAGATTTTACTATGAGGAAGAGTTTTTCTATTAAAAGTTGACTTCATTAAAAAAAAGGTTAACTATTTCGACGGTTTTTTGGATTTGGGTCGTCTTATTAATTAAATACTGGATAATTAGTTTCATTAGAAGTTTCATATCCTTTATTTACCGTTTAAAATCCACCGACTTTTGGCTCAATTTTTGTGAAAAATTAATTTGTTAGGGTTAAATCATTGAATAAATAAGTAAGGGATGCCGAAAAATTTGGTTGAAGACAAGATTCTTTCTATTGATATTGGGGGCACCTATATTAAGGGCACTATTTTAAATGAAGCGGGGGAAATGAAAATGGGCTACCACACAGTAGAAACTCCTTATTTGCCCGGTGATCAGAAACTATTGGAAGCTATTCGTAAACTGGTGATTGATTTTCCTTCTTTTAATAAGGTTTCAATAGGTTTTCCTGGTTTTGTTAAGAATGGAATTGTTTTTTCTGCTCCAAGTATCGCTCCAGATAAATGGAGAAATATCAATTTACAACAAATTATAGAAGATGAATTCAACTGTCCAGTCAGGATTGTGAATGATGCGGATATGCAGGGGCTTGGAGTGATCACTGGGCTAGGATTCGAAATTCTTATTACTCTTGGAACTGGGCTGGGATCTGCAATGTATATGAATGGTAATTTACTGCCTCATTTAGAACTTTCTCAACATCCAATTGGTCAAGGCTTTATTTATGACAATTATATTGGAAAAAAAGTATTCGAAGATTTAGGTAAAACTATTTGGAATCAACGAGTAGAAGAGGTGTTGAATATTATAAAGACGGTTTTTAATTATGATCATTTATATATTGGAGGGGGTAATTCACGCTTCATAACCCTTGATCTGGATGATAATATCACCTTGGTGTCTAACGAAGACGGTATCAAAGGGGGAGCAGCCCTTTGGAGAAAACCTAGCAGTGTAGAAATTCCTCTAGAGGCAAATTTTTAATACGTACCAACTGGAATTGTAATCCATAACGATTTCTAATGGCCCTATTCATCCGTTTTTCTATTTTTAATTCGAGAATTTATTTTTGACTCACAGTACTTACCCTACCTAATGACAATCCTTGTCAATTCAATTCACTATTAGCTGCTTTGATTGTTATCACTTGTAGTATCTTTATTTTTAAAGTGGTTAGTTTATTATTGAATAGTGGAAATAAAAAAAATCGATACAATTATTGTAGGACAAGGAATTGCTGGTTCATTGGTGGCGTTTATGCTTCATCAAAAAAATATCCCTTTTTTAATAATTGATCCATCTTCACCGCAAACTGCAAGCAAAATTGCAGCAGGAATGTTTACCCCATTAAGTGGTAAAAGGAAAACGATTCATCCCTTGTCATTACAACAAATTCCTTTTGCAATAAATATTTATAAAGCAATTTCAAAACTCATAGGGTATAATATTATTCACCTCACCAATATTTACCAGTTATTTGATTCGGTAGAGGAGAAATCCCTATTGCAAAGCAAATTTCTTCAACCTTCTTTTGCTCCTTATATCAACGCTAATTCAATGGAGTTATCTGGAATTTATAATAATAATGGAGCTTATGAAATTACTCATTCTGGATGGGTGAACTGCGAATTATGGATGAAATATTTTAAATCTTGGTTAAAAAGAAATGATCAATTCCTTGAGGCAAAATTTGAGTATCAAGATTTGCAGATAACCGATGATAGGATGGAATATAAAGGCCTAGCGTTTAAAAATATTATTTTTTGTGAGGGGTATAGCGCAATGAATAATCCCTTTTTTAAAGAAACAATTATTCCATGCAAAGGTGATGTGTTGACAATTACTAGTGATGATTTTACTTCGGATAAAATCATAAAGAAAAATGGAATATACCTTGTACCCTCAGCAGCTAATTCATTTAAAGCAGGAGCAACTTATCAATGGAATAATGATTCAGCAAAGCCTGATGAAGCTGATAAGTTATTGATTGAAGGTCAGCTGAAAAATATGCTTACTAATCCATTCAAAATAATCAATCACCAGTCTGCCATTCGGCCGACCACTCAAAATCGGGAACTTATCGTTAGCCAACATCAGCAGCATAAGGGAATGTTTATGTTCAATGGCTTGGGTACCAAAGGTGTTTTGCAAGGGCCTTGGTGGGCTAATCGGATGGTAGCGCTTTATTTGCAGACAAATTTGAAATAGATTTCATTTATTGAGCTTGTAATTAAAAAAACGCGGCCATTTTGTAAAAAATGGTCATATAAATAGTGCTAGCCTACTCATCAATTAATTAAACATTGTATATTGAATAAATTTTAAATTGCGTAATAAACTTATATTTTTAAATATAATACGTTTGTTGCTAATGAATGGCCCTTTTTGATAAAAATAGTTAGTTGAGAACTTTGTGTTTCTAACCTAATAATTAAACTTTACTTTGTAATGTTGTATTTCAAAAAGTATTACTAAAAATTTAAATAAATTAAAATGGCTTTAACTACCAATTCAAATGAAAAAACCACTAAGGATGGAGGAATGCCTAATCAATGGCTTTTCCCTTTTGTTTTGGTGACCAGTTTGTTTTTTCTTTGGGGAATTTCAAATAACCTTACTGGTATTTTGATTCCTCATCTTAGAAAAGCCTTACAACTTACCAATACTCAATCTACTTTTGTCGATACGGCTGTTTATTTAGCGTATTTTCTTGCGGCAATTCCAGCAGGACTTATTATTAATAGATTTGGTTATAAAAAAGGGATCATTGCAGGGTTATTAGTGTTCAGCTTGGGTGCTTTTTTATTCATACCTGCCGCTAATACGCGTACATTTGAAATCTTTTTATTAGGTCTGTTTATCATTGGTTGCGGTCTTACGATTCTCGAAACTGCTGCCAATCCTTACGCCACTAAATTAGGCGATCCGGAAGGTGCAACTACAAGACTTAATTTTGCACAATCTTTCAATGGTTTAGCTGCATTTTTGGCTCCCATGATAGGTACATTGTTTATTCTTTCGGGTAAAGAATATTCAGCAAACGAGCTTTCCTTAATGCCGGAAGCAGACAAAATTGCCTATCTAACTTCAGAGGCCGCATCGGTAAAAGTGCCTTACATGATTCTGGGTATTTTTTTATTGCTTTTAGCTGTTGTTTTTATGGTGCTGAAATTTCCCGAATTTAAGGATGAAAATAAAACCAATTCGACTAGTAGTATCGGTCAAGCGCTAAAACAAAAACATCTGGTTTGGGCCGTAATTGCTCAGTTTTTTTACGTGGGTGCACAAGTATGTGTTACCAGTTTCTTTGTTCGGATGGCAATTTCTGGCGGTGGTGTAGATGAGAAAACGGCTGGATACTATCTTGGTATCTATGGCTTACTTTTTATGTCAGGTAGATTTATCGGAACAATCATCATGCGTTATATTCAACCTGCCAAATTGCTTACTATTTACGCTTTAATTTGTATCATATTGAGTTTTGTGGCAATTTCTGCCGAAGGTAAAAATGTGGTTTTAGCTTTAGGAGGATTAGGTTTTTTTATGTCAATTATGTTTCCCACTATTTTTTCTTTGGGAATAAAGGATTTGAATGAAAATACTAAACCTGCTTCATCGCTCATTGTGATGTCAATCATTGGTGGAGCAATATTTCCCGTAATCATGGGTAAAATCATAGACAATGCAGGAGATGATATTCAAAAAGGTTACATCGTTCCATTGGTTTGTTTTTTCGTAGTCCTATTTTTTGGATTAAAAGGTCATCAAATTAAAAAAGTATAATTATATTAATATGTCAGAATCGAATAACAAAAGAAGGGTGATACAAATGCACCCAAAAGACAACGTGCTAGTTGCATTACAAAATTTATCTGCAGGAGAAAATATTCTTTTTAACGGAGAAAATTATATCCTTTTGGATGAAGTGAAAGCGAAACATAAATTTTATATCGCTGATTTAACTAAGGGTAGGGAGGTTTATATGTATGGAGTACTAGTTGGAAAAGTTGAAAACGATGTTTCTAAAGGAAGTCTAATGACGACTGAAAATTTGAAGCATGCGGCTGATCCTTATGCTTATCGCGGAGTAAAATATAATTGGCAAGCTCCTGATGTTTCTAAATTCAAGAATAGAACTTTCAATGGATATAAAAGGGGCGATGGTCGATATGGTACAGCTAATTATTGGCTTTTTGTTCCCACAGTTTTTTGTGAAAATAGAAATATGGATGTGATTCGTGAAGCGCTTCACAATGAATTGGGCTATGGAGTGAGTGATAAATATAGTCAGTACACGCATCAACTATTAAAGGCTTTTCAGCAGGGCGATGATATTAATTCTATTAATTTACAACCTGATTTAGCTAATAAATCAAAACGGGTATTTAAAAATGTAGATGGCATTAAATTTTTAAATCATCAGGGAGGTTGTGGTGGAACAAGACAGGATTCAGCTTCCTTAAGTTCTTTATTGGCATCTTATGCCAATCATCCAAATGTAGGCGGTGTTACCGTACTGAGTTTGGGGTGCCAGAATTTGCAAACACAGCATTTTTTGGATGATGTAAAAAAGCATAATCCAAATTTTGATAAACCCTTACTAGTTTTTGAACAACAGCAATCTGATAGCGAGGAGCAATTAATAACAGATGCTATCAAAAAAACTTTTGAAGGATTAGTAGAGCTTAATAAACAGGAAAGATCTTCTGCTCCATTAAGTGAAATGTGTGTAGGTGTTAAATGTGGAGGTAGTGATGGATTTAGCGGCGTATCTGCAAACCCAGCTGTAGGCTATGCTTCAGATTTAATGGTAGCATTAGGGGCAAAAGTT
>Ga0222712_10003812_pt1 | contig 16163 bp, 22 predicted proteins | sample C33_657DmetaG_FD_165043 | JGI IMG/M metagenome (GOLD analysis project Ga0222712, IMG submission 165043) | Estuarine water microbial communities from San Francisco Bay, California, United States - C33_657D | ecosystem: Environmental > Aquatic > Marine > Unclassified | place: USA: California...
GAGATTAAAAATTATAAGTTAAAATACTTTACAGAGTGTTTATATCAACCAAAAGTAGGTAAGACATCAGATTACATACTCACGACAAAATCGTGGATTAAATTTGATTTAAATAAGTTATTAGGAATTAAATTACAATACAATACTGCTTATGAATCGTTCTTTGCTAAAGGAGCAACAAATGATATTAAAAACTTTCTTGTAGGTCTAAACTATAGTTTAAATTAGTGATAATATTTTTAACAGAATCAAGGTCAATATTCATTTGAATACCACCTTTTTTTAGTCCCACATAAATTCTTGGATTACCAGGAAAAAAATAAAAATCACCTACCGTCCAATCATCACCCATGTAGTTGATAACGGTACCTTTAACGAAATTAGCATCTCTCATGTGGATAAATATGAAGAGCACAAAAAAACCCCTCTTGTGAAGGGGTTTTTTTATTAAGTAATAATAAAATTACTTTGTTGCTGTTGTGTCAAACAATACTTTAGTTGAGTCAGCACAAACTGAATCACATTTAGTTGAATCGCACTTTGTGGTATCGGTAACAGTTGTTTCTGTTGAGTTGTTGCAAGATACCATTGCAACTACCAATAATGTAAATAAAACTTTTTTCATAACACTTATTAAATATTGTGTAAAAATGATAAAGCCGTTTTTTTATATTGTCAAGATGACAATTATATGAATTTTGATAAAAATTGGTAATAACTTACATCTAATGGGTTAAGAACATAGAAATCATCACCATAGTTAAACCCTTGAATACATTGGTAAATGGTTCCATCCGTTAAAGTAAATGTATCACAAACAAGTTCTAATTTTGAAGAGTCAAATTTTTCATGCAAATAAAGTATCTCATCTAAAAGAGAACCTTTTTCTTTACTGATTGCCAAAAGATGCATGTTATCAGGAATCGCATTATCTTCATGTTCCTCAAAATCAATAATTGTTTTTAATTCTGAAAGTTTTCTGTCAAAAACAATTTTATCAAATTCATCGTAAATTGTAATTTTTGATTCCTCAGGAATTGCACCATCAATAATGTCAATATCGCAAATGTCTTGCCATTCACAATTTAAAACATCGGTTAATTCGTTAAAGATTGTTTCAGAAACGGAAATACCTGTTTCTTTAGAGAACCCAACAATTTTTTTTCTTTGGTCATTGGTTACAGAACCCAATGAAATTTTTTGACTAATGCCCGAAATTAATACGTTGTATTTCATATAAGTGAGTAAAAATAATTATTAAATTGAATACTATCAAATTTCTTCTATAAAAGAACTTTCATCTAAAAATTCTGAATCGTACACTGTACGACTATTTGGGACTTCACGTCCATCAAACCCACCTATGTCACCATTCCATATTTGGTCATTTATAGAATTTTTATTATAACCAAATGCGGTAACTTGAGTGTCATATTGAACCCAAAGTTTTTCTTTAATCTCAAATACTACTTTATATTCTTTCTTTTTGGGTTTAATAATATCATTTGGTGACTTTATTTCAGATAACTTATTTAAGTTAATTAACTCATCAAAGAAAAACATATTCTCAGACCAAACATCAATGCTTAAGTATTTACAAAATTGTTTTGCCTTTTCTTCATCATACACATCACCAAATTCTTGTAGAAAATCATATAATAATTCATTTGGGACACCAGCAAATGGGTCGGAAATCTCTTCATTTAATATTTTACGAATATTACTCATAGATATTGAGTCAATGAACCACTCTCAACAATATATTGTTTTTTAAACGTTTCACTAAATTCACCATCGGTTAAATACTCATCAGGTATTTCACTGAATACCCAATCAAGGGCCATAATACCCGTTAAATGATTTTCCTTATCAAAGATAGGAACGGCTGCGTGGGCAAATGTACCATTACTCAATATTAAAGAACGAATTGCAAAATCGGGTAATTTTTCAACATCATGATAGAACATCTTATTATCCATCGTATCTCTAATGTATCCCGTAAAATTACTAATCAGTACTCCCTGATATTTTTCGGCTTTTCTTTCCAATCCTTCAGAACATCTTTCATACGTTATTGATGTTCTCTGCATTGGAGATGATGTGTAGAAATTCCCACCATTATGGAATTGCCAAACATATACTCTATCAGCGTTATACTTCCTTCTTAATTCTCTTAAAGCGTAATGAACAATTTCATCATGTTCAATTTGTTTCATTAACTGTTTTTTGGAGAACTGTTCTTTTCCCTTTTCAATTCTTCTTCTAAAAAATCCAGCAGTAATAAGTGCAATTACTATAGATGTGAATGATGTTAAAAGAACCTCTATTATCTTTGACCAATCCATATTAAATTTTATACTAATTTATAAATATTACAAATTGCAAACTAAATTAGTATTCTACCAAAAAATTATTGTGAAACAATTGCCTCCTCAGTCTCAGGTTCAATCCTTAAGGATATATAATCTTCTCTACTCATTGGAATCGGTGATTCACACTTTGGTTCATCCATTTGATTTTTATTATATGATTCTATCCAATAATTTTCACCCAATTCTTTATTCGTTTGGATTTCCTTACTAGTAACAATGTTTTTTATTACTTGAAATGTTTCGTAATCTAAATCGGTCATTAATGAATCTATTCTATCGTCTTTTGAATTCCAAAAAGAAATTTCATCAGCATTTCCTCTTCTATTTTTATATGCATGTATTGCTAATTTGTAACCTGTCTCTTTATTAATACAATAAATTAACATACCATTTTCAGTATAATTAAAAAATTGATACGGATTATTTTTACTAGCAGTACACCACTTTGTACTTGACCCATATTTAAGAGACGCTTCATATGTTAATGGTCTAACAATACACCATGTATCATTTTCTAAATCAACATGTACTTGTTTCGCAAATTCTTTGCCAATATTTTTAATATCAATAAGTGTTATTAGTTGTTCAATCTCGCTAATATCTTTAATTTGATTAATATCAATATTTGAAAACATATTTTTTTCATAATAATCCATAAACGACCCAAATAAGTCACGTTCATGACTATTAATATTGTCTAATAAACGATATATTGCGTGTAAAGTAGTTGGACTTATATTTTCTGGTTTTAAATCAATATTAAATGTCGGATAATATCTTGACATAGTTAATGCAATTTCATTTAGTTCATTTTCCCCCCAATTTTCAACTCTTTTTTCAAACTCTGAATTGATAATATTAACCATCATTGGAACAAACTTATTTGTTTTTGATGGGTCTATCATTTCTAAACAATCAAATAATGATATTGTCATCCATTTAGGTGCGGTCTCTTTAAATTTTTTTAATTTTGTCATATCTAAATCAATTTATGAAAATATAGGAAATAAAAAAAACCAAGTCAAATAACTCGGTTCTTTTTATTTGCGGAAGATGAGGGACTCGAACCCCCGCGGCGATTTCTCACCCTACTTGTTTAGCAAACAAGCCCCTTCACCGACTTGGGTAATCTTCCAAAAAAAAATCTTGGGTCAATAAATATCCCAAGATTTTGCGGAAGAAGAGGGAATCGAACCCCCAAGCCTTTTACAGCCAGCTGATTTCAAGTCAGTGTCCTCGTCCATTCGGACTCCTTCCGTATTTTATTGTTTCTTTTTATTACCTCTTCTATTTTTATAGGTTGGTAATTGAGAATCACAGTTACTACATAGAAATCTTAAATTTTCCAATCTATTATCATTGTTTACACCGTTAACATGGTCTAACACTAACGGTAATTTTTGTCCCATCCATTCCCCATTGTTTTTACAGATTGAACATTGATATTCTATCATATTCTCTTCTATAATTCTTCTCTTTATGTGGTGCCTGGCGTAAGTTGAATTTTCAACAAAAACATCTTCGTTTTTTAAACGAATTGATTTAACATATTTTTGTAATCCTAATTCGTATGCTAACTTGTTACCGCCACCTCGTTTATGTTTATTATCCATATACATAAATATGCGTTAGTAAGTAAAACAACCACATTTTTTCAAAGAACTATATAACAATAAGTACAAAATTAAATAGTTTTATTTTTTGTGTCTCCGACAGGATTCGAACCTGTGACCTACTGCTTAGAAGGCAGTTGCTCTATCCAGCTGAGCTACGAAGACATGTCTTATAATTACAAAGTTAAACTTTTTTTACGTAGTATCTATAACCTGAATCAGAATTTTTTGTTAAAATTTCTGCCATCTTAATAGCAAAATCTACATTTTCAAATTCCCAAACTTCATCATTATTATCTAATAATATTACGGGCAATTCAACACCGTTTAAATTTTTCATTAACTTAATTATACAATACATGTCTTTTTGTTTTAATAAATACTAATTGTTTAAAATATTGTGGGCCATACAGGACTCGAACCTGTGACCTTGACATTATGAGTGTCCTGCTCTAACCAACTGAGCTAAAGGCCCTAAAGATTATTTACTAACCGTATCTGTCTTTGGTAATACCGTTGGTTTAACAACAGGTTTTACAACGGGTTTGGGTTGTATAATTACAGTATCACGGATTATTTTTTGTACTTCTTTATCTATGTAAAGTGTATCGTGAACTGATTCTTTTTTACTGTCAACCACATTTACATTAACAACGGAATCTGAATTACAGGAACGAAACAATGCTCCAAAAATCATGCTGGTGAATAATGTTGTAATGACAAAGACCAACATTCCTAATCTGTACGTATTTTTAAATGATTTGTTCATATTATTTTTGTAAATTGTTAATGATATTTTTAAGTGAGTGTTTAATGTTAACTTCGGCTTCTGATTCTAATTTAACACATCTTTTTTCTTGTTCATGGTTAAAAGTTGCAATTACTCTTTCATATGTTTTATCATCAAGGTGTATTGAATAACTATATATATGGTTGATTATTTGAACTGTTCTACCTTGTATAATTACAAATATACTTGATTCGTCATTTTTAATGTATCTTTTTGCCGTTAAGGGGGATACAATTAATTCCGATTCAGGATTGGAAATTAACTTTTGACATATCGTAAAACATTCTTTACCGTGTGATGATTTATCAATACTACGGTAATCCATTTTACGTGAAATATCAATTGCAATTCGTTGTAAAAATCTTTTAAAGGTGTGTTTATATTCCATTACAATACAAAGATAAACAGAATATTTGTTAAAGACAAATATATCTTTAAAATTTTACCTTGCTTAAGTAACCTGGTGATATGATATAATAATTTGAAGTACCACCACTTGTTGGGTTGGTGATTGTTACAGATGTTACACCAGGATATGTGGACCATAAATTAGTATTACCTGTTTTAATTGAATTATATTGTGAAAGAGTGTAAATTCTTGAATCGGGTAAAACGTTCCAAGAAGTAAATCTTCCTGATTGTCTACCAAAGTGATAATATAAATCAGAACAAGTTATTTTACTATCATTATTTAAATCCCATCTATGATAATCCAAACCTGTTTTTGTTGAGTTGTTTAAAACAATACTACTAATACCTTTAGCATCTGATAATGTTAATAACTGTGATGTTATAGGTAAATCAATTTGAATATAATATTCTATTGACGGATTTGTGGACACTGAAAAACTGTATCTACCGTTTACATCGGTATATGATGTTGCCTCTAATGTCCATGCGGTATAATTTACGATATAATCAAATTCTATAACATAAGGTAATGAATTTGAAGTACCCAAGTCATTCCATCGTCCTGATGATACAAATTGTGTATAGTCTTCATTAGCCGAGTTATTAGGTTCTCCGCCATTCCAATATGTAAATTGATTTAACTTGTAACGATACGCATATAAATTATAAGTTCTATCAATTTCATCAGCGGTGATAGCTCTGTTAAAAAATTGAATGTCACCTAATCTAAATGCCCCATAACCCCCATGACCCATATTAGTGGCATCACTCAAACCAAACGCAAAATGTTGATTACCTGTTCCACTATGTGTGACAGCAGATTGACGAGTAAAGTTAGTACTTCCAAAATTAACATTATTTAAATAACCTTTCATTGTGGTTCCATCATAAGTGATACATACTAAATGCCACGCATTTAAAGTGATTGATGTACTTAGCTGAGTAATACCCGTCCCATTCCAAAATCCAACTCTTAATGTGTTTGAACCTGTAATTTCAATAACCGATTCATGCCATCCTGAAGATGTACTAGCCGAACTTAATTCAGACATTATAACACCATTTCCTGTAGGGTAAATCCATGCTAATACTGATATTGATGTTGTGGTTAGTTTAGACGATAAATTATTGGTAAGTGCGTATTGGTTTGAACCATTAAATGTTAAGTATTTACCACCTGTACTTGAATAGGTGGGTGTATTATATAAGGTTGCATTAATTGAAGATGTAATATCAGTTAAAGTTGTGCCAGACGTATAAGATGACACATCATAGTCCGCAGATAATCCATCTGTAACTTTTATTTCAGTCCATCTAAATCCCCCACTAGGTTCAGAATAAGTATAACCTAAAACCCTATCTTGGTAGTAACCAATCCAACCTGATGGCCAAGTATTATATAAGAAATTATTTTCAGATGTGTTTGATACTGTTGCTAAGTGTCCACCCATATTTTCACATGCTGATTTAGCACTTAACCAAGTAGAACTTGCTGTTGAACGATAATACGAGTGTCCGTTGTAGTTTGTTTGGGACGTAAATCCTGTAATTGTTGGTGTAGTTCTTTTATATAATTTAACAGGTACGTTTTCACAACCCGATGTCCCATTTGCAGTATATAGATAACCCGAATGAGTAAATGTTTGACCCATCAAGTAATTAAATAATGAAAATAATATGATAAAAATATATCTCATTTTAATATCTATATCCTGTTCTTACTAAATAATAATTAGAAGTACCTTTATTCGTTAAACTATTTATTGTAACTGTTTGTGTTCCCGAATAAGTTGATTTTAAATTATTATTAGATGTACTTATTGTACTCCATTCAGTTGGTGTAAAAATTCTATAATTTACAACACCTGATTTCCAATTAATACCAATAATTTTCATATAAATCACATAAACATCTGTTATTGATAAATTGTCATCATTATTAACATCCATTCTATAATAGTCACGTGAATTAAAAGATTGTTGTAATACTTTAGTATTAAACAATTTTGCATCATTAATAATTGGAGATGAAATAGTTAACACGTTAATTCTTAATTGAAAATCATATAGAGTTGCGTCTCTGGTTGAACTTAAACTAAATTTACCATTAGCATCCGTTGTTACACTACTTAAAGAAGTGTAAGTTACATCAGTTTTTAATTTACTATATAACTCTATTGGAATATTTTGAACACCAGCACCTTCAGAATTATAGATATATCCTGTATAACTAAACGGGTCAGTCGCACCTACAATTCTTGTTTTAAAATCAAATGTATTACCATATGGATATGTACCACATATTACAGGTGACCCTGAATATTGCATTACAAATCTCATGTATACCTCACCATTATATACTGAAGTTGGAACTGTAAATGTTGCGGTAATTGTTTTGGTTCCTAACCAAGAATAATTTGAACTGTGTACTAATTCACCAGCGTCAGTTAAAACACCGTTACCGTTGAAGTCAATCCACAATTTAAAGTATTCCATATAGTTACCATTGGTAACACCTGTATATGATATTGAAATACTTTGTCCTGCTTTAATTCTTGGAACTGTATCTTTGGTGTAAGTATAATCATAATATCCTGCAGGACTCCCACCTGAAGTATTACTAAATCCTGTACTACCTGCAAATGTTTTACCATTAATGGTAACACTTGATACGTATTCACAACAAAAACTTGTTGGTCTACTTGCACACAAAGGTGACTGAGAATATACTTTCAGTGATATTAAAAATAGTAATATACTTACTATCCACTTCATTAAATTTTAGAAATACCGTCCTGTAAAGATTTTTTAACTGCCGATGCAAATACACTCTTTTCAAATGGTAAATTTTCATCTTTTAATTCCGCAAAAGATGCTTTAACAGAAAGTTTTGCAGTACCCTCACCAACATAAACCTTGTCGTTAATTATAATTTCAGTTTTTACAATTGTGTTTTTCTTTCTAATCATAAACGGACCAATGTTAATACCAACTGTTGGGGCTTCAATTGAAGTAATATTAACTACAACAGGTTTTCCATCTGTACATATTGTAAATTTCTCACTTATTAACTCTTCAGTCATTTGTTTTATACCAAAAGTAAACCTTTTTGATGAAAGGTCAGGATTTTCAGTTTTATTGTTAACTTCTTTGACTGTGTAACAGTCCTGTGCGTTTAGGTTGACTATACCCATGAGTATAATACCTAATAGTATAATTGTGTTTTTCATATTTCTTATAACATTATTTTACCACCTGTTAATATCTGATATTGTAATACAGATTTGCCAACTTCCCAAGTTCCTGAGAAACTGACGTTATATTTAAAATTTTTTGATATTGAATAATCCCAAGAACTAAACGGAACTAACAATGTTCCTGATTGCCACCAAGTACCCTCATAGAATTTTGTGAATGGTGAATAAACCGCTAATAATAACATATTACCTGATAAGTTTTTACTTACTTTAAACATGTAAAAACCACCACCAACTGCAGATACATTACTAAATGATGTTTCAGCCATTGACCCTATTGTATAGTTAAGACCACCCATTAATGATAATTTGTTCCATCTATGAGATTCAAGTACTGTTGTCGTGTTAAACAAGTCATAATTAAAATTTATCATAGTTGAATTAGCACAAATTAATGTGTTTGATTTTGCTTTGTTAGTAAACGCTCCGTAAAAAGTAAGATTTGAGTTATTAATTGCTGTTGTGAAGTTTAATAACGCTCCTTTGGCTCTTGAATTATCAGTATTTGACTTAGTCACAGACATTGTTGCTTTAAATGAGTTTGCATTATCTTCAGCACTTCTAATTGCAACAATATCACCCGTACCAATTATTGAACCAACTCTAACATTTGACTTTGCACCACCTTTAGAACCTCCGCCACCACTACCCTCTGACGCATTTGATGTAGAACCACCTGAAGAAGCCTCAGCAGCGTTTGCAACTGAATTGGTTGTTCCACCATTTCCACCTGATTTAGTGTCAGTAGGTGTTGTTGTAGGGTCTGTTGTGTTAGTTTTAGTGTCTGTTCCACCTCCCGAACCGCCAGAACCTCCTGAACCACCTGAATTCCCCGTATTTGACCCCGAATTCCCTGTATTTCCACCATTAGAACCTCCTGAACCACCTGAATTCCCCGTATTTGACCCCGAATTCCCTGTATTTGTACCCGATTGGGTGTTATTTCCTGTATTTTGACCTGAATTTGTACCCGATTGGGTGTTATTTCCTGTATTTTGACTTGAATTCCCCGTATTTGACCCTGTTTTAGTGGTGTTACTTGAATTCCCCGTATTTGACCCCAAATTCCCTGTATTTGGCTCAGTTTTACTTGTATTTGGGTTCGTATTTGGTTGATTTTGAGCCGTATTACCCCCTACAGGTGAGCCAGACGGTTGATTTCCTCCTTCAGTTGATTGATTTGTACCTGATGTGCTTCCTCCTTCTGTCTTATTAGTCCCTTGAGATGAATTAGTTGTTGTTCCACCTCCTTGAGATTGTCCTGAGGTTCCACTTTCTTGATTATTTGGTTTACTTCCTGAATTATTCTGTCCATCTTTATTTTCTTTTGAATTTCCCCCACCACTACTGTTATCTGATGAGTTATTCACACTATTTCCTAACGCATTTCCCGCACTTTGAGAACTAACAGTACTAATTGAACTTGTAACTGACATTGTGGCGGCTGCGGTTACACTTGTTAGTGTTGAAATAATGTTATTAGTAATTATTGTGTTTGTTTTTGTTTGTGTTTCTGTTTTTAAACCTTCACATGGTTGTGATGATGCTGCGGATACTGAATACATCCACGCTGAAAATGTTCCATTTTGAAAATCGGCTTGAGTAAAGGTATTTGATACTCCATAATAACTTACCGTAACTGAACCTTGACCTGAGGGGATGTATACGGTATTAGTTTTTTTGGAACAGGGGTCCACATACGAATATGAGAACCCCTGACCAAAACTAGCAGAGGATACTAACAATAATAATATTGAGAATATCCATTTCATTAATCTACTGATGTTACGTTAGATAAAGATGTACCATCTTCTTCGTCAACCTTTTGGATTAACATTTTGTCTCTGTCTTCAGAGTTGAACCAATAGTCAACAACTTTGTTTAAGTTACCAACAAACGCACCTAATAAGATTAATAATAATTCTTTCCAATCTTCACCAATTGAAACTCCAAAGAATACCGCAGAGTTAATACCTGCGATAATGAAGAAGAATAAGAATAAAACCACCAAAGTGATTTTCCATCTGTTATTTTGCATTTGTTGCAACATGTAGTAGAATCTGTTTTTGTCTTCTACTTTTACAAAGTCAGGTTTACCTAAACCTAATGTGTTTTTAATTTTGTCTTTAATAGCCATTTTAATTTTTGAATACTCCTTTTTTTATCAACTTTTCTACCACTCTTACGGTAGATGTTTCTAATGCTTTTTTGGTTGATACACCGACAGTGGATTTGTTAAATTTTGGTCCATCAATATCACCAAGAGTTGATGATGTTTTTGTTGTAACCGCCTTTCCTTGTCCACTACCTGTGATAACCTCACCTGATTCAGCATCAACAAATCTAACTTGTAAACCAAGTTGTGTGTTTTGTTTGATTGTGACACCTGATGTTTCAACCACTTCATCTTCACCTACAGAAAAGTCATAAACCTCAATGTAGACAAAGTATTTAGCTAACTTAATTTTACCCTTACCGTCAACTTTGTTTTCAGTAAAACCTTTGTTAGACGCTTTGAATTGGTTAACCATTCTTTCTTTTATTTCCAATTTGTCTTCTGTGAAAACAAATCTTCCGGTTTGTTCCAAATATTCTAAAACAATATTTGTTACACCCATACCAACTCTTGCATCTTTTAATTCAGGATACATCTCATAGACTTCTTCACTAATACCAATTTTTAAAATTTGAATTGGAATTTGAATTGTGTCTGTGTATGGAGGTAATGAATCCAAAGATTTTTTCTTTTCAAATCCTGCGGTATATTCTTCGGTTTTAACTGAACCTATTTGTGCTTGTAGTGGTTGGGTTGACGCACAACTTGCAAAAAATAAAGTTAAACCTATTAGTATATTACCAAGGCGCATCGTCAGTTTCGCTTTTCTTTGCTGGTTTAGATTCAGCAGGTGCTGCTTGTTTTTCTACAACAGTTGTCTTCTCTTTGATAACCGTAGTTCCTCCACCACCGCCAGCAGTGTTTTTTGACGAATTGTCAACACTTAAGTTGATAACAGGTGCTGCCGCAGGAGCCGCTTGTTCTGTTTTTGGTTTTTCTTCGTCACCACCACCGAATAGTGTTGTTGTGAACCATGCTCCGCCAGCTGTAACTGCGGTTGCAATTGTACCGATTATGGTTTTCTTTAAACCTGACCAAGTACTTTCTGTTTCTTGTGTTTCTTCACTCATTTTGTTTTTAATTTTATTTTTGGTTTATTTTATTTTTCGGCTTATGGGGGTCAGTGACCCCCAAGTTTATTAATTAGTTTTAACTGTTGTGTGTTAATTAGTTTTAACTGTTTTTTTTGTTGTTGTTTTTTCTTCGTTTCTTAAAACTGCCAAGTAAGTACCTGGTGGTAAAAAACTTAAATCAACTGTGTTTGAATAAATTCCGATATTTGTTTCGTTTGGTACAATTTCCATTTGTTGTTTTCCGTTTATATCATAAATACCTATTACGTTTTTACCTTCTTTGTAAATTTTAAAACCAATAGTTACTTCACCCTCAAATGGGTTTGGATATAAAATCATATCTTTAAAATTGTTTGATACACCACCCATTCTGAAAACTTGGATGATACCATCAGTAGGACTAATATTTAAATCAGTTGCCAATGCATTACCTGCAAATTTTCTTTGAACATATAAAGGACTTTTACCCCATTCGTTTTGTGGTTTCTTAGATTCAAATTGTAGTGTGAAAAACATATCACCATCGTTAACTAAATGTTGGTTATTTGATGGGTCATAACCACCCCATTCAACCATGTTGTTAGATGTGTTAATGAAAGAAATCCAATAAGAAGTTTTCAATTCATTTTTAACACCTTTAAAAGTTAAAAGGGTAGAATCGTATTTCATACAAATTTGTAATGAACCTAAATTAATACCACCTGTTTTTAATTTAACAGGGATATTAACTACATCACCAGCATCAACACCCAATTTTGGATAGTTAACCTCAATAGTTTCCAAAATGTTATCATATGCTGTTGTCACATCTATAATGTGCTTGTTAGCATTGTTTGGATTAACAATTTGGATTGGAGTTAAACGAGCTCTGTTATAACCTGTTCCGTTAGCATCACCTGGACACAATACGTAGTAAGTTACAGAGTCAGGTTGACCTGCGATGATTTGGTATGTGAAGTTTGTTACACCAGCAATTGTACTTGTGTAGTTTGTACTTGAACCATTAATAGTGCCGTATTCTGATACCGTGAAGAATTTAATATCTTTAACACTATTTGACCAAGTTGTAAATCTACCAGATACTCTTGCGTAAACACCATAAACGTCAGATACTGAAACTGAATTGTCTCCGTTTACGTCAGAAGCGTAGTAATCAAAACCAGTCATTGACTGAGTACCCAATACATATTGGTTGATTCTTTGTGCATCTGATGTAGAAACAATCGCTCCAACACCCATAGTATCACCTTTAACCGCAATTCTTACATCCCAAGCTGTAGTATCAATAGGAACGTTATTAAAGAAGAATTTACCTAAACTGTTTGTAAAGGTATCTTTAACATATGCCCATGTTGAAGATGTTTTTAACTTCTTCTCTAATGATACTGTTAAGTTTTTAGATGCAGTACCAGTAACGTTTACAAATTTACCCTTGAATGACATAACTTGAGGTTTGAAAACACCACCAAAGTTTTTAAGTGTTAACGAGTAGTCAGCACCTGCCTGAGTTGTTGCCAATTCAGGAAAAGTTGGTGTTCCACCAAATGTCATATCAGTAGGTGTAAAGTATGTGGTTGCAAGTGATGACGAATGTTTCAATGTAACCTGAAACATTTTACCATTAGGTAATGTAAAACTACTATTAGTACCTGTATAGGTCAAAGTAATTGTTACATATCCACCGCTTGGATTGTCCACATACTGAAGATACTGTGAAAACGAAGTGTTTAAAGAAGTTACAGTATCTACCTTAGCAAATGCAGTTTTATCGTAAAATACTCTAAACTGTGTTGCCGTAATGTTTGTTGAGGTGTTGTTATACCAACACAATCCTATGTTTGTTTTTCCAGACCTATAGGTACCTGTTTGGTAAGTTGAGTCTAATGTCACGTGGGCAGCCGTCGTGGACGGTGTCGGACATGTTTGCGCATAACTCACCAGCGAAGCGCAAAGCAGTGTTAATGATAAAATAATTTTTTTCATTTGCATCTTGGTAATTACCTATAAATATGACCATATAGACATTAGTATTTAATTAGTGTATATTTAACATTAATATGAAGTGGTTATTATCTATTATATTTTTATTACCAATTTTGTGTTTTTCACAAATAAAAATTGATGATGTTGGTGATAATTGGATACTACGAGTTGACTCGGCGTTAAAAGTTGTAAAAAAATACGACTCTATAAATTACAATAAAATTTTGACAAACTGCAGAAAGGTATCATACTGGACTGGTAATTTCTCAACTATAGAAGATAATGAAACAATCTTGATTCCACAGAAAGAAATTAAGTACGGTAGTATTAATAATATTGCAGCAATTTTAGTTCATGAATCAACACATTTATTAATCATTAATAAAAAATTAAAATATACACCATCTGAAGAAGAAGTATTTTGTTACTATGTAGAATTAAGATTTTTAGAAAAAATACCTAATGTAGAAAGTTGGTTAATAACGAATGCTAAAAAAATGATATTATTTTATGGAGGACAATAAAAAATTTGAATGGCAAGGCAGAAAAAAAGAAAATATTGAATTTTCTTATGTTATGTTTTTTTGGAGTACAATAGTTTGTATTATACTTTTACTTGGATTAAGTTTAACAGGGGTTTTGGAATATTTTTTTAAATAAACAAAATAATATCACCATTAGAATTATCAAACTCGTCATCCCAACAAGAATACTCAACCTGAGGTTTTTCGTCTTGCGTAGATTTATCATCGGATAAAAAAATATCCAAAATCATGTTGAATTCTTGTTCGGTGGTTTTTTCGTTTGGGTCCATTGTATTAGTCAAATAATATATATCAAAATATATACAATTTCAACACCAAAAACGAAAAAAAAGTGAAAATTTATTAAAAAATAATATTAGGAGATTTTTTCTTTGACTTTGTTAAAATTTGGACCCTTAATGAACCCATTTTTACCTTCAGGTTTTTGAATAATTCCTGCTTGTTTTGCCGCTGAAAAGAAAGACGAAAGATATCCTTGAAGTGATATTTCTCTCCCTGTTTTACTAATAACACCTTCAGGTGTTACTTTAACATGACCAATTTTTGTTAAGAAATCCAACTTATTACCAATACTGCCCTCAGGTAATGATTCAATATAATTCATTAAAGCCTTCGTTAATTTACCACCTTTAGTGAATGTATAACCAGCCATTGTATATTTCTTAACAATGTTTTTATCATCTTTATAGTTCTCAAGTTTTTGTTTAAAATATTCAGTATCAACTATTCTATTAAAAACTGTGCTCATATAACTACCTACGGCGATAGAGAAATGTTTGTCTTTAGGGTAATCTAAAATTGGATAATCAATATCTAAAAATTTATTACCAAATTCATCATCATTTTCAAATTCAATCATCATTTCATAATTTTGACCATTGTCACTAATTCTAAGTATACCTAACCCAAAACCTGATTCATAAAATGTTGAGTCAACGTCAGGGTCAACCAATTCTTGAGTATTACTGTTATATTCTGATAGTCTAAATGAGCATTCAAATCTTTGAAAAACATTATCATCTTCATCATTGTTGTCACCTAAATAATCTGTAGTATCAAAGTCATCCATTCTAAACGCAACTATAATACTTTTAGTTGGACTTAAGTATATTTTTTTAGCTTCCTGTTTTAATCTGGCTTCGCTAATTTGTGGAATCAATTCAGTTGTGAACCATGAATCTTTTAATAACTTTAAATCATTATAAATCGCATCAATGGCTTTTTGAGGAATAATGGTTAAAAATAAATCTTTTTCACTAAAACTAAAAGTATTATCTTTAACATCATACCAACTAGCGTCAATTAATTTTTCGCCGGGTTTAATATTAATTGCTATTTTATAAAATCTATCTGATACGTTTTTCTTTTTAACAATAATGTAATAAAGATTTGCATTTTTTGTATGAGATTCAAAATAACTTGAATTATTTTTCATTGTTGTACACCACTTTGTACCTGCACCATAATAACAAGATGACGTGTGCGTTTTTGGTTTAACAATTAAAATCGTATCACTATCGTAGATTTTATCAACTTCTTTTCGGGCTTTCTTTTCTTCTTGTTTTTCTGAAGTTTGTTTTATTAACTCATTTGTAAAATTAAGAAAATCTCTTTCAAACCAATCACCAATATAATCTCTTAAATCTTTCTTGGGATATTTGTCTTTGTGAACCTCAAAGTATTGAACTTTTGGAACTACATTTGAAACAAAATTTCTTGTATCACGAACAGCTTCTATTGATGTGTTTACGTGATTAGGTTCAAGCTCTTCTAACTCTTTACCTTGTCTTGGGTAAATTTCATTGTAAAAATAATACTGTTGTATTAAAGGTTCTAAATATTTGTAATTTGTTTGTTGTATAAACGGCTCATCAATTAAAACATCATAAATTGATATTGGTTGAAATGATGAATTAAGTTTTCTTTCAACATCAATCTGTGTTTTATATTTGTTGTAGATGTCTTCTTTTCTACCTTCTAATAATACCATACCTATAAATACA
>Ga0222712_10003813_pt1 | contig 16163 bp, 29 predicted proteins | sample C33_657DmetaG_FD_165043 | JGI IMG/M metagenome (GOLD analysis project Ga0222712, IMG submission 165043) | Estuarine water microbial communities from San Francisco Bay, California, United States - C33_657D | ecosystem: Environmental > Aquatic > Marine > Unclassified | place: USA: California...
ATGTAACTAAAATTTTGAGAAGAAGAAATATTTTCTAAATAATCTCCACCAGCACTAACCCAGCTTGATGATTGAGCAGCTGCGTTCCAAGTACATCCAAGAGTACTAATAGGATCATCAGTAGATCTACCTAACCCCATTTCCCAACTTCTTGAGACAGGATAAGCTAATATAGTATAATCTGAAGGGATATAAGCATTAGCTAAGAATAATCTTAGATAAGATACAAAACTACCACTTACTTTGTTAGTAATAACATCTGATATTTGAGCTGTAGGAAATTGTATTAAAGCTCTAGTCTTATCAGCATGTAATGAAGTCAATTCAGTTTCATTTGAAATTTCTAATACTTCATCTCTACCAAAGTTTTGAGTAGGACGATAATGAGAAATGAAAGTATCTTTTTCAGGAAATATTTTGTAAATAGCCATAAATCTAATATATATTATAAATATACATTAAATCAATTTCTTTAAAAAGTAACTACTCTACCTTGTATATCTGTTGTAGGGAATTTAACTTCAAAAATACTTGGATCTAATGAAGGATAAACTATATTATTAATAGTAGCTCCTTTAATATCATATGAGTATTGTGAATAATTAGTAGCACTTCCAGCTTTATTTACAATTTCTATTTTTTGTACAGTTTGAACTCCTTCAACTTGATCTAAATTACTATAGATTTCTGGTAGTATTATAGGTTGATTTATTTGCCATTTATCTATTTGGAAGTATGTTTGTAATGTTGTTAAACAATTATTTAAAACTAATTTATTATTATAATTAGGTCTAACTATAATTTCAAAATTTACTCCAATATTAATAATAAAAGCATCATTTATATTAACAGCGTCAGTTATCATTCTATATTGAGAAAGATAAGTTTTTAAATTTTGCTTTAAAGCATTATTAGGTATTACTAAATTATTATTATTATCTCTAGATAGAATATATAATGAGATAGCATTATAATTTTGAGTAGCCATTAAATCTGTTGTGAAATTATTTTGAATACTAATATCTTGATTAATATAAGCTTTTGAAACAACTCCAAATTTTGAAGGTAAAGATAAGGTTCTAACAACATAATCATCTTTAGTTACAGTTCTTAACTGAGTAGGATATGATGATAAAGTATTTTGTCTTATTTGCTCATTAGTATCTCCATCTCCTCCACCATTAGCTGCTTCTTCATTATTAAAAGCTAATGAAGTTAAAACAGTATTAGATAAAGTAGCATCTAAATTATTACCATTAAATATAGTAGTAACACCTGAATTTTGAGTTAATGTACCTACAGGTGCATTTGAGGTAGCTCCTCCACCTTTTAAATATGTTACAGTTAAAGTAGTGTTTGAGGGTGCTATACCATAAGTTTGAGTGTATAAGAAATTTGAAGGGTCAAACGCTGTTGTCATTTTATTTACCCCATAAGGTAATCCTAAACCTATATTATCTGAATTAGGAATAATTTCTTCATCTGCTCCTGATGAAACTCCAGGACCAAATTGCATTTGTAGTTGATTATTTTCTTTAAATCTAGTTACAAATCTTCTAGGTACTTTTTTTAATTTTAATAAATAAGGTACTGTTTCATTATATTGAGATAAATTAGGATCATTTTGAGCTATATTAGCTGTAGGTTCAAAAATTGTATCTTGAGCTAAATAAGGTACCTCATACCATTTATTATTATTAGAATCAACTACATTAATTATTTCAATAATATTAGTATCAATAATATCTACTGTAGGATAACGTTCAGGATTACCAAATGTTATATTAGTAGAAGTTAAAATTCCTGCTGAGGCTTTAACAGTTTTCTTTAATAAATAAAATTGAGGATTTTGAAAGACATCAGTAGAATAAACTGATATTTCAGTTTCAGAGCCAGGAGTAGATTTAGAAAAGTCTAATTTTTCATTAATAAAGAATTGAATATTAGAATCTAAATTTGAAGATATTTTACCTCCTTCTTCTAAAATTAAGGCGTAATTAAAATCAGGCTCATATTGTCCTGAGGCTATAGTAGATGGTACTACTTGGTAAACTGATAATACTACAGAAGCTGCTTTAGTTACTTTAGGTTGGTAACCAAAAGTGTAAGCTTGAGCTAATAAATTTTTTCTTTGTTTAGCAAATTGGAGAAAATTTTCTTGTATCTGATTATCAATATAAAATGATAAAACATCCCCTACATAAGATGCCATTTCAATAAGCATCATACCAGGTGAAGCCTCATTGAAGTCATTATAAGTATTTGGATAGTAAGTTTGAGCAAAATTTATTAATTGAGCTTTTAAACTATCAAAATCTTTATTTAAATATTGTACGGTCTTTGAGTTAGCCATTATTAATTATTGAAATTTATTGTAATTTCGTCTTGTATATTAGTATTTTTTATAGAATAACTAAAATAAATTTGAATTAGATTTTGATCAGGAGTAGCATTAACATTTAAATTAGTCAATTGAATTTGAGGAAAATAATCATTTAAACCAAAAGTAATAATATCTTCTAAATTTTCAGCTGTATTATTTGTAATTTGTTCAAATAGTTGTTCTCTAATACCCGCTCCAAAATTAGGATTCATTATCCTTTCTCTTTTACCTGTTAGAAAAAAATTTAAAATATTAGATTTAACAGCATCTTTAGTAGTATAAGTAATATTTAATCCTGTAGGACCATCAAATGGTACTTTAATACCTACACCCTTACTAGGTTGTAAGTCTAAAGGATTAATATTAATTATATTGTATGCCATTATAATTTACCGTTTTCTTTTAGTTTACCCATTAATCCTGTAAAATCAGGAACAGCTTCTATTCTAACATCATTTATATCATGCACAGGAGCATGTTTTGATATCATTTGATCTACTGATGATACTACTGGAGTATTCATACCTCCCATACCAGGCATTCCACCAGCCCAACCTACAGCATCTTGAGCGTTATAGCCACCGTTTATAGATCTCCATTCACCTTCATTTGCTGTTTCATTTAATAAATCAAACATTGGATTTCCAGTAGATACAGGAGTTTTCTTTTCAGCTAAGATTTCTGAAAATTTAGGCTTGTAAGTAGACTCAGTTTTAACATGTGGGTGAGTTTGAGCTTGAGTTTTTATTTCAGGTGTACTTGCTATGACTACCGCTTCAGTGAGGATACCTTTTAGTTCCTCCTGGATTACAGTTCTCATTTCTTCTCTAATTAATTTTCTTAAAGCTTCTAAATTCATAATTATAAATATTTAATAATACAACTTGTTTTTAATCAATGTCATTAGGAGTAACAGTAACATCATTTGGATTAAATCCTAATTCATTCATTTCATCTATTACTTGTTGGTTAGTAGGAGCTGAATTACCTTCATCACTAGTACCTACATTTCCTAATTTATCAATTTGGTATTGACCTTCTTTTATTAAAACTTGATCATCAGTGGCAAAAGTAGGTGTACCTTCATATACTGTAATTCCTCTTTGGTCAGCTACTATTACTCTTCTTCTTAATAATTTTATTCCAGCATCAACAACTTCTTCTTTTATAATATCAATTTCATATCCACTATATAATGAAGGTAAAATATTATCTGTTTTAGCAGTTGGGAATAAATTATCTAAAGTAACTAAATTATTTTCTAAGGATGAAATAGCATCTAATAAACTTTGTTCTAATAAAGGATCATTTGTATAAGGACAAGCTAAAAGATTTTTATATAAAATATTTAAACCTGTTAATAATCTTATAATTTCTTTTCTAATTCTTTGTATTTGTAAAATTATACTTTTACTTAAAAAATTAGATATCATTCTAATTACTTTACCATAATCCTCAATATCACGTTGAAATTTAGCAACTCTATCTGCTTTAGAAGTTAAAGAACCATCACTTTTAGCTACTACAGGTGATCCTCCTCCACCAACAGCTACAGGGACAGGTGATATTTTTAATATTTTAGCAACAAATTTAAAGATTTTTATAAGAAGGTTTATTAATTTTAAAATAGTATTAATTAATTGAACCATTCTTTGTATTTGTAAAATAGCTTTATCTATAGCTTTTACTTGTTTTATGATAAAAGCAACACTAGAAGCAAAACGTTCAGGTCTAATAAAATCTCTTAATTTTTTATTTAACTCCTCAGCTTGATCTCCTATAGCTAAAGTAGCTATATTAATAGGACTCATAAAAGGTTTTAATTTATCAGCGAAAGATTTAATTAAAGAAATCCTAGTTATAATAAGTTGTTTAGGATCAGTTCTAGCATCTAAAATATCACTAGTGTTAGTTAATACTAAATTTAAAGTATTAATAGTTTGTACTAAACCCTCACCTCCTGGGAATATATCTACTAAATCAGGTTCTGGTATTATTTCTTCTAATGATTGTCTAATTTCTTCAATTGATTCTTGATAAGATAGTAAACGAGTTTTATATTGTTCTTCTGTTTCATTTTCTCTTTTAAAAGGATCTAATTTATTTTCAGCATTATTAATAAAATCAGTTACTTTTTTACCATATTGTAACATTTTATTTTCTAAAACTCCTCCAGGAGGTAAAGCTTTAGTTAAGATATACCCTAAAGGATTACAAAAATCTATTTCATTAATTTTTCTAACACCCTCATTAACTTTATTTAAAATATCTAATATCTTTTCAACCGCATCATTTATACGCTTAGGAGCAATTTTAGTTAAAGTATCAGATAATCCTTGTGGTATAGCCATTATACAGTATAATTTTGTTTAGATGTTATATCTTTTAATCTACCTTTAATTCTACTTACGGATTTAGATAAACTATCACTTGCAGTTATTATATTAGTTAAAAATACTCCATTACTATCTTGGGTGCCATCTAATTGAGCTGCTAAAACTCTTAAAGCCTCTAATATATCATCTAACATTATAGTTAATTGAGTTCCTTTTACTAAAGGTTCTTCAGCACCTAAACCTAAATAAATTTTAGGAGCACTAATTATAACAGAATCATCAGCATCAAAATTAATAGTACCAGCTGAAGAGAAACCAATTGCTTTTTTACTAAATAAAAATACAGAATCATCCTTAGAGTTTAAAATAACTCTACCTGAATTAATTATGATTTGTTCTCCTAAGTAAGGAAATTCTGGTTTATAGTCTGCCATTATTTAAGATTATCTGCTTGTTTAGGTGAAATATTAGGTGACGGAATATAAGGATCAGGAATTTGTAATGCTGAATTAAATGCTGATCCTACAGTTACATCAAAAGATTTTAAATTTTTAGAAGCAAGTTCTAAAGGTATATCCTGACCTGATGACATATAGATAGATGAACCATCATTATTGATATCTTCATATAAAGGAACCCATGGGGCTGAATTATTTTTTTCTTTTGATTGCCCATTACGTATAATAGTAATAGGTGATCCTAATTCCCCCTGAGAACTCCATGAATTACTTGGTAATTTTTTAACGGTTGTTGATGAAAATCTTATAGATTGACCCCATCTTCCTTCAACTATAATATCTCCTTCTTCAGGAAGTAAATTTTTAATTCCTGATTTTTCTTTAAAAGAATTTCCAAATTTTAAAACTTCAGTATCAGGAGAAGTTGAGGTTGTACTACCTTCTTCTACTTGTTGAATAGAATTATTATTTTTTTTATTAATTTTTTTATTAAAATTAGGTATATCAGGAAAAGCATTATGATGAATACTATTCCATAAGCCTATAGTAGTTAAATAATAATAAGTTTTAGATTGAGGATCAGTATTTAAACCATTAGAAGGTGCTTGTAAAATTAAAACTATTTCTTCTAAAATAGGATATTGTATTATATTAGTAAAAAGAGGTTTAGCTATTAATTGAGTAGGTTTATCATTATCAGTAGTAGTCCCTAATTGAGTAAATTTAATAGAACCTAATCCAGCCCACCCACCAGCATCATTAAAGAAATTTTCAGTTTTAGTTTCAGTAGATAATAAAATATCATTAACTCTAGCAAAGAAAAAAGTATTACCACTACTACTTCCCCCTTTATTAGAATTACTAGATATACTTTGTTGTAAACTAGGATATAAACTCATTTTCTATTTTAGGTAATTCTTCTTTAGCTTTAGTATCTAATTCATTCATTGATTGGAATAACATTTCTTTATCAGAATCTGATAATAATAAATCATCTGATCCTACATTAGAATTCATTGCGCGTTGTACAATACCTGCCATTTTTATTAATAAGTCATCATTTTTTACAGATACATCTAAATAATCTTTAATTAAAGGAACAATAATAACCGCGTCACCAGCTGATGTGATGAACGGTTTTAAATTGTCTATAAGAGCTCTAATCTCTTTTTCCTTATTAGAGGAATTAGTATGTATCTCTTTCAGTAAATCAGCAAAAGTCTTTTTACCAAAAAGTGTTATGGTGTTAAAATCCATGATATATTTTTATTATAAATATAAATTAAATAAAAATTTCTTAATAGTTTAACCCAACATACCCATAATCTAGATATTGATTTAGTAATCTAAGATATACTTTCTTTAAACTTTTTATTACTTTAGTTATTTGAGGAGTGTCTTGATTAGTCATCTCTCTAATATAAATGTAAATCCCTTTTTTATTAAAAATATCTAAATCTTCTCTTCGCTTAAATAATTCCATTATAGCGTCAGTTGTCTTAGCATCTTCTTTATCAGGAAATATTCTAAATAAATGAATATCCATATATTTAATAAACTGTTCTATAAAATAATTCTCACTAACTAAAGGATCATCTGTAGGAGCTGAAGAGTTTAAAATATTAATTACAATAGTTTTATCTTCATCAATAGCGTCTACACCAGCTTTACCTTTTAATTTCTCATAATTTTTATTATTATAAAGAATTAGATAACGTTTAGCAATAGTACCAAAGTAAGAATAAGCTTTTCCTTTTGATTGATTATAGAGATGCAGTTTTTCAAGGAGAAAGGCTGTAACTTCATGTTGAAGCTCAGCTATTGTCTCTACTTCTGTATAATAAAACTTAAATGTATGAATTATATTTTCTGTTAACTTATGAAAGGCATATTTTATTCTTTCATTATAAATTTTATTTCGGGTGTAATGATCTGTGGCGGCTAAATACTCTACAATTGCATCCTCAGTGTCCTGAGTAAAATACATTTTTTTAGTTTTTGGCTTCCTTTTCCTTACTGTTCCTTTTTTTGTATATTGTACTTCTGTTTCTTCTTGAGGGACATGAAGTATCTTAATTTCTGAACTTAATACTTCCATGTTATTTTATAAATTTAATATAATCGGATAAAGCCTCTTGTATTGTTTTTAAATTATTAAAGAAGAAACCTACCTCATCATCTGATTGAAATAATTGTTTTGAATCAATTTCTTTAATTTTTAATTCAGATTGTTTAACTAGATCATAAAAATCTGTTATATATCTTTCTTGTACATCAATCATAGATTCAAGTTTTTCAACTTTCTTCATCAGATTCCAAATCACATATCCTACTATACCCACAAGTATTACTACTACATTAATTAAAATAATTGTATCCATTTTATATATTGTTTAAAAGATTAGCAAAAGGAGCATCAGGATTTGATAATTTAGGTGCTTTAATAGAAAATTTATTAACAGGTTGTGTTTTTACCTCTACTTTTTTATCTCCTTTAAATTTAGGTAAGTAATCTGTTTCCCACTCAATACGAGCAGCCATCATATCAGCTTGATGTAAAATATAAGGTAAAGCAGTTCTTGGTTTCAATTCCGGCATATAACCCATTAAATATTTTTTATTACCTTCATCATATAAACCATCATGAGTTTGTATAGCAATCATTTCATTGAAAGTATATTTAATGTCATTAGACATAAGTAAAAACAACGATCTATCAGGTACCGACGCAAACGCTAATTTAGTATTGAACGTGTAGTCTTCACCTAATTTATCCTTTCTCCACGCGTCTGTTTGTGGTATGTATGCTTCATTTTCATCATCACCCATTTTACCTAAATCATGGTTAATAGCTGAAAATATTAATTCTTCCATAGTGTAAGTTGAAGTGTCACACCCCATCTCTGTCCATAAAGAATGAAATTTTCTTGCGCCTAAAACTACACGATTAACGTGATCAACATATCCTCCTGGGAATGCTGAATGGTATTCTTTTTTATTAGATGCGGGCATCATCATAATACGTTCTTGGTACTTGTTATAAAAGTCCTTAAGTTTAGAACGTCTTGGTTCTGAGATATAAGTGTCTATGTTAGATATGAATATATCCCAATTAGACATTATCTGTTCTGCTGATAACTTAGTTGTCATATGTTTCTTTAATATTAGTTAATAACTCTTTAATTGTATCGAATGTTCTGATAGCGTCGGAATGTAATAAAGAAGTTCCTGGTAGCCAAGCTATCTGCTGAGGCTGTTTAAGTATAACCATAGGGTAGACAGGACATTTATATATCTCCTCTATCCTATCTCCCAACTCATCATTATCTGAGATGTTAATATAAGTGAAAGGGATATTCATTATCCCCATTCCACGTTTTAGTTCGCTACAGTACTCGCATCCCTCGATACCATATATCACCATTTCCCATTTTCTCATTTTTCTATCTTTCTATATTTTAGTTTTTTCTTCCTCCATGCTCCTAATATAATAAATTAAAAACTGTAAGCCAAGCCTTTTGTGTGAAGTCTTCAAAGGAGGTTTAATTTTCTTGAATATCTGATAAAGGTGTGGTATTAAGTAGGTGCTCTTCACCTTCATCTATATCACATGAAGTATTTAGTAAGTGTTTAATATGGTTGATTTTGTCCTTTATTTGCGGTCCTAATAGACTTTGATAAGGAGAAATAACTTCTACTATATCTAATAAATCCTTTAAAATATCTTCTTTTTGAGTTTCTGGTATTTCATTTTTATCTTTAAGAATTTCTTCTAGATTGGAAGTAAAATTATTCATAACCTCTTCCATTTGAGTTATTAAAAAATTTTCAAAATTATCCTTCATAATTATTTTTTTCGGGGTTTAATAAATAATAAATTATAAAAGGGTAGAAAAACATCATAGCGAATATCTCACTAACTTTAAAATCATTTTCTGTTCCTGATGAAAAGGCAATAACTGCTGATATTAATGTAAAAATGCATCCTAAAGTAAAATAAAATTTTAAAAAAGCGAAAAGTAAAATTAAAATAATTTCCATAATAATAAGTTTTTAATTAATAATAAATTGGTGGGTTGGTACTAAACTCAAAACCCATTTTCTCTATAGTTGAAATTGCTTCTTCTAAACTTATAGAAAAAAATTCTCTAGATGAACCTTGATGTGAATTTAATCTTAAAGTAGCTAATTCTTGATGAACTAAATTCTCAACTAAAAAATCATCACTAACAGGTAAGGCATATTTTAATTCCCATTCGGAAACTACTCCTGCGTTATTAATTTGTTTTATTCTTTCTTGTGGATTAACAGCTTTTCCTATTTTACAAACTCCGGGGTAAGCTACATTAGTTAATACGTATACATATTTTCCTTTTGTAAAAGAACGATCAAGCTGTTCCCTACCCGCACGCGTCTTGCCATACATATATACCCAAGAAACAGTACCTTCCTCACCTTCTTCCTTAAATTTATATTCAATGCTATAATCAAAATTAACAAATGAAGCTAATTTATGGGTAGGAATTTTATGGTAACGTGAAGCTAATTCATCCCAATTGGTTTTCCATTTATTAAAATTAGGAAGTTTATTTAGAGGAGATGAAACTCTATTGGTGGTGTAAATCTCTATATCGGAACGAGCTTCTAATATAAGTGCTTTATGAATTGAAATTACCTCAGACATATTATTGCTCGAATTTAACAGTTAATTTATAAACACGTTCCTGAGTGACACCCGAAAAATCTGAATTAAATAAAACTCGAATGTATATATCAGCTGTTTTACCGATCATTCCTTGATGAAATAGCATCTGTTGTACTGGTGTATAAGTATACTTAGAGTATGTTTGGAGCATCGTTTTTGCTGCCGGGTGATTGAAGTTGAAATACCTGTTAATTTGGTACCCGGCTAAATTAGAAACACTAGTATCACCTACTATTTGAGGTAAAGTATATGTACCACTACCAACCGGAATCGGATTTGATAAGTTATTATTGGAGAAAACTCCTAAATATGAATATAATGGATAGGTCCATGTAATTCCTGTGGGTGTATAAAAGAAATTTGAATCATAACCTGTTTCAATTAATGGAACACCATTTACTACATACTCTGAATCTAATTGATCTGTTTGACCTTTAATTCTAAAATAATGTAAACCTGACCATTTAACATGCCATACACCCTGTGGGTCTTGATATGAACCTGGATTTTGTACTGCATCTATATAGAATGCTGCGTCACAATTTCCATCTACACATGGACAATCATCTTTTATGTCTTCTGGAGTACATGAGATGAAACTAATTCCTAAAAGGAATACTAAGAAAAGATTTTTTAATTTTAACATAACCTATTTGTTTTTATTATTATGTAGCAATATACGAAACAGAAGTTGGGAAGCCAAGCGCCTCCCAATTACTTTCATATATACTTTTTTATTTGGTAAAATCTTTTTAAGATCTCTTTTTTTAACCCTTATAAACTGTATTGCAAAGGGGTTATTTGAAATTCATATATATTTGTATATACAAGGGGGTTGGTGAAAATCTGTTTTCGATCTCTTATCACCATAATTCACCTCGTGATCCTACACGTCCCGTCGATGGACAGCAACGACGCGTGGCTATACGTTTATAATCCATTACCGAACGGGTCCGAACTGTAAGGTTGCAAAATCATTCTTTTTTAGTCCCAATCTAAATCTTCTTCGTCTACGGGCGCATCTTCATACATTCCGTCATTTATATCGTCAATGGCGATATCTAGGTGCGTTTGCGCGTTTTCCAGCTGAGATTTGACATTATTGTCTATCTCGTTATACAATTCGTTATTATCGATATAATCCATTATTCTGTCTATATCCTCAAGTAATTCGTTCATACGGGTGCTTATCCCGCCTAGTTGTTTAGTTATGTTCATTGCTATAGATTTTCTCTATAACTATGCAGGGGATTTACTCCCCTACAGTTTCCTCATATGGTATTAGGTCTTCAAATTTATATTTAACGTTAACCCTCTTACCCATTACGTAAGTGAACCCAGTAAACGATTTAGAACCGATTTTAGGAGCGTTACACTCATAATCATTTAATACTACTCTATTGTCCAGAGACGATCTTGATTGTCTCATTATACAACCCTCATTAGTAGCACTACTATGGTAGCTATAGGTGTTAGCACCTTTATAAGTTGGAGCCCCAATTGTAAAACACATACCCGATAAAAATTCTTGCTTTGTCATAACGTTTTATTTTTTAATTATACTATAATATACGAAGCAATTTTCCAATAGCCAAACAAATTTAAAGTAGGGGCCCCGGGGGAGTGGGGCCGCGGCTACATTTGGTTCACAACATGGCAGTGTCTAAACCCATTTTAATTTTAATATATAAAACCTTTTTAACTAAGCCAAACAATTTAACATTTATTTTCAGGGTATAATCAACGTTTTAAATGATTGTTTAGGGTAAAGTATATACTCCTCTGTTCGAGTAAGGCTTGGCCTCCCACCTCAATAAAGTCACATACCGGGCCCTGTTATTTCCATATCCCATATAATCTACTTTCCACATACTATACCCACTCTATATCCCCATATCCATATTCAGGCATTTATTAGGGTATATTAATTCTAATTTGTCACATTACGTGGGAAACGATTTGGGTGAGGAAATGTTTGTTTCCCCGGTGATGTTTCTCATCTACTTTTACCCACGTATTTCTTTCCCCGTATGCTGAATTATATTATTTCTTTTTATTCCACTCGTCCATTATCTTTCCTTTAATCACACCCAATGCATCACTCAATCTTCCTCCATCTTCTATGATATCTCTTTCCACCAACTCCAATTCTACATCTTCCAATCTAGCTAATAATGCTTCTAATTCTTCTCTCATAACACTTAATTTTTAATTATACTATAATATACGAATAATAACTTTTAAAGCCAAATATTATTTTAATGGAATTATATAAAAACTATTCGGTGCAATTCCAATATAAACATTTTCATCATTTTTAAAAGCTCTATATTCTCCACCCACTTCTGAAGCATATCTTGCACCCGTTTCTTTATAGTTATTTTCTAACATATACTTAACTTCAAAATCTACAAAATTTTTATGTTCTGGTTTGATTAAATTTGTTGCTTTTTTAAATTTAGCTTGTAAATACTTTGGCATCTCTGTTGTCATAACTTTATCTTTTTAATTATTAATATACTATAATATACGAATCCTATTATTAAAAGCCAAACCTTAATTTGCCCAATCATATATTTTAGATTTGGCGTACCAAGCTAATCCTTCACAACATGTAAAAGCTAAATCTTCTAAATCTTCAATTGTATCATCTTTACCCATATAACCTTCACTGATCATATTTTGTAATGCTTTTTCTAATACATCTTTTTCAATACCAAATCTACTTTCCATAACATATTATTTTTAATTATTATACTATAATATACGAATATTAATTTTAAAAGCCAAATTAATTTTTAATATCAATCATTACATACTCAAAAGGTCCACTCACATGTTTTCTACAACTAACATTTTCATAACCTAAATCATTAATAAACTTAATAAAGTTATCCACTTGAGAAACAGATACTTTAATGGTTCTACCCCATTTATTTATATTATTATAAAAATAAAAAATAAAATTTTCTCTTAATAATACTCTTAACTCACTCCAATTACCTTTTTTCATAACACTTAATTTTTAATTATACCCTAATATACGAATCCCTTAATTAAAGGCCAAACATTAAAAATCACTTAATAACATATTATCAATTTTACTTCTTAATTCCTTTAACATATCACTTGTTAGGGTAGTTCTATCAAATACTGCATCGTGTAAGTAGTTATCCAATTTTTTAATTACTTCATACTTTTCTAATACTAAAGTATTTTCAATTTCCATTTCTTGTTGTGTCATAACTCTATATTTTTAATTATACTATAATATACGAATAAATTAATTATAAGCCAAATTATAATTTAACGACTTGTTACTGATTCAATTACTGAGGTTCCTGAGTTGATCATTGCGATTACTCCACCCCACATATTTTCATCTGCTTCCCATTCAATTTCATGAACTTGATGATTAAATTGGAAATTTGAAAGTGCAAAACCATTCCCATTCATTTTAAAATCGCCCTCACTATTTCTCCTAAATTTTAAATAATAAACATTATCACACATACAAGAAATAGTTTTAAAAATTACTTCTCTTGCACCTTCTTTAATAGTTAATTTAGGTGAATTGTTTCTTAATTCTACATACTTACTCATAACATTATCTTTTTAATTATTAATATACTATAATATACGAAATATATATATAGGAGCCAAATTAAATGGGGTCGAAGCCCCTTTTATATTATTCAAACATTACCCATTTTTCATCTTTAGTATAAACATAACCATATTCTTCATAATCACTTACACCAAATTTGTCTAATGATTCATCTACTCTTGCTTCTCGTTTTACTTCACCTCTATCTCTATGATAAGCTACTGTAATACCTTCTTTTCTATTATCAAAAGAGTGTTCATCCATTGTTGAGACTTGTTCCCCTAAAGTACTAATATCACCCAAATTAATTAACATTCTTAATTTTTGTTTATTTGAGTAATGTTCTTCTAGAGTTGCCCCTACACCATCTGGGTAACCATCATAGTGACAATAAATTGAACTAATTGTACCATTTTCATTCTCGATTCCAATTCTTGATCTTGTAGCCATAACATTTTATATTTTTAATTATTATACTATAATATACGAAGGCTCCTTTAAGGAGCCAAACTATATTATTTTTATAAAGCGTCAATTAATTCATCAAAAGCAACATTTGATACTGATTTAGAGTGAGCACCTATATGAAATTCAATTAATTCATCCAAATCTAATTTACGATATTCTTTCCAATCATAAATTGTAAATACATCTCCATCTTCTGTTTCACAATCCCATTCAAAATTTACTTTATCTTCACCTGTATTATCTTGAATTGTTGGTTCACCCAATATTGAGATTAGATCATTTACACTTGCTTTAATTGTTACACCATGAAATGAAGTTCTGTCTGTACTTGAATTTGTAATTTTCATAACTTTATATTTTTAATTATTATACTATAATATACGAAGGCTCCTTTAAGGAGCCAAACTATATTATTTAATTAATTTTTAACTAGTTTTTTAACTTGGTTATCACTTTCAACTATAGCTTCATAAGCCTTAGCCATTTTTTCATTATCAGCTAAATGAACATTACCCATTTTTAACATCCATTCATAAAATCTTTCTAAATTTTCCATAACATTTATATTTTTAATTATTATACTTTAATATACGAAGGCCCCTTTAAGGGGCCAAACTATATTATTCAATCATATTATCAATATTAGCGTTTGAAATTTCTAATTCTAAGAAAATAAATCTTTCTAATTCAGCTTCTAAATCAGCTCCAATTTCATAATCTTTCTCACCTCTTATTTTATGAGAAATAACACTAAAATCATTTCTACCCATATCAAATAAGTACTCTACTCCATCTTTCATTACCCCAAAAGTAAAATAACCATGACCTTCATCATCATAAAAATCAGTACTTACTTCAAAATTCGCTTGTACCATTTCAATTACATGAACTGTGTTTAATCTTAATCTTTCTTTCTTTGTCATAACATTTATATTTTTAATTATACCCTAATATACGAAGCTGACCTATAAAAGCCAAACCCTAATAAAATAAAGCATTCCAAGTTAAATAAGAAGGTTGTTTACTTACTTTACCCCCTTGTTTATTATAGGCTTCTACACTAATTACTGTACAAACATTTCCACAATCACTTACTTCTAATAATTTACTCCTTAAAGTTGGGGAGTGATTATCACTAAATTCTCTACCTATAGCTTGTCTTAAGTCAAATACTTTAAAAGAACCATTAGCTTCATCTTGTAATTTAAAACTCATCATAACATTTTATTTTTTAATTATACCTTAATATACGAAATATAATTTAGAAAGCCAAAGCCCCTTAATAAGGGGCCTTAACAAAGTATAATTAAAAATAATAAGTGGTTATGAGGCACTTATATAACTTGGTAAATGATTTTTTCAACATTTACACCTTCTTCTCTTGATTCTCTTCCTTTCTCCCACTCAAATACAGCGGTTGCTTTTTTACCTGATTTAGAAACCTCAATTAATTTTAAAGATACAACTCTTGGTTCATAATTATGTTTCAAAGTAATACTTCTTGATTTTTCAAATTTAATTCCTTCTCCAAATAACTCAATTCTTTTTATTTGTTTTTGGATTTCTCTAATTTGGTTACTTAAGTCTCTAATAGAATTTCCAACAACATTCATTTTATTATAAACCTCATTAAATTCTTCTTTAAATTTGTCTACAGTATTATTGGCTACATCAACTATTGCTTGTTGACTTTTAATTAAAATATCAGCTACATCTCCTAATATTTTTAATCTTTTTAACTCCCAAACATCATCTCCTTTTGTAGAAGTAGTATAATAAGATAAATCAGCCCCACTATATTTTTTACCTTCTCCTGAGTATCTTTCTCTTAAATAAATACTAAATAATTCTTTTCGGTAAGTGTAATCGGGGTGATCCATTTTAAAGTAAATAGAGTCTCTTTGTACTTCAATATAAGTTTCAGGGTTAAAACCCTCAAAAAATACTAATAAAGAATCACTTAATGCTTTTTGTTCTCTAACATAGATATCGGATCTTGTATCTTTTAAATCTTGTTCTAAATTTAAGAAAATTGTTTTTTGTTCTTCTAACTTTTTAATTTCCTGATTTAATGTTTCAATGTTTTTCATAACTTTTTATCTTTTTAATTATACTTTAATATACGAATTTAATATTTAAAAGCCAATCCTTAGTTAATAACATCTTATTTTTTGATACTCTACTACTTCATCCATAAGATCTTCTA
>Ga0222712_10003814_pt1 | contig 16162 bp, 20 predicted proteins | sample C33_657DmetaG_FD_165043 | JGI IMG/M metagenome (GOLD analysis project Ga0222712, IMG submission 165043) | Estuarine water microbial communities from San Francisco Bay, California, United States - C33_657D | ecosystem: Environmental > Aquatic > Marine > Unclassified | place: USA: California...
TTCTTCATCCATGCAGCTGCGCCAGTGCGCTCATCTACATAGTTAGCAACATTGCCTGCGATTCTTTCGCGTGCGCTCACTTAGATCTCCCCCAGAAGCTCGGCCCTACTGGCTCATTAAACGGTGCTTGTGCGACGAGGTAACCCTCATCATCGACGGTGATTGCTAATTGTGGCAGAGGACGAGCGGCGGGGCCAAAGATAACTTTGGCGGCACGGGTTACATCGAAAGTTGATTGGTGGCAGGGGCAGAGAAGGTGCTTTGTACCCTGTTCATAGAGTGCGACGGCGCATCCCATATGTGAACAAATCTTGGAGAAGGCGATGATGCCTTGATAAGTCCATGAAAGACGTTCTGCATCGAGATTGAATTCTTCAGGACGTAGGCGGATGAGAAGGACAGCGTCTTTGGCTATGTCATTGAGTGACCTGTGATCTTTTCCAGGAGCCATCTCTGGAAGAGTCTGAGCAACAGAACCCACCTCTAAATCTTCTGGACGAATTGGACGATCACCGGGATCTGTAACAAGACGTGATCCGGCTTTCCAACTTGTGGTCTTGAGTTCTTCACCTGGAGTTGGTCCTAGGTCACGAAGAAGAAAGATAGGGGAGATTCCAACGAGTCCGACTGCAAGACCCAAGCTGCGCTTGATAAGCGAGCGTCGCCCAAGTCCTGCTGCTGCAGCACCTTCTTTGGCAGTCTTTATGAAATCTTCACGATCAGAATCTGGTGATCTGAATTCGTGACGCTGAGCGATCACTTCAGTATCTGGCATCAGCGTCTTTGCCCAATGCACTGCGCCGAGTCCAATAAAGAGAAGCGAGAATGCAAGGCCAAGGCCTAAGAAAAGTTGATGTGCATTCTGTTCACCCATAAGAGGTATGAAAATGAAAGTTTCGGTGGAGATAAAAAAGTACGAGTAGATAAAGAGCAGAGTGCTAAGCGCCGAGAGTAAAAAGAGAATTGCAACTTGGCGTTCAGCGCGGTCCGCTGCCTTTGGATCGATATCAGTTTGGCGCAACTTGTGAGCAGGTACACCTGGATCTTTGATTGCTTCGATTTCGTTACTCATAATTACCTATTTCGCCTTCGCCGCTAGCCAGACTGCAATACCTATCAGCAGTCCAAGTCCGAGTGTCCATACAAGAAGTCCTTCAGTTACTGGGCCAACACGACCGAGTGCAACTCCACCGAGCTGTGGCTCTTTCTCTGCTGCTTTGATCCACTTAATGATGGAGAGTTTTTCTTTTGGAGTAAGCGTTTTATCTGAAAAAACTGGCATTGATTGTGGACCTGTGATCATCGCTTCATAGATGTGTACTGGCTCAACACCCATCACAGATGGCGCATATTTACCTTGAGTGAGTGCGCCGCCCTGACCAGCAAAGTTGTGACACATTGCGCAGTTTGTACGAAAGAGTTCGCCACCTTCTGCAGTTTCACCATCACGTTCGTAATTGAGCATGCCCTCTGTTGGAATTTCAGGTCCTGGAGCCAGTGAAGCAACATATGCAGCGAGTGCTGCAACTTCTTCGTCGTTGTAGACAGGGTCTTTACGCATAGCCTGTTGGCTCATATCTGCCATTGGCATACGACCGGTAGCTACTTGGAAGTCAACCGAAGCTGCGCCAACACCAATCAGTGAAGGTGCGATTGAGCCACCTTCAGCATTTAGTCCGTGACAAGAGGAACAGCCTCTCAAGAAGATTTCTTTACCTTCTGCAATTGCGGCAGTTCTCTCCTCAGCGGTCATTGGAGAAGTCGTTGCTGCACCAGCTACTTGAAAGGTAGTTCCGATTCCCAGGAGGGCGAAGATCAATAGCAGAGGAGCAACAGCTCTGTGTCTGCGATGGCGAGAAAGTCTCTTCACTTATATCCCTATCTACTTAATCAGATAGATCGCAGAGAAGAGTGCAATCCATACAACATCGACGAAGTGCCAGTAATAAGAAACAACAATTGTGGTTGTAGCTTGTTGATGCGTGAAGCGACGAGCCTTAGCTACACGAATCAAAACGATCAGGAATGCAATCAAACCGCCCGTTACGTGAAGACCGTGAAAACCTGTTGCAAGATAGAAGACAGAACCATACGCGTTGGATGAGAGCGTCATTCCCTCAGAGGCAAGGGCTGCATACTCATAGATTTGGCCGGCGATAAAGAAGGCACCCATAAGAAATGTGAGCGAGAACCATTCACGCATTCCCCAAAGGTTGATCTGCAAAAGTGAACCTTCACGTTTGTTCTGGAAACGTTCAGCAGCAAAAACTCCAAATTGGCATGTCACTGATGAAAGAACTAAAACGGTTGTATTGATTGCTGCAAAAGGAATATTGAGAAACTCGGTTGATTCAAGCCAGATTGCCGGACCCTGCACTGCGCGTGTAGTGAAATACATTGCAAAGAGTGCAGCGAAGAACATCAATTCGCTAGAGAGCCACACGATCGTGCCCACCGCAACAACATTGGGCTTGGTGATCCTGTGCATCGAGGCTGGCTCTGATGCCTGGCTTGAGACTGTACTTGTCATGCAGGAGATTATTCCCGATATCGCAGCCATTCACCTCTTTCTCTGGCTCTATCTGACCCTTATTTGCCCATCTTTGAGGTGAAACGGGTCACCATCGCATTGGCCATCTCTCGCGGTAGAGTTCGGCTATGTCGCAAGAAGAGTCCCGCCGCCTCAATATCGTTCTCTACTCAGATGATGTGACGGTCCGCGCCCATGTAGCAGCAGCTTTAGGTACCCGCGTTGCTCCAGATCTTGCACCACATTCAATTATTGAATTTGCGACCGGCCCAGCTCTACGCCTTTACGTAGATGGGAAGGCTCGGAATAGTGATCACGAGATTGATCTCTTTATCCTCGATGGAGAAGCAGCCCCTGAAGGCGGAATGGGAGTTGCTCGCCAACTCAAAGATGAGCTTTTTAACTGTCCGCCGGTGTTGGTGATGACAGCCCGTAAAGAAGATGCGTGGCTCGCGACATGGTCACGAGCTGAAGCCAATGTTCTGCATCCCATCGATCCATTTACCTTGGCACATACAGTTGCAGATTTATTGCGCTCCTCAATCGCGCGCATCAAGGCATAATTTCCCCTGCGAACAGCTTCTACCGTAGAGAGTTGGTGAAGCCACAATGTGGAGTGCGTATATAGATCGCTTGGTAAATGGTCTCGATCTTGAAGCCCATGAAATCTCGTCAGTGATGGAGACAATCCTTCTCGGCAAGGCAGAAGTTTCAGAGATTAAATCATTTCTCGTTGCGCTGAAAAATAAAGGCGAGACGGCAGAAGAGGTCTCAGCACTGGTCAATCAAATGTTCTCTCACAGTGCACCCATTTCCATCACCGATCGCGCAGTCGACACAGTTGGAACTGGAGGAGATGGAGCGCACACGATCAATATCTCCACGACTGCCGCAATCATCGCTGCCTCTGCGGGTGCGCGAGTTGTTAAGCATGGAAATAGAGCGGCCACAAGTAAATCTGGCTCGGGCGATCTACTCGAGGCGCTAGGTGTTGCAATCACTCTCGATGGCAAGGCCGTTGAGAAAACTGTCCGCGAGCTTGGAATAGGTTTCTGCTTTGCTCCGATTTTTCATCCCGCAATGCGTTTTGCTGCCCCGGCCAGAAAAGAACTAGGAATTCCAACTGTTTTTAACATCCTGGGACCTTTGGCAAATCCAGCAAAACCGCAAGCCGCAGCAATCGGTGTAGCCGATGATCGAATGCATTTAGTGATGGCAGAAGTTCTGGCTACCCGTGGCGTTGATGGTTTTGTTTTTCGGGGCAATGACGGACTTGATGAAATTACACTCTCGTCAACTACCTCAATTTTGAGTATTGGCAATGGCGAAATTCGAAGTGATCTGATTGAACCTTCTGACTTCAGTATTTCGCGCGCACCGGTAAGTGATCTCGTTGGGGGAGACGCTGCCGAAAATGCTCGGATCACACTTTCAATTTTCGCGGGCGAGAAGGGTGCGCCACGAGACGCGGTCTTGTTAAATGCAGCCGCTGCAATTGCAGCTTTTGAAGGAGAGCAAAACCTTGATGTGCGTGAACGAATTACGCGAGGCTTAAAGAGGGCAGAAACTGCAGTGGATAGCGGAGCGACTACTGCTCTTCTTGAGAAGTGGATTGCTGTGACGCAATCTTTGGTCGTGCCTTCCTAGCTCCAGCATCAAGCATTTGATTGATTGTGGTGATGCCGAAGGTGCCCATTCGTTCGATGATTCCGTGAAGAACATCAACTGTTGCAAGTGCGTCATCGAGAGCTCGATGGTTCGGGGCAATTTCCGTGCGGAAATAGAGCGCAAGAGTCCCTAATTGGTAGTTTGCGACATCATCCTTTGTTAGTACAAAGCGAGCGGCCTTCACAGTATCGATCACCCGAAATTTTGGCCAGGCATATCCATGTAGGGCAGCCGATGCTTTGAGAAACGAGAGATCAAAAGGCGCGTTGTGAGCTACGAATACAGTTGATTTGTCACTACCCAGAAATTCAAAGAGGAGGGGCAGAACTGATTCAATCCTAGGTGCGTCGATAAGCATCGCATCGGTTATCCCGGTCAGCTCTGTAATAAATGGGGGGAGAGAAGTCCCTGGATTAACAAAAGTTTTGAAGGTACCTAAAACTTCACCGCCACGTACTTTGACTGCGCCGATCTCAGTAATTGCGCTGCCAGATTTTGGCGAAGCTCCAGAAGTCTCTAAATCCAGAACGACGAAAGTTGTCTCAGAAAGATTCTCATCGACAATCATCTTCGTCATTAGCCCAGCCTAGATGACCTCGCAGACATCACAAACGATTTATTTACGCTTGAAAGCCTTCTTTGCGCGAGCCGTCAATTTATCGGTCTCTTTCTTAATTCGGATGTAGACAACTTGAGCCCAAGCAAACTCTGTTGCCAATATGGCCACGCCGAGAACTATGAGTGGCAGGCCAGGACCTGGAATAAATACAAAAACAATCCCAAGCAGAACGAACGTCGATCCGACCGTTGCAACGATGACCCAACGGAAAGGGTGGGGAAGATGACGCCAGACGTTGCCGAGTTTTCGTCTCATATTCTGAGCCATTGTGTGGGGCATCCTTAAATAATTACTACTTGTGGAGTTAAGAATATAGCGTAATGTGCGGCGCATGGAATATAGACGCCTTGGTAGTACCGGAATGTATGTATCGGAAATTTCTTACGGAAACTGGATCACTCATGGCTCCCAGGTTGAGCAAGAAGCGGCAATCAAATGCGTTAAGACCGCATTCGACCTAGGCATCACTACTTTTGATACAGCAGATGTATATGCAGGAACTCGTGCCGAGACTGTTCTCGGTAAAGCGCTCAAGGGTATTCGCAGAGAATCGTACGAACTTTTCACAAAGGTCTACTGGCCAACTGGTACCGGCAAGAATGATCGCGGTCTATCCCGCAAGCACATCATGGAGTCGTGCCACGCCTCTCTCAAGCGTCTCAATGTCGATCATATCGATCTCTATCAGATGCACCGTTTCGATTTTGAAACACCACTTGAAGAATCACTCCAAGCTTTTGAGGATCTCGTTCGCCAAGGCAAAGTGAATTACATTGGATTTTCAGAGTGGACTGCCGCTCAGATTTCGTCAGCGCTTAAAATCCAGGACGAACGTGGTTATTCACGTTTTGTTTCAAGCCAACCTCAGTATTCAGCCCTGTGGCGCGTTATCGAAGCTGAAGTCGTTCCGCTCTCTCGTAAAGAGGGAATCGGTCAAATTGTCTGGTCTCCGATTGCGCAAGGTGTATTGAGTGGAAAGTACAAGCCAGGGGCGAAACCACCTGCAGGTTCACGCGCAACTGATAAGAAGAGTGGCGCTGGAATGATTTCCCGTTGGATGCGCGATGAAGTTCTCGAAGCAGTACAGAAGTTGCAACCAGTAGCTGACTCTGTCGGTCTGACAATGTCGCAACTTGCAATCGCATGGGTATTGCAGAATGACAATGTTTCCTCAGCGATTATGGGAGCTACAAAGCCATCTCAGGTCAAGGAGAACGTCAAGGCATCTGGTGTAAAGCTCGATGCTTCAGTGATGAGTGCAATTGATAGCGCGTTAGGAACTCTTCCTGAGCGCGATCCCAAGCAGAACATCAGCCCTAATCCTCGCGCCTAGAAAGTTTGCAGATATGACGCCTAATCCATTCTTCTTTCGATCCACCCTTGAATACGAGCTTCCTGATTTTGCATCCATTGAGGAAGATCACTACAAGGAAGCTTTCTACGAAGGTACAAGAGAACAGTTAGCCGAAGTCGAAGCGATCATCGCATCGGGGGAACCAACTTTCGAAAATACCATCGTTGCCCTTGAGAAAAGTGGGCAGATTCTCACAAGGATGCTCTTGGTTTTTTACAACAAGTCATCGAGTGATACCAATCCCAATTTAGATGCAATAGAAGAAGAGATAGCGCCGAAGTTATCTGCCCATCAAGATGCGATTACCCTGAATCCAGCTCTCTTCTCGCGGATTAAAACACTCCACGATAAGAAGGATTCGCTATCACTGAATTCAGAAGATGCTTGGCTATTAGATAAGTATTACCGTGATTTCGTATACGCCGGTGCTCACCTTACGCAAGAACAGCGTGAAGAGCTGACGAAGATCAACGAGCGTTTATCATTTCTAGAGACCCAGTTTTCCAAGAATCTCTTGACCGATACCAATGAGAGCGCGCTGATCATTGATTCAAAAGAGGAGCTTTTGGGCTTATCTGACGGCGAGATTCAAGCAGCGGCAGATGCTGCGACTGCCCGAGAGCTATCAGGCAAGTACTTGCTTGCGATGGTTAATTTCACCGGAAATCCAATGTTGGAGAGCCTTGAAGTACGGGCTACTCGTGAACGCATGATGAAGGCATCGCTGCAACGCGGAAATCGTGACAATGATTTCGACACTAAGAAGATCATTATTGAAATGGCCAAACTGCGTGCGACCCGTGCAAAGCTCTTTGGCAAGAAGACTCATGCTGATTACATCATCGCCGAACAAACTGCAGGTAGCGTAGCCAACGTCCATGCAATGTTGCGCAAAATCGCCCCAGCTGCTGTACGGAATGCACGAGCAGAGGGCTCTGATATTCAAGCGATAATTAAGGAGTCTGGCGAGGATTTCGAATTAGCAAGTTGGGATTGGGATTACTACACTGAGAAGGTGCGTAAGGCTAAGCACAATATTGATTCAAGTGCCATGCGTCCCTACTTCGAACTTGAACGTGTGCTTCATGACGGGGTTTTCTTTGCGGCCGATAAACTCTTTGGAATCTCCTTCAAAGAACGTCCAGATTTGATTACCTATCACGAAGAAGCCAGAGCATTTGAAGTTTTCAACGAAGATGGAAGCAAGTTGGGTCTCTTTATTGGAGACTTCTACACTCGTGATTCCAAGCGTGGTGGTGCATGGATGAATAACTTGGTTGACCAGAGCTTCCTTCTCGGGCAACTACCAGTGGTTTGTAACAATCTCAATATTCCAAAGCCTGCAGCAGGTCAACCGACTCTTCTAACCTATGACGAAATCGTCACCTTGTTCCACGAGTTCGGACACGCTCTCCATGGATTGTTATCGAGTGTTACTTATCCTCGTGTTTCGGGAACAAGTGTTCAGCGCGATTTCGTTGAGTTCCCTTCACAAGTAAATGAAATGTGGATCTTGTGGCCGGAAGTTGTCTCTAATTATGCAAAGCATCATCAGACGGGTGAGCAACTTCCTCAAGAACTCATCGACCGTCTCAAGGGGGCTTCGACCTTTAATGAAGGTCATGCAACGACAAGCTATTTAGCTGCGGCGATTCTGGACTTGGCTTGGCACTCACTCGAAGATGGTCAGGATGTACCCGATGCCATCGCATTTGAAGCAGAGGCGATTAAGGATTACGGCCTTGATTATCACGCGGTTCCGACCAGATATCGCAGTACTTATTTCTCGCATATTTTCGGCGGAGGTTATTCAGCTGGATATTACGGTTATATCTGGAGTGAAGTCCTTGATGCCGAATCTGTCGATTGGTTTAAGGAGAACGGTGGCCTGACACGTAAGAACGGTGATCACTTTAGAGCCGAGCTGCTCAGCCGTGGAGGATCAATTGATTCGATGCAGATGTTTAAAAATTTCCGCGGACGCGAAGCCACGATCACACCGTTGCTTAAGCGCCGTGGTCTTGAATAACTTTTGCTATAAATCCATCAACTGCTGATTCGATCATCTCGAGAACGGTGCGATATGCATCTTCTGATTGATTGTAAGGATCTGGCACCTCAAGCTTGAAGTACTCGCTAGACAGCGGATCGATGTGAGACAAGGCCGGATCAAAGCTACGTAGATAGAAAACTTTCGAGGCATCTTCATGGCTCGGTGCTAGTGAGAGCACGTTCTCGTAATTGTTCGAATCCATGACCAAAATGTAGTCATTGACGAAGTAGTCGTTTACTTTGAATTGGGAAGCCTTGTGTTCGTGCAGATATCCAGCTTTCTCCCAGACCAATTTCGACATTGGGTGTGGACCCTCACCGATGTGCCAAGCACTTGTCCCTGAACTGCTGACGTCAATTCCAACACCGGTGATCTTCTGAGCCTTATTTGAAAGCACCGCAGCAGCCATGGGGGAGCGGCAGATATTGCCAAGACAGACCAGGGTTACTGAAATTGAAGACACAGATCAATCTTAATTCAAAATAAATCAACCCCACTACCGAGAGGCAGCGGGGTTGATTTAGGAAAAACTAAGCCTTCGGCGAAACCACCAAAGCACCGATTACTGCAAAAACTCCGAAAAGAAGCCCAAGAATTGTCCAAAGAGCGACATTGAGATTCTTCTTCTTAGCCTGGCTGTAGCAGATAGCTGCGCAAGCGACCCACACGGCGAGAATTAATATTTCCATTTTTTATCTCCTATCTCTTGGAAGTGTTTTGAAAAGTCAATAGCCGTAACCGGATCTGGGTAGCACCCAGGTGGGATTTCGTGGCTAATCACCATCTCCAAACACTAGATTTAATAAAAATGGTAGCAAGACAGAATGTCTCTGTCCGAAAAAGAGCCCAATCTTTATAACAAAGTTGAGCCAAACTTAGTCTCACTTTTGGTGACTGGTCACGCTCAATTCGATCGACTCCCAGCCTTTTAAGCGTCGAGATCGCTCGTTCGAGTTGCCCAGAGATAGCATGCGGTCATGGAGCTCGGATCTCAATTGTTTGTTGCCAGCGTAGTCATCGCTCTATTGGCCTATCTGGTGCGAAGCAATCGGAGCCTACATCGCAAAGTAAATCGTAACGCTGATCGAGTCAGTAAAGAATTGTCGGCTCAGACCGGTCGAATCAAGAGCGAACTAGGAAACGTCTATCACCAGTTCGAGGCTGTCGAACAGCTTCTTCCGCTTCTGAAATTGTCGGCTCCACTTCCACCTTCACGTGGTTGGGCTGCCTCTCCAGATTTTCTATTGACCCTTGCTCACGTAACCAAAAGAGTGAAGCCTCGCCTAACAGTCGAATTGGGCTCTGGTATTTCCACACTTGTCTTAGCTAAGAGTGGCGCAAAGAAAATTGTTAGCCTTGATCACTCTGTTGAATTCGGCACACAAACGAGAGAGATGTTGCTCGCCCATGGAGTTCGCGGTGTTGATATTCGCATTCATGAATTAGAAACTTACTCACGCGGATACAAGTGGTATGCCAAGACAACTCTCAAAGGACTAGCGAAGATTGATCTTTTAGTAATCGATGGTCCACCAAGTTCAACGAATCCTGATGCACGTTACCCAGCTCTGGAGCATCTAGTTCCACTTCTCTCGCCGAGAGCGACTGTTATTTTGGATGATGTTTACCGTGATGAAGAACGTAAACTCGCCGATGCGATCGTGAAAGCGCTACCAAATCATGTCTTGACGATTCTCTCTCACGAAAAAGGAACCGCAGTTATTTCACCACGAACCGGAAAGTAAAGTCTCGTGAGCGCCGCCTTCTTTGACCAGCCCGAAGATGTAGTCATCAAAGAAATAGAGGCGTTTTCTCTCCAGATACTGAGTCGATATCCGATAAATGTGAAGTCTGCAGTTTCTATCAATTATGAATACAACGCCACACTTAAGGTCGAAGCGACCGATGGCCGATTATTTGCTCTCCGCATCAATACAAATTCACCGCGCACCCCAGAAAACCTCAGGGCAGAGATCGCATTTGTCCACTTCCTAGCTGAAGATGGTCGCGTAAAAGTTCCCCAACCGATCGAAAATATTGAGGGTGATTTCTACACTTCAATTTTTCATGACGCCTCGGGTCGAATTTTTCACTGTGTTTTGTATTCATGGATTTTTGGCGAAGAACTTGAGGACGAACCTACAGATGAGCAGCTCAACGCTTTAGGAGCGGCCATGGCGACAATGCACCTTGTCGCACCTGGCTTTACCTTGCCTCAAGGTTCAGCCCTGCCGACATTTGATGACCCGCTGTGGTGGACTGAAGACTTCCTACTTAGCGAGAAAAGTGTTTTAGACGCAGAGGCCAAAAAGTTAATCACTCAAGCGCTTTCTGCAATTAAGTCCGGGGTCGCAAAGTTCTACGCAAACGCAACTCCCGGAGTGATTCATGCGGATATGCATGGCGGAAATGTCTTGTGGCATAAAGGAAGCCTCACTGTAATCGATTTTGATGATTGCGGCATAGGGCTTCCTATCCAAGACTTCGCGACCGCACTTTACTACTTCGATACTCCCGAACAGGATGCGGCGTTCAAGGCGGGCTACAACTCTATTGCTCCCATTCCTGAATGTTCTGAGAGGGAGATGAAGATGTTCTTTCTGCAACGACGAATAGTTCTTCTAAATTATCTCTACGAGACTTCAAACTTAGAACACAAATCGATGATTCCTGAGTATCAGGAAGAGACGCTAAGAAGAATTAGAAACTTTTTAGCACTCTAGCTGTTGCGGAACAGCGGCCAGAAAGCAATCAGTGGCGGCCTACCTTCTCCTAAAAATTTGAAGAGGCAAGACCGCCACCGAATTGCAAAGTAATTGACTACTTCTTAATAGGTGTCCTTACCCGTAATTGCGGCTTCAAGGATGTCACCAAAAACCGCAAGTGCAATGAGTGGCTGAGCAAGCTCATTAGCATTGAGATTTTCGAGAGGAGTCACATGTCGTACCACTAGATGTTCACCGATGGAGCTAAGACCATAGGCAACTTTGTTAAGAATATCTCCCGTGAACAAGGCAGTTAGATTTACTTCTGCAACTTTGCAGACCACTGAACTTAACACTACGTTCTCGCCAATATGACCGATCCAAACCAACTGAGATCTGCCATCTTTCATCTCAAGTAACGTCTTTACCAATGAATCATTAACCATCTCGCCTTTAAAGGCTATGCCACTAGTTAAAACAGTGGACACTTCCTGCCATGTAGCCATGTAATTCTCTCCTTGTGGTTTGTGTGATCCTTGAGATTAACATTTACCTCAACAGTTGTCTTTACCTACTTCCAACTGTGACTAGTCAATTAAGAAATCCCAAAAATACCGTTCTCTAAGGTTATTAGTTGATTCCTACTTTGCCAAGTGTCCCCAAACCGGAGAATCCCACTCGATCTACGCGCAGTGATCGAGGATGTTCGAAGTTTCCATAGCCCCGCGGAGTGCGTGCCATTTACCAGTCTTCAGTATCACTATACGCTTACGGGTGAGTGAACTCATAGCTAAGCAAGGAAAACAAATGCCACATGATCTTGCACATTTGAGAACGATTTTTACCTCTGCGTTGGCTGCAGACTGTCTCGATGAATTGGGATATAACAAACAAGTTCTTGCTGAAGATATCCATATGCTCTCAGGTGAAGGGATCATGTTGGGTTACGCCTTTCCGGTGCAGGTAGAAGATGTGGATTCATTTCCTGAAGTTCCCTATGTTGGTTTACTTAAAACTATTGATGCAATTCAAAAAGATCAGGTTTATGTAGCCCCTACTGGTCGCACCGGTAAAGCTGCTCTCTGGGGAGAATTACTTTCGACTGCTTGCAACTTCAAAGAAGTCGCAGGTTTTCTGGGTGACGGGCCTTCCCGCGATCTTGTGCGGACTCGCGCCATGGGATTTAAAATGTTCGGAACAGGTTCGTTTCCGGTCAATATCAATGGGCGCTACGAAGTAGTTGCACATAACGTACCAGCCGTCATTGATGGAGTGACTATCAATCCTGGTGATCTCATCGTTGGCGATATTGACGGAGTAGCAATCGTTCCAGTTGCAGCAATCGATAAGGTCGTTGAAATGGTAATTGAGAAGAACTCGGGTGAATCCAACTTTCGAAAGGCAGTCCGCGAAGGCATGCCGCCATCAGAAGCTTTTGCGAAATTTGGAGTTCTTTAAAGAATTACTCTGATCGACAAGTATTTTCTTTAGTCGCTGCTCACTTCCGCGAGCTCTCCGTCAAAGTCATCAAGACCAATCATAGGACGGGGCACTTTAATGAACTTCAGTTTCTTGATGTTTGGAGTAGTCGGACCATCGAGATCGAGCGAGAAGGCTTGCCCATAACGGCCGGCAAATCCTGACTTGTATAGCAGCGGAGAGCGAACATGAACGATCACGCACTCATCTAAATCGATCCCTGCTATCTCATATCCAGCAGGATCGAAGGTTGTCGTTCCACTCTCTGAAACCAAGATTTTCACTTTATTTGAACTCTCAAGAACTACCCAGCGACCTATCGAAACTACTTGGCCTGTCATAGCTGGACCAGTAAGAACTACAGGTGCTTTCCCCTTATTGATTACTTTTGCGTGAACGGTTACAGGAGAACCCCACCGTGGGTCGATTGTAAATCCGAGTGAGAGTGAGATCTCATCGCCGATTGATTGTGAATAAGCCTGATCAACTGCAGGTGCATCGACGATAGTGCATGCACTTGGAATATCGCTTCCATAATTCACCAGTGCTGCCACGACACGGGAATCATCTCCAGTAGAGCCACCTGTTGGTGCATCAGAGGATTGCGCAATCATCTGCATCTTTCCTTGATAGCCCTTGATCGCATGATCGATGGCATCCTCTACGGAATAGAGCTTGGCTTCAAACCTTTTATGGATATCCCAGAGTGCTTTTCGGATAACTTCCGCACATTCGTTTGCACGTTCAATGTTGCCTGCATGTACCACTGTGATTCCAAATCCAACCTCGCTGACATCGATCCAGGGCTGCACTGGGAATAGTGATATGTCCAAGATTTCATCATCGATCAACGAGTCAGCCAGTTCACGAATCTGCAGTAAGGGTTGATCGCTGGTACCCATAGTCTCGGCCGGAATAATCATGTTCAGCTTCTTTAGCACAGTCCCTAGTGAGCGATTGTTCGTAAGCAACTGGTTCATTAAATCCGCAATTCGTCGACCCGTATCACCCTGATCGATGTGAGGGTAGGTTCGGAAACCTATAAGACCGTTAGAAGCGGCGACAATACGACGCGATGGATTTCCATGCAGATCGTGAGTCACAACGATTGGTACATCGGCACCAAGAAGTTCACGAGCATATTCAGTGATTTGAGCATCGGTGTGATCATCACTTTCGTTAACCAGCGCTCCATGGAGATTGAGAATGAGTCCATCTAGCTTGCCGGCACCAGAAATTTGTTGCTTTAGTAGCGATTTCATTTTTGCTAGTTCACTATCGAGCAATATGCCACCAGACATCGCCCACGCTCGCATCAGCGGAATTGCCTCAAAGCCATACGCACGAAGTCGCTCCAAACTCCCAGCAACTTCGATGTTCATTCCTTGAGAATTTGTATCAGCTTCTACACCGAGCCAGATTCCTTGAATTTCAAAATCTTGCATGGTGGTGCGATTTGCGGAGAATGTATTTGTCTCTTGGATAATGCTTGCAACGCCCACTCGCTTGGCCATGTAAGAAAGATACTTCTTACTACCCCCACATGACCATATGTTCAGATACTTCTATTACGTGATCGCTAGGGCTACTATTTAGAGGTATTCACAATCCAGGGGAGTGATGATGGCAAGTCCGAAGATGCGCGTAGCTGTTGGCCAACACCCAGGAAATGATAAAGAGTATTTAGATTTCGCCTTGCAGTTAGGGTGTGAAGGAGCTTCATTTCAGACACCTGACATTAAAGGTGACGTTAAGTGGGAGGCTGCAGATATAGAGGAATTTCTTGCACCAGTGCATGCTGCAGGCGTCAAAGTTGAATCCTTTGAAAATGTGCCAAATCACTTTTATGACAAGTTGATGCTTGGACTGCCAGGACGTGAAGAACAGCTAGAGAATATGAAAAGCACTGTAAGGGCAATGGGCGAAGCTGGTGTTCCAATTCTTGGGATGCACTGGATGCCTCAGATCGTCTGGCGTACGGATATGGGTCACTTCGGTCGCGGCGGTTCATATGTATCCGTTTACGATCATTCAATCGTGATGGACCGTACGAGAGATTCAGAGATTTGGGTTGCCAGACGAGATGAGCGCGATGTAAATCTCAAGGACACCTTCACTCGAGGTTCATTTGTAAAACTCGGAGTTGAAACGTTAACTGTTGATCAGATGTGGGCAAATTTTGAGTATTTCGTTAAGGGCATTATCAAGACCTGCGAAGAGTCTGGTGTCGTACTCTGTTTTCACCCTGATGACCCACCTGCGCAAGAGCTCCACGGAATTGCACGCATCTTGACGAGTGTCGATAATTTAGATCGTGCGGTAAATGTCGTTGATTCTCCAAATCTCAAGTTAGAACTCTGTCTAGGTACAGTTTCTGAGATGGATGGCGAGAACTCCGTAATGGATGCGGTTAATCGCTTTGCTCCTAAGGATAAGATTGCTTACATCCACTTAAGAGATGTTGAAGGAAAGTTTCCCCTCTTCAAAGAATGTTTCTTAGGGGAGGGCAATTACAAGCCGTATGAAGTAATCAAGGCTCTTCATAAACATGGTTTCACAGGTTCAATTCTAGATGACCACACGCCAACGTTGACTGGAGATAGTTCTTATGGCCATCGTGGTAGAGCTCATGCAATCGGATACATACAAGCCTTAATTGAGGTTGTTACCAACAATTAATCGCCTCACTAGACTGTGCTCATGAGTGAGAAGCGCTTTATCGTCGCTAAAGCAGGATTCCTCTTTCTCTTTCTTGCTTTAACTCTCGTGCAATTTCTTTCGTTTCCTGGTCAATTTCAACACATGCGCAGGACTCAGGGGATGTCCCTGCTCATCGAGGTTGGCCTAACAATCGTGGTTGGAATTTGGATACTTTGTGGACAAATAGCTCTCTATTGTTTGTGGCACATCGTTGAAAGCATGAGGAGGGGCTGGTTTTACTCAGCCGAGAATCTCAATTGGATTGGACGGCTATTGATCTCTTTCAAAGTCGCATCGGTGATACCAGCGGTTCTTTTCCTGATTCTAATCCCTCAAGCAGATGACCCAGGTTTCTTTGTAATGCTAACGATTGTTGCCTTGTTCATTTTTTCACTTACCGCGACAACTTCACTCTTAAAGGATCAGATAGCCGCCAAGATTTCGGAGTGAACGGCACGTGCAGAAGTGGACGATACTGGGATCGAACCAGTGACCCCCACAATGTCAATGTGGTGCTCTACCGCTGAGCCAATCGTCCGTACGGTGTCTATCTTTACATCTTTTTTGGGCCTTATTAAGTTGTCGGGAAAGTATAGCCAGAAGACATTGCCTTCGAAAGTGCAGTTTATGAGCGGCCGAAATCGTCCTCAAGACGCTCAATATCGTCTTCACCAAAGTAATTTCCTGTTTGAACTTCAGTGAAGAGGAGCTCGGTTGTTCCGATGTTTTCGATGCGGTGAGCAACACCGATTTCAATGTCGATGGAATCACCGGCAGACATTTCAAAACTATCTCCATCGAGTGTGATGCGAGCATCACCAGTGACGATGAACCAATGTTCGGCACGCTGTTGGTGGCGTTGATACGAGAGTCGCTTACCTGGAAGAACGTAGACATTCTTTACTTGATGAATTCGCGATGAAGAGAGAACCTCATAGCGTCCCCACGGGCGATCTGAATTGGTGTCAGCCATGTTGATCGTCCCCTCTGCTCTAGTTTAAAACTTCGTGGAGGTGGAAACGGGATTTGAACCCGTGTAGAGGGATTTGCAGTC
>Ga0222712_10003815_pt1 | contig 16159 bp, 24 predicted proteins | sample C33_657DmetaG_FD_165043 | JGI IMG/M metagenome (GOLD analysis project Ga0222712, IMG submission 165043) | Estuarine water microbial communities from San Francisco Bay, California, United States - C33_657D | ecosystem: Environmental > Aquatic > Marine > Unclassified | place: USA: California...
CTCCGTCGCCTCCGTCGCCGCCGCCGTCCACGCCGCCTCCGCCCACGCCGCCGCCGCCGTCGCCTCCGTCGCCGTCGCCTCCGTCGCCGTCGCCTCCGTCGCCGCCGCCTCCGGCCCGGCGGACGCCGCCGCGCGTTCGACGACGCGCGCCAGCCAGCGGCGCAGCAGCGTCGGATCGTCCGGCGTTCCGTCCCGCAGCGCCGCCGCGAACCGCGCGCCGCAATCCGCGACCGCATGGGCGGGCAACGCATCGAACAGCGGCGGGAGCAAATGCGCCAACCACGCGGGCATGACCGCCGCCGGGCAGTCGGCGGGATTAGACACGCCGGGATGGATCGCGCCCAGCAGGCACGCGAACTCACGGCCGTCCGCTTCGGTGCGGCGCCACGCGGATTGAATCAGCCTTCCCTCGGCGGCGAATTCCGCGATCGAAGCGGCGGCGTCGAGCCGTGTGATTTCAAGCATTGTCGTCCCTCCCTCTGTTCCGCGCCGCGTCTGGCGTCGGCGGTTCGGGCGCGCTGGGCGCCCTCGCCGTCGACGTCAGGCGCTGGCGAATGCGGCCATCCGGGATTGCGCGTCGCGCATCGCGCGCAGGTGCGGGACAAGGTCGTCGATCACCGCGGCCCCGACCGCTGCCGCCTCCGAGTCCGGAAGCGATAAAAAAGGCCCGGGGGAAGCGGCGTCGATCACGGCGTGACATGCGCGGATCGCGTCGGCATGGTCGAACGCGGCGCGGGCGTAGGGGGAAAGCGTGTCGCGGTAGGTCATGGTCCTGTTTCCTTTTTCTCGGGGTTCCGCGCCGGTCTGGCGTCGGCGGTTCGGGCGCGCTGGGCGCCCTCGCCGTCGACGTCAGGCGCTGGCGAACGCGACCATCCGCGCTTGCGCCGCGCGCATCGCGACGACGTGCCGGGAAAGCTTCCGCCGCGACGGGAAGCGCCGGGTCCGCATATGTTCCGCGTCGACCGCGCGATTGTAGGCCCGGAGCGCGTCGGCATGGTCGAACGCGGCGCGGGCGTAGGGGGGGAGCGTGTCGCGGTAGGTCATGGTCCTGTTTCCTTTTTCTCGGGGTTCCGCGCCTGTCTGGCGTCGGCGGTTCGGGCGCGCTGGGCGCCCTCGCCGTCGACGTCAGCGGCCCGCGTTCGCGGCGTCGAGGGCTGCACCGGTCACGTCGCGCCCGTTGGCGTCGATAACTCGGCGCATGTTGCCAGTGCGCGCGGCCTGATAGGACCGGCCGGCGCCGGCTAACGTGCGGTGGAGAGATACCTCGGTATAATCCGGTTGCTCGATGTCGTTGATGACGAGGTAGACCATGGTCCTGTGTCCTTTCTCCGGGCGGTCCATCCCGCCCGACACCCAGAATTTGCCACGGGCGGAACCGGCGGTCAACGGTTATTTTCCCTGAATCGGAAAAATAATTCCCATCTTCGGACGATTTTCCGTTGACACCCCGGCCGGGCGGGGGCACCATCCGCCCATGAAAATCGCCGAATACAGACACACGCACCGGCTGACCCTCAAGGGGTTCGCCGATATCTGCGGAATCGGGACTTCGACCGTCCACCGGCTGGAACGCGGCGCCGGAACCCCGACGTACGATAATCTGACCAAGATAATCGCCGCGACCGGCGGCGCGGTCGGGATCGCGGATTTCGCCCCGGGCGACGCGCCGACGCCGCGCTGATGTCGCCGACGCCGCACCGCGCAAAGGCCGCGTGCCTCGCCGATCTGGCGGCGGGCGGGAGCCGGGCCGCCGTGGCCGCGAAACACGGCGTCTCGCGCGATCTGGTGGCGGATTGGGACCAACGGCGCTTGCGGGTCGTGCGCGGCCGGATGGAGACCCCGGCCGAGGCGGCGGAACGGTGGGCGGCGGCGACACGCGACGCCACCACCCGGAAAATCGCCCTGGCGCTCGAAATGCGCCGCCGGCGCGAAGCCGGGGCCACACCGGACGAGATACGCCTGGCGATGGGGCTGGCCCCGGCCACGTACGAACGCATCGCGCGCGCGCTGCGCCGCGCCGAAGCCGCGATCGCCGGAGGGAAGCCATGACGCGCCGCGCCAGCGAATACCGGGATATCGCCCTCCGCGCCCTGGCGCGCGGCGCGCTGATCGAAGATATCGCCGAGGAATACGGAATCCACCCCGGCACGGTCCGGGACTGGAACCGCAGGAATGGCACGGCGCGCCACAGGTCGAACCCGGATATTCCGACCGTCGATCAGACCGTCGCGCTGTTCCGGCTCATGCGGACCGGAATCCCGCTCGAACCAGCGCGGATATCGCTCGGAATGGGGCAGGTCCGGGCGGAAAACTGCCTCGGCGCGATTTATCTGGCCTGCGCCCGCGCGGCGCGCGGGGCATCCCATGCGCGCTGACCGGCGCTCTCCTGCGCCGACCGGCTGCGCCGCGCGTCCCCGGCAGGTCCCGGCCGTCGCGGCCGCCTGGAAAGTTTCAACATTGGGCGGGACATCCCCGGAAACCCCGATAACCCCCCCCCTTTTTGGGGTTGAAGGAAAACGATGCTTAGCGCGTCAACTTATGGAGACGCACGGATGCCAACGAACACCATCACTATTCCCACCCACGAACTCTTGACCGTGGATATTCCCAACGCCTGCCGGATGCTCGGCATTGGCCGCACCAAGCTTCACGAGATGATGGCATCCGGGCAAGTCCGGGCTATCCGCATCGCAGGCCGCACCCTGATTGACGTGGCCAGTATGCGCGCCCTGGTTGGTGCCGCCGAGCCGTGGAAGCCGGCGGGAGCGGTTGCCGCCCTTGCCGCTGCCCGCCTGGGGACGCGCGAAATTCCGAATTCGGCGGCGGGGTTCCCCCCGCCGCCGCATCCGTGGCGGTCGCGGGGCTGACCGCAGCCTGGACGTTTCCTCCCGAACAAACTCCCCCGGCCCGGTTCGCCCGGCCGGGGCTTTTTCGGGGAAGAACCCGGCGCCGGGCGGCATCCCGGCAAAACCACGAGGAACCCATGGCCCGAGAATTGAGAATTTCCATCGATCTGGCGTTGCCCGAGGGCGCGTTCGAAGAAGCCGCCGCCCTGGTGGCATGCAAGCCCGCGCTCGACGGGCTGGCGAAGGCCTTCCCGGACGGCGCGCGGATCGAGTGGCAAATAGTAACCCCGAAGCCGCGCGGCGACAAAGCGGAGGGGCCGCCCGCGTGACCGACCCGCTCCGGATCGTCGTCACCGTCCCGAACCCCCCATCCGCCAATCGGCTTTGGCGGATGGTGCCGGGAATGCGCCGGCCGGTGCTGGATCGCGATTATGCCGCGTGGCTGGCCTCCGCCGCGTGGCTGGCGAAAATCCAGAACCCCGGCGCGCCGCGCATCGATTGCCGCTTCGACGTGTCGATCCGCGTGCCGATCAGCCGCCGCGACACCGACAATTGGGCGAAAGCGCTCATGGACCTCCTGCAAAAATCCGGGATCGTGTCCAACGACGGCAACATGAACAACGTCCAGATCGCGCCGGAAGCGCGCGCCGATTGCGAGATCACGCTGATCGAACGCCCGGACCTCGGGGCGATCCGCAAGCCCGCCAAGCCGAAGCGCGCCGGCGGCGGACCACCGGCCAAACCCAAACCGGCGGCGATCGAACGCGCCGAAAACCTGCGGGCGAGGATACCGTTTTGACCGGCACGCATTTCCGGGTCGGCGATACGGACGCCGTAAAACGGCTTGTCATGGCGCACCATTATTCGCATCGGATGCCCGCCAACGTCCAAGTCGCCGCGACTTGGCACGACGACGGCGGCTTGTTCGGCGATTACGGAAATCCTGTCGCGGCTTGTGTCTTGTCGATCCCGCCGACGCGGTGGGCCGAACCCGTCCACGAATTGTCGCGGCTGGTGCGTTGCCCGGAAATGCACGTCCCGATAAGCGGATTGATATCGAACACGATGCGGCACGCCCAATCCATCGGAATCGATATCGTCGTGTCGTTCGCGGACGCAAGCGCCGGACACCATGGCGGCGTTTACCAAGCCGCGTCGTGGAATTACCACGGCCGCCGGAATGCCAGCATGGACGGAATTATGATCGATGGCGTCTTCGTCCCCGGGCGGTCGTGCAATTCTTCGTACGGCACGCGAAGCCCGGATAAATTGGCGGCGATGTTGTCGGACCATTCAATCGAACCCCATTACGACATCGGCAAGCATTTATACTGGAAGGCGTTGAACAAAAACGGCGCGCGCGTAGCCGCCCGGCTTGGTCTTGCAAAAACCGCCTATCCCAAACCCGGTGCCGGCCACTCTCCCGAGCCCGGCAATATGGTCGGAGGCAACCACTAATGCGCGAAACCGAAATCCTCGGCGCGGGGGATCTGCGCGACGACGGCCCCGGGCGCAGGTCCGGCACCGCCGCGTTCGCCGTGCGCGGCCAATACCCGATGTCCCTGATCGACCCGCGCCGCGACGACAACGGCCTGTGGCGCGCCACGTTCCGCGTCGGAAACGCCGAATGCGACCCGATGCGCGTGCCCGCCGACTACGACCCGGCGACCCGGGAATCGACGCCCGCGCATTGGCATACGCACGTCGTGTTCGAAGGCTACAAATTCCGCGTCCGCATCCGGGAGGGCGATATCTGGCGCGCCGAATTCCTGGATTGGCCGCAGCCGTCCGACTGGCGCGCGACCGCGACGCCGGAAATCCTGGCCGAGGTCGCGGCGGCCGTCGAAGCGGCGAAAGCGGGGGCGGCGTGATCTACGGGTCCGTTTGTTCGGGGATCGAAGCCGCGTCGGTCGCGTGGCACCCGTTGGGTTGGAAACCCGCCTTTTTCTCAGAGATATCCGCCTTTCCCCGCGCCGTATTGGCGCACCGCTGGCCGGGAATCCCGCTTCATGCCGATTTCACGACGATCCCGGACGGGAGATACGAACCAATCGACCTTTTGGTCGGAGGAACACCTTGCCAATCCTTCTCAATCGCCGGGCTTCGGGGAGGACTGGCCGACGAACGCGGAAACTTGGCCCTCGAATATCTCAAACTGGCTCAACGACTACGCCCCCGTTGGGTGGTTTGGGAGAATGTCCCCGGTGTCCTGTCGTCGGACGGCGGCCGGGACTTTGGTTCCTTTGTCGGGGGGTTGGCAGAACTCGGGTACGGGTGGGCGTACCGAATCCTTGACGCTCAGCACTTCGGACTGGCCCAGCGGCGCAAGCGCGTGTTCGTTGTCGGACATCTTGGAGATTGGCGACGTGCCGCGTCGGTATTGTTTGAGCCGGCGAGCCTGCGCCGGGATTCTCCGCCGCGCCGAAGCGAACGGGCACGCGATCCCGGCGCCGCTGCGCGCGATTCTGGAAGCGACGGCGACACAATCTGTTTCCCTATCGAACGAGGAAACCAAGGCGACGGAGGGAATATAGGGTTCGGACGGGACGGCGACCCCGTTTTCACGCTTTCCACCGGTTCGCCGCACGCGGTGGGGATCGTGTCGTTTCCTTGGCAACAAGCCGGCACCATGAACATGGCTTTCGACGAGGAATTGTCCGGGACCTTGACGAAAAGCCAAACGGCGGCGGTCATGATCGGCGGCACCGTCCGGCGGTTGACCCCTCGGGAATACGAACGGCTCCAAGGATTCCCGGACGATTTCACGTTGGTGCCATATCGCGGGAAACACGCGGCCGATGCGCCTCGGTATTCCGCGCTGGGTAATGCAATGGCGGTCCCCGTCATGGCTTGGATCGGGCGCCGCATCGAAAAAGCGATGGAAGCCGCGTGGGCGGAGCCGGAAGCGTGAACGCCGCGAAATACGCCGAACAACTGGGCCGCGCCGTGGCGCGCGGCGACCTGCGGCAGGACCTCGCGATGGCCGCGATCCTGGCGACCGCGTTCCGCGAATGGCGCGAAGCCGGGGAGCAACCCGGCGCGGACCCGATCGAAAACGCGCGCGGCACGGCGCGGCAGATGCTCCTCCACCGCGACCACGCGGCCGACTCGGACAGGTGGGCGGCGGCCTGGATAAGGCTCCACATCCGGCCCATGATCGACGCGGACGCCCCGTCCAACGCCATCCGCGCCGCCGCGCACGAATTCCACGCGCGCCGAACCGGGGGCCGCTATCCCGAATGGCTGGTCGACGACGCGGTCGCCGACGCGCTTGAAACCGAATTGACCGATCGCGCCGTCCGCGATCGCCGCGAAACCCCCGGGAGGCGACGCCGTGGCTGATCCGTTCAAAACATGGGACCTCGCCAAATCGCGGCCCCGCGTGGCCACCGTGGACGGCGAAGCCGTCCCCCTGGTCCTGCACCCCGCCCGCCTCCCCGACGCCGCCGCCATACCGCCCCGCCCATGGCTCTACGGCACCCAACTGGTCCGGGGGTTCGTCACCGTCCTCGTGGCCCCCGGGGGCACCGGAAAATCCGTCTACGCCATGTGTGTCGCCGCCGCCCTGGCCAGCGGGAAAAATCTCCTCGGCGACCACGTGTTCGGAACCGGGTGCCCCATCGCCGTCCTCAACCTCGAAGACCCGATGGACGAGCTCGAGCGTCGCCTGGCCGCCATCATGATCCGCCACAAAATCGCCCGCGAAGACCTCGAAGGCCGGTATTTCATGCACAGCGGCGAATCCCGCCGCGTCCACATGGCTTCCCTCGACCCGGACGGCTTCACCGTCGTCCACCCCGACGAAGGCGCCCTGATCGCCGAAATCCAAGCGCACGGCATCGGCCTGATCGTCGTGGACCCATTCGCCGAATCCCATTCCCTCGAGGAGAACTCGAACCCCCAAATGGTCCAAGCCGCCGCCGCCTGGCGCCGCGTCGCCCGAGCCACAAACTGCGCCATCATGCTCGTGCACCACGTCCGGAAAGGCATCGTCGCCGATATCGACAGCGCGCGCGGCGCCAAAGCGCTAACCGATAGCGCCCGCATCGGCCTCCTACTTTCCCCTATGGCGCCAGAAGACGCGGAGCAAATGGGCATCGGCGAGGAAGACCGCCAAAGCTACGTCCGCCTCGACAACGCCAAAGCCAACCTCGCCCCGAAAGGTTCCAAAGCCAAATGGTTCGAACTCTCCCAGGTCAACCTCGGCAACGCCACACCGGACTACCCGAACGGCGACAACGTGGCGTCCATGGTCGCGTGGGACCCCCCGAACGTCTGGCGGACCAGCACGGACGAGGCGATCAACCGCGTGCTGGACGTGATCGCCCGCGCCCCGGAAGACCTGCTATACCTCGCGTCCAGGCGCGGCGGACTGGGCGACCCGAGGCGCTGGGCCGGGCACCCCGTCATGGACATCCTGGACTGCAACGAGGCCCAGGCGGCCGGCGTCGTAGCGGAATGGCTCCGCACGGGGCTGCTCAAACAGGAAAATTTTCGGGATGCCGCGCAACGGAAAACCAAGACCGGGGTGGTCGTGGACCCCTCGAAAAGGCCCGGGCGATGATGCGCCAGTTTCTTTTTTATATCCTGGAACCGGCGCGGAACCGGCGCGCCGGAACCCCGGACCCGGCGCCCCGATTTGGGGGGGAGAAGTGCGCCAGTTCCCCCCCCTATAGGGGGGGGGGAACTGGCGCACTTCTCTCTCCCCCCCCAACCCGGGCGCCGGGTCGGGAATTCGGATCGCCAACCCGAGCGCAACCGGCGCAACCGGCGCGGAGGAAGGGACCAACGCGGAAGCCGGCCGAAAGCCGGAATCCGAAGCCGGCGACATCCTCGGGAAATATTCCTATCGAAGAACGGGTTCGCCGTGCCTTCGCGGCAAGCGCGCGCGCGCGCGTGATATCATCCCATGATATCACGCCGCGTCTGGCGTCGGCCGCACCATCCATCATCTTTGACGCACGAAATACACGCACGAAATCCGCGCGAAATAATAATATCGTGCGTGCCCGTTGCGCGCGTTCCGGTTGCCCGCGCGCGCCCCGGCGTGGTAACGATCGGGGATGGCAGATATCCCGCCCCGCGACCAAGCCGTCGCGCGTCAACCCCGCGCGCCGCGTGGATCGAACCGGGCGCCCGGAGGCGCGGATTACCGTCCCGCATCCGGCATACCGGCCGGCGGCGTCGGGCGCGGCGGTTCGGCGTCCGGCATCCCGGCCGGTGGCTCCGGTTACGGCGGTCCCTCCAATGGCGCTGGCGTGGCGGGGGCGCCGTCCACCGCCGCGCAACACCTCGCGGGGCGTGCCCGAAACGCCCTGATCTCGGACTTGGCGATGGAGCGGGTGGCGGCGGCGATGGCAAGGATCGACGCCGTGTTGTCCGACCCGTTGCACCCGCAGGGGCTGGCGGCGGCACGCTACGTGATAGACCGGATCGCCGGGACTCCGGCGCCGGCGCCGGCGGTGGCGGAGGAAGCGCCGTCCATGGTGACGTACCGCTGGTTGCCGGAGATACCCGGGGCGGCGGATGAATGACGTAATCCTGCCGTTCCGCCCGCGCGCGTGGCAGCGCCCGCTGATCGCGGACCAGTCGCGCGACATTGTGGCGGTGGTCCATCGCCGGGCGGGGAAAACGGCGGGGCTTATGTGGCGCGGATTGCGCCGCGCGTTGACGATCCCCCGCCGGTATCCGCCGCCGCGCGTTATCCACACGCTGCCGTATCAGGTCCAGTGGGACAGGACGGGATTATGGGACGAGCTCGCCCGCGCGGCGCGGAGCATCCCCGGCGCGCGGGTGCTGAAATCCGATATGAGGGTCGTGCTGCCGAATGGGGGCGTCTACCAAGCGGGCGGGATGGACCGCCCCGACAGCTGGCGCGGCGGCTACGCCGACGAAATCATTATCGACGAATACGACGACACCAGCGCGGAGGGGCAGGTCACCGCGATCCTGCCCATGCTGTCCGACCACGACGGAACGCTGGTGCGGTGCGGGACGCCGAAGGGTTTGGGGCAGCTCAAGGCGGCGTTCGACCGCGCCGATGCCACCGCCGGCGCCTCGGTCTACCTTCTCCGCCACCAGGACACGGGCGTCCTGGCGCCGGACGTGATCGAGCGGATGCGGGCCTCGATGTCCGAAGAGGAATTCTCCCAGGAGTATGAGTGCAGTTTCGATGCGCCGAATTCCGGCGCGTTCTGGGCGCACCAAATCCGGCAGGCGGAGATCGAGGGGCGGATTCGGACCGTCGATTACGACCCGGCATCCCCCGTCTACACCGCCTGGGATATCGGGCACCACGACGACACGGCGATCTGGTGGTATCAGGTTGTCGGCCTTGAAATCCACGTGATCGATTTCTGGGCGGCGTCGGGATCGACGCCCGCTTTTGTCGCGGGTCTGGTCAACGGGCGCGGCTACCGGTACGCCCGGCATTATCTGCCGCACGACGGCCGCGCCAAGACCTTCGCATCCGGCGGGCGGTCGGTGTTGGAGCAACTCGCCGGGATGATGGGCGGGTTGGGGATGTTCGAAATCGTCCCCGATATCGGCGTGCAGGACGGAATCCAGGCGGTCCGGACCATGCTGCCGGCGGTTTGGTTCGACGCCGAATTGACGCGTCCGGGCGTCAACGCGTTGCGGAACTACCGCCGCCGCTACAATTCGGAGACGGGGGCTTACACGATGACGCCGTTGCACGACTGGTCGTCCCACGCGGCCGACGCGTTCCGGATGATGGCGGTCATGTGGGCGCCCGAAAAACAGGCAGTTGCGGCGCCACCCGCCGCCGTGTTAATGGTCGGCCCCGGAAACAAGGCGACGCTGGACGATATGTGGGCAATCCACAACGCAACGCAGAAAAGGGCCAGGGTATGATGGCATCCGCCGTGTCCGACCCGGCGGATTCCGGTGTCGCGAAATACCTCGCCGCGATTGCCGCGTACGATGCGGAATTCCGCGTTTGGGAGCGCCGCGCCGCGAAGATCGTCCGCCGCTACCGCGACGACAACCGGGGGCAGACCGGCAACGAACCGGCGCGGTTCAATGTCCTGTGGTCCAATGTCCAGACTCTGGTTCCGGCGGTTTACAGCAAGCTCCCGGCGGCGGACGTTTCGCGCCGATTCGGGGACAACGACCAAGTGGGCCGGGTCGCCGCGCTGCTGATCGAACGGGCGCTCGATTACGAGGTCGAACATTACCCCGATTTCCGCGCGACGATGAAATTCGCGGTTCTTGACAGGTTTCTCGGGGGGCGCGGCGTGGCGTGGGTGCGGTACGAACCGCACGTGCGGGCGCAGGACGGGGAACCTGGCGATGGGTTCCAGGTCACGGAAGACGCGGACCCGGAAGACGCGGACCCGGACGCGGACGCGGACGGGGCGATGATCGGCGACGACGCGGGCGCGGCGGAAGAGATCGACTACGAATGCGCCCCGGTGGATTACGTCCATTGGCGGGATTTCGGGCATACGGTGGCGCGGACCTGGGAGGAAGTGACCGAGGTTTGGCGCTGGGTTTACATGACCAGGGACGCGCTGGTCGAGCGGTTCGGGGAAGAACGCGCGGCGTCGATCCCGCTGGACAACGGGCCGGAGCCGCTGCAGGGCGGCGGAGGTCAAAAGCGCGGCAACACGCGCGCGAAAATCTGCGAATTGTGGTGCAAGGACAGCGGCAAGGTCTACTGGCTGTCGAAGTCTTCGGACGATTTCATAGATGAACGCGAAGACCCGTTGGGGTTGCAGGATTTTTTCCCGTGCGCGCGCCCGCTTTACGCGACGTTGACTTCCGACAGCCTCGTTCCGGTGCCGGATTTCGTTTTGTACCAGGACCAGGCGAACGAATTGGATATCCTGTCGGACCGCATCGACGGGTTGGTGAAGGCGCTGCGCGTCCGGGGCGTTTACGATGCCAGCCAGCCCGCGTTGTCGCGCTTGCTGACGGAAGGCGGGAACAACGACCTGATCGCGGTGGTGAACTGGGGCGGGTTTTCGGAAAAGGGCGGGTTGAAGGGCGGCATCGACCTGTTGCCGCTGGATTCCCTGGCCTCCGCTTTGATCCAGTGCTATTCGGCCAGGTCCGAAATCAAGGCGCAGATTTACGAAATCACGGGTATCTCCGACATTATCCGGGGGCAGACCCGCGCCAGCGAAACGGCGACGGCGCAGCAAATCAAGGGGCAATACGCGGGGTTGAGGCTGCGCGCGATGCAGGAAGACGTGGCGTTGTTCGCAACGGGGCTTTTGAGGTTGAAAACGCAGGTTATCTGCGCGAAATTCCAGCCCGAAACGATTATGGAGTACGCCGCCGCCGCGCAGATGTCCGATGCCGACAGGCAGCTTGTGCCGCAGGCCTTGGCGCTGCTGAAAGCGGACCCGTTGCGCAATTTCCGGATCGAGGTGGCGAGCGACAGCCTTGTGCAGTTGGACGAAGACGCGATGAAACGCGACCGGATGGAATTTATCCAGGTGTTCGGCGGGTTCATGCGCGAGGCGTTGCCGGCCGGTCAGGCCAGCCCGCAGTTGGTGCCGATCCTGTTCGAGGTTTTGCGTTTCGGCGTCGGCGCGTTCAAGGCCGCGCGGAGTTTGGAGGGCAGCATAGACCAAGCGATGCGGCAGTTCGTCGAGGCGGCGAAACAGCCGCAACCGCCGCCGCCTCCGAGTCCGGAAGCGATGAAATTGCAGCAGGCCGCGCAGATCGAGCAGATGGCGATGCAAGCCGACGCGCAGGCGTTGCAGGTGAAGACGCAATTCGACGCGCAAGCTTTGCAAGCGCAACTTCAAGCCGACGCGCAGATCGAGCAAATGAAGGCCGGGGCGCAGATGGAATTGGAGCGGATGAAGGCCGAAGCCGCATTCGCGATCGACCAGCATCGGGTGGCGATGGAAGAACAGGCGAAATTGCAAGAAATGGCGCAGGCCGAACGGTTCGACCGGTGGAAGACCGAAATGGACAACGCCACCAGAATCCGCGTTGCCGAGATCGCGGCCGGGGCGCGGCCGGACCCGGAGCCGCGCCCATGACCGTATACGTGATCGAGGGTGGCGAGTTGGTGGTCAAGCGCGAAAGCCTCGCGCGGCGTTTGCAGATCGTGCCGGATATCCAGCCGTACAGGAGCATGATCGACGGCTCCACCATTGGCAGCAGGTCGCGGCACCGCGACCACTTGCGCGCGCACGGTTGCATCGAGATCGGGAACGAGACGCAGCCGGTTCCCGCGCCGATCGAGACTCCCAAGGCGCAGCGCGATGCGCGCAAGCGGGCGCTGTACGGGCAGTTCGAGAATTTGAACCAACGGCAGATATCGCGGATCGCGCGGGAACTGCGCGATCGCGCTGGGTGGAGGTGACATGTCCGGAACCCTGATCGAAGACGCCCCGGCGGACCGCCGCGAATTGCTTTCGCGGCATTTCGAAGAAGCGCCCGCGCCCGCGCCGCCGGACGCGTCGGCGCCGGGGCCGGAGAATCCCGGGCCGGAGAAACCGGCGGCGCCGCGCGATGCGGACGGGCGGTTCGCCGCGCAGGTCGCCTCCGCGCCGGAGCCGCCGCCGGAGCCGCCCGCTTGGCACCGGCCGCCGCCGTCCTGGAAGAAGGACAAGCACGGTCTATGGGACACGGCGGCGCCGGAATTGCGCGAATACGCGTTCCAGCGGGAAGAGGAAATGCGGAACGGCGTGCTGCCGCTGCAAGAAAAGGCGCGCTTCGCCGATGCGATGCAGGCGGCGGTCGATCCGTATTTGCCGACGATCCGTGGCCTCGGCGTGGACGTTCCAACGGCGATCAAGGCGCTTTTGGAAGCGGACCGGATGTTGCGGTCGAGCGAACCGCCCGAAAAGGTGGAGTATTTGCACCGGCTTGCCCGCAATTACGGCATCGATTTGTCCGGCGCGGCGGAATCGCCCGAAAATCAGGCGCCGGTTGACAGCCGGTACCATGTTCTGGCAAACCAGATAAACGAAATGCGGGGCCAGTGGCGCGCCGAGAAAGACGCGGCCCAGGCCGCCGAAGATCGCGCGTTGCAGGCCGACATATCGAAATTCTCGTCCACACACGAGCATTTCGAAACGCTGAAGCCTACGATGATCCAACTGCTGAATGGCGGTTTGGCCGGCACGATGGCCGACGCTTACGACAAGGCGATGCGCCTGGACACTGAGTTGTTCGAGAATTCGCAGAGGTCCTTACAGGACCATGGCGCCGCCGGAAGGCGGGCCGTCGCGGACCGGGCAGCCAAATCGGCGCGCGCCTCTGCTGTAAGTGTCCGTGGCTCCGCACCCGGGGCTCCCACCGCCGCCAAATCGACCGACCGGCGTTCCATCCTGGCGGAGCAATTCGGCCGGGACTGAGCGGGCGCCGTGATTTTTTCGGAGGTTGCCTAAATGGCATTCGCGAATTCCTCGGTGAGCGATATCATCGCCACCACGATCCAAAGCCGCAGCGGCGATCTCGCCGACAACGTATCGAACAACAACGCGCTGTTGCGCCGTCTGAAAGAGCGCGGCAACGTCAAGAGTTTTTCGGGCGGCAACGTGATCTTGCAGGAGATCATGTACAACGACAGCACGACGAACAACACGAATTCCTACTCGGGATACGAGGTCCTGGATGTCAGCCAGAACAGCCCGATCAGCGCGGCGCAATTCAGCATCACGCAGTACGCGGCGGCGGTGTCCATTTCGGGCTTGGAGATGCTCCAAAACGACAGCAAGGAGCAGATCATCGACCTGTTGGACGGGCGCATGGAAGTTGCCGAATCGCAATTGTTGAACCGGATCGGCGGCGACGTTTACCTCGACGGCACCGGCAATTCCGGCAAGAATGTCACGGGTCTCGCCGCTGCGGTTCCGGACGCGCCGACGACGGGGACGTACGGCGGCATCAACCGCGCGACGTTCACGTTCTGGCGGTCGTTGAAGTACGGCGGGATCGCCGACGGGGGCGCGGCGGTCAGCGCGTCGAATATCCAGGGCTATATGGACGCGCTGGCGGTGCAATTGATCCGAGGCACCGACAAGCCCGACCTGATCGTCACGGACAACACGTATTACAAGCTTTACCTTCAATCGCTGCAAGCGATCCAGCGGATCACCGAAAGCGGTTCCGGCGCGGCGGGCGCGGGGTTCGCGTCGCTGAAATACTACGGCGCCGGGATGGCTTCGGACGTGGTTCTCGACGGCGGCGTCGGCTCGGCCGCGACGGCCGCGCATATGTGGTTTCTGAACACCAAATACCTGATGTTCCGGCCCCACGCGGCCCGAAATTTCGTTCCCATCGGGGGCGAACGCCAATCGGTCAACCAGGATGCGGTCGTCAAGCTGATCGGTTGGGCCGGAAATTTGACTTCGAGCGGCCCGCAGTTCTGCGGCGTCTTGATCGCATAGGAGGCACCCATGGCTTACGTTTTCACCGAATCGCGCATCGGGTATTTGCAGATCGCGCAAACCGACGCGGGCGTTACGATGCCGAACGGGTCCTCCGCTGTCCCGACGCCGCCCTGCACTTTGGGCCAGGTTGTCCGCGCCGTCGATCCCACCTATGGCGAGGGCGAGTTCATCATGCTCTTGGGGGTCGCCAGCACGGCTGTTGGGTCGCTGGTGACGTATAACGCCACGACCTATCAGACCGCGCTCAGCGCCAACTCGGCGGGCCTGGGGCAGCCTGTCGCTGTGGCGATGTCAGCCAACACAGCGGGCCTGTTCGGCTGGTATCAGATCGGCGGGTTGGCTGTCATCGCCAAGACGGCGGTGCAAACCACGGCGCAAGTCGCGGTGTACCAGTCGGCGACGGCGGGCAGCATCATGCCGACGGCTGCTACCGGACGGCAGATTCTCGGCGCGCGTTCGGCCAACCTCGCCACGGTCACCACCACGACCGCGACGCTGGTTGTCTCGATTGATCGTCCGCATCTGCAAGGCCAGATCACCTAGTGATTACGCCGGGCAACATAGACGACTGGCTGCCGGCGGTGTGCAACACGCCGCCGGCGGACGTGCTGGCGAATGTCGAGTTAGCCAGCGCGTTCCCCTACCCCTGGCTCCGCCGCGAGGCGGAAACCGGCAGGCCTGCGCTTCTGGTCGGCGGCGGGCCTTCCGTCTTGATGTTTCTGGACACGATCCGGGCCGAACAGGCGGCGGGCGCGTCGGTTTTCTCGATGAACGGCACTCGGGCGATGTTGGCTGACGCCGGGATCGCGTCGGAATATTTCGTGATGGTAGACGCGCGGCCGGACGCGGCGGCGTTCGTAGGAGCGGCCGGCGTCAACCTTATCGCCTCGACGTGCGACCGCGCGGTTTTCGGCCGGTTCGGCGATGCGGATCGCGTTGTCGTATGGCACCCGAGTTTTCCGGGGTTGTCGGATATCCCGTCCGACCGCGAACGCGTGCTGATCGGCGGCGGGTCTTCCGTCGGCATCCTGACGATGTCCATCGCCCATGTTCTGGGCTTTCGCGATCTCCGTCTGTTCGGCTACGACAGCAGCTACTCCGCCGGTCGCGGCCACGCTTACGCGCAGTCGAGAAACGACGACGACGCCCCGGCGGAATACACGGTCGGCGGCCGGGCTTTCATCGCCGCGCCTTGGATGGCGCGCCAGGCGGTCGAATTCCAATCCGCCGCGAACCAGTTGGCCTATCTCGGATCGTCGGTCAGCGTCCTGGGCCATGGCTTGTTGCCGGCCGTGGCGGCGGAAATGGCGGTGGCGGCGTATCGGCAAATCCACTAACCGGAGATATCCCATGCCTCTCGACAGCGACACTTCCGGCGCCGATGCTCATTTGAGCGTGGAATTCTACACCCACAAATCCGAGCCGCACGTCGGCGAACCGTTCGTCCGCATCGCGGTGCCGGGCAACGATTTGACCGTGATCGACACGCCCGCGCGCGATCACCACGCGCGGCGCTTCCCGCTGCAATGGCTCAACTTCCAGCGCCAGAACAGCCCCGAGCCTCCCGTCGGGACGAGCTTGAAGGACTGGAACGCGGCGCAACCCGAATCCCTGACCGAGCATATGATGGGCGAATTGCAGATTTTGCATTTCGCCACCGTCGAACAGGTCGCCGGGGCGAGCGACGCGCAATTGCAGCGCGTCGGCATGGGCGGGCCGGGGTTGCGCGAACGCGCCCGCGCGTTCCTGGCGCGCAAAAACATGTCCGAGACCGCGCTAGAATTGGAAAGAACGCGCGCGGAATTGGCGGAACTGCGGGAAATGGTGGCGGCCATGTCGCCGCGCGTCGGCCGCCCCCGGGCTTCGGTCGCCTAGCGCATGTCCAGCACCATGCTTCAATTGATGGCGCAGGTGACTGGGGAGTTGGGCCTTCCC
>Ga0222712_10003819_pt1 | contig 16142 bp, 17 predicted proteins | sample C33_657DmetaG_FD_165043 | JGI IMG/M metagenome (GOLD analysis project Ga0222712, IMG submission 165043) | Estuarine water microbial communities from San Francisco Bay, California, United States - C33_657D | ecosystem: Environmental > Aquatic > Marine > Unclassified | place: USA: California...
TGCACCGGTTTTACCACAAGGTGAGTGCTGGACAGTAACGTATTATACAATACCGAATGACTTATACGTAAGATATAGAAGAGTTTCTGATGACATAGTAGCTACTGAGTTAATTAATAGCTTAGAAGCTATGGATAATGGTGATGGATCTTATACTACAGGTATATGTGTGAGTACAGTATCACCATACAACGTTCCAGTATTTGTACAGAACGGAGTAGAAGTATCAGGAGGGGATTATTTATGGACATTAGGAGGAACATGTACAACTAACGGAGGATGTTTAGTAGCTAGTCCAACACCAGCACCTGCTACACCTTCTCCTACAACACCTGCTCCAACAGCATCTCCTGTAAGTGCACCATCATATCCATCACCAGTAACTCCAGCACCAAGTGGGGATACACCAGCACCAACAGGCGCTCCAACTGCTCCTAGTCCAGTAACACCGTCACCAGGATATGCTTCACCAGTATTTAGTCCGGTAACTCCGGCACCTACTGATGTAACTCCTGCACCTGTTACACCTAGTCCGGTGACACCATCACCTGGATATCCGTCACCGACATCTTTACCACCAGCAACACCTAGTCCTGTTTCAGCTCCTACATTAGAAACTCCTAGTCCAACACCTGCTCCAGTAACACCCGCTCCTACGACACCAGCACCAGGATATGCTTCACCGGTATCGACTCCAGCACCAACTACCCCTAGTCCAGTTACTCCTAGCCCAGTAACTCCAGAACCAACAGTAGTACCGTCCCCGTCAGCAGCATCTCTTGATTACGATTGTATAGATCAAGAATGCGTTTACATGGGACCAGGAGCAGGAAGCTATACTTTATACGATTGCGGACTTTACTGCTACCCGGCTACTCCTAGCCCAGTAACACCAGCACCAGTTACTCCAGCTCCTACAGCCGCTCCTACAACTCCTGCACCTGTTACTCCAGCACCTGGGTATCCAGCACCAGTAACCGCTAGTCCAACAACCGCTCCTACAGCTAGTCCAGTAATAGCACCAGTTACACCTGCACCAGACTTTACTGCAGCTCCAACAGCTAGTCCTGTAACACCAGCTCCAGTAACACCTAGTCCGGCGTATCCATCTCCAGTAACACCTAGTCCAACACCTAGCCCAACTGCAGAACCAACAGCAGCTCCAATATTCTCACCAGTTTCATCATTTGACTGGGAATGTAACGGATTCGATTGTACATTAGTAACATCAGGTACAGGAACTTATAGTTCTTATGCAGAATGTATGGCATATTGCGGGGGTAACTCACCAATCGGACCTGAAGGAGGTGGAGGATTCCCGACACCATCACCAGTAACACCTAGTCCAACAGCTGAACCAACAGCAGCACCAACAACTGCACCTGTAACACCAGCTCCGGTAACCCCGGCACCAGTTACTCCAGCTCCAGTTACACCTGAACCAACAGCAGCACCAACAACTGCACCAACTGCTGCACCTGTAACACCAGCTCCGGTAACCCCGGCACCAGTTACTCCTGCACCATACCCGGCACCAACAGCTAGCCCAACAGCTAGCCCAACCACAGCTCCTACAGCCGCTCCAGTTACTCCTGCTCCTACTGCCGCACCAACGGCTGCACCAGTTACTCCTGCTCCTACTGCCGCACCAACGGCTGCACCAGTTACTCCTGCTCCTACTGCCGCACCAACGGCTGCACCAGTTACACCAGCACCAACAGCTAGTCCAACAGCTAGTCCTGTAACTCCTGCTCCATATCCGGCACCAACTGCTTCACCGACTTCAAGTCCAACAGCTAGTCCAACTGCTTCACCGACTTCAAGTCCAACAGCTAGCCCAACAGCAGCTCCTGTAGTAACTTACGACTGGACATGTAATGGAGCTGGAGACTGTTATTATAACCCAGGAGCTGGAGAATTTACTTCATATGCAGATTGTGTATACTTCTGCGGTAATACCCCAGCACCTGTAGCACCTCCTATTTACGTTCCGCCACCAACAGCAAATTACAGTTGTGATTGTGGATATGGATGTACAGCTCAAGTAGGCCCATGTGACTGGTGGTGTACAAATTGCGGAGAAGTACCTTTTGAACAAGCTTAGAAATAAAAAGATATGATACAATATTTAAAAGACTCAGACAGAGTAATAAAATTAGACGACGAAACAAAAAGCTTAACAGTATGTATGGTTAAGGATGATCAGATACTACTTAGACATGATCCAGGTAATTCTACATTATACGATAATGTGTTAGCTCAAGGACCTTTCGTAACAGCAACAGAAGAAGAATACCTAGCTAAGAAAGCTGAGATACTATCAGCAATTTAAAGTTGGACTATTTATTAGAAATCGTTATATTAAATAAAGAAAGATGCCAATAACAGTAACTATAACAGGAACATCGATAGGAACAGACGCAGGTCCGTTCTCACTCTATCATACTGATCCAAATAACCCGTCTAATCTAGTAATCTCTGGACTTACAAGAACTCAGATGACTACTCCTTTTAATATAACTGTACCAGACGGCACAAACGACTTCTATGTAGTTAGTAATGGAGTATGTGGAAATACAGGAATAGCTAACTTAACTGTACCAACAGGAGCACCAACAGCCGCTCCTACAGCAGCTCCTACTCCTAGCCCAACAGCTTCACCAACGGCTTCACCAACAGCTTCACCAACAGCAGCACCAGTAACACCTGCACCGGTAACTCCTGCACCAGTAACACCAGCACCTGCTACTCCTAGTCCAGTTACTCCAGAACCAACAGCAGCTCCTGTAACCCCTGCACCAGTTACTCCGGCTCCTGTAACTCCGGAACCAACTACACCTAGTCCTGTAACTCCTAGTCCTACACCAGAACCGACTACACCTAGTCCGACTACTGCACCAGCAGCTTCTCCTACATATGCATCTCCAGTATTCAGCCCGGTAAGTAATCCAGTTGCTCCAGCTCCTAGTCCAACTTACCCTAGTCCAGTAACCCCTAGCCCAGTTACTCCATCTCCTACACCAACACCGACAGCATCTCCAGTAGTATCGTTTTACTACTACACAGCAAATGTTTGCCACACAGGTGAAAATATAACAGTAAGATCTTCAGTAGCTATGTCTACATCTTCAGTTTACGACTTAGACGCAACTGGATACTGTGCAACAATTACGGGAACTACAGGAGGTCCAGGATACGATATAGATGCAAATCCAGAATTAATAGGCGCAGGAGGTTGTGCGAACGGTCAATGTATACAAGCAACTCCAGCACCAATAACACCAGCACCACAAGCAGCAGCTACTTATAGAGTATGGGAAGTTTGTGCCGGAGCTAATTTTGGTCAACAATGGTACGCTGACGAATACTTCGGATACGGAACAAAAGGATACGTAAATCAGGACACTGGTCAATGTGCATATTCAATAGATCAAGGATTAACTCTTGCAGCAGTACAATCAACTTACCCATCAGCACAAGCACTTTATAACGGATTTACAAATAACAACTGTGCTTGCGAATAATCGTTACTAAATAAATGGCAACAAGAACACTTAAAATACAGATAACAACTGCAGGGTCCACAGTAGGACCTTTCAGTATTTATCATACCTCTATTGCCGCACCTAATTTATTAGTAAGTGGAGTTACAAGACAGGAATTAGCAGATGGGTATTATATTAACGTAGATACTCTATACCATATTTTACATGTAAAAAGCACAGGTAAATGTAGTACAGAAGATTCATTTGTATATTCTATTATACCAACTCCAGCTCCAACAGCAGCCCCTACTGCTGCACCGACAGCAGCACCAGTAACACCAGCCCCTACACCTGCTCCTACACCAGCACCAGTTACTCCTGCACCAACTGCACCACCATCAGAATCTCCTACACCTGCACCAGTTACTCCTAGCCCTACTAATGCTCCAACAGCAGCTCCTGTAACACCAGAACCAACAGCAGCTCCAACAGCAGCTCCTGTAACACCAGAACCAACAGCAGCTCCAACAGCGGCACCAGTAACCCCTGCACCAGTTACACCTAGTCCAACACCAAGCCCGATATCTGCACCAAGTGGATACGGAGCACCAACTCTAAGCTGTCAATACTATAATGTAAACGGAGGCGGATGTGGAGGTTTTATATCCTACACTTCATGTAACGGCACTTATTACAACTACTATGTAAGTCCATATCAGTCCTTTGGTGTATGTGTCCGTCAAGGTACTTTAAGTTACTATGGCGGCTGTGTATACGCTACTTACTACGGATTCAGCTGTGTAGACTAATTAACGGTAGACACCACGGTAAACTCAAATCCCCGATATTTATACTAGAATAAAAGTTTCGTAAGAATTGTTGTGTAATCTAACTAAATTAAGATACACCTATGAAGCTTTTATTAGCAACTTTGTTACTTATTCTAAGTAATACTCTACATGCTCAAGACCTAATTAAGGTTGAATCTGTAGAGAATAAAATCATAATAGGCCCACAAGCCGGAAATAAAGATTTATCTTTTGGAGTAAAGAATATTCTAGAAGAAATTATACAAGACAACGGTTATAGCTTATCTCCTATTGCTAAAAAAAGTATTCAAGTTGAACTTATTTTCTTTGATATTAAGAAGATAACTTCAAATATAGCTGTTTACAGTAAGAATCAGGATATCACAGAGATAATAGCAAAAGGAACTTTATACGAAGACGGTAAAAAATTAAAAAGTGTTATTGTAAAAGAACAAGCAAAAACGGTTACAACTGCAACAGTTATTTTAGATAAAGGTGGGAAGATCTCTGAATCAGATATTTCAGTAGCTCTCAAAAAGGTTTGCGAAGGCATAATAACTAAACTTTTACAATGAAAAAACTAATGCTAAGTTTAGGGATACTCCTTGTATCTCTTACATCATTTGCACAATTAACAGTTAACCAAACTGTAAGCCCAACAACTAACTTAAAGGTTGGCGATACCTTAACTGTAAAATATACCGTAGCAAGAGGAACTACGACACCTCGTTATTTTTGGATAAGATACTCCTTTAATAACAAGGCATTAGCAATGGTACCAAATAGTACAGTATTCTCACAGGGAACCTCTACTCAGACATTCTATACAGCATGGAATAACTACAAGTTTACACCAGCCGCTAATATTGCTGAAACCGAATTGTATGCACAATACCAAACTACACCTTGGGGTTACGCTACAAACAATGACTGGAATGTTGGACAATTAACTGTTCAAAGAACCGATGCATCTATAAATGGTGATATAGCAACTCAGAAGTTTGTATTAAAAGACCAGAATCTATATAACGATATTCACAAATTAGACATAGCATACTCAGTTAACACAGACGGTACATATATTACCCCAGTTACTAGAAGTGCTACGAATATATCTTTAACCGGTATAACAGGTAATACATCTCAATTTAAAGTAAAAGTATTATTCCCACAAGGTTATACTATCACAGACCATAATGTTCAATTAATGAAATTGAAAACAGATGGGACTATTGACTGGGCACAGCCACCTGTTGCACAATTGCCGTTAGACGGTAGCGGTGAAGCACTATTTACAACTCAAGTTAAAGTAGGTGATTCAGTTGGTGTATTTGTTGGACCAGCATTCCAGAAGAGCTGGATGAATAATATAGTAACTGTATCGGATGCTTACAAGGCATTCTTAGGGCATTCACAAACTGATATTAACGGAACTGCTAACTTTTTTATTTATCCAAATTTAGAGAAAAAAGTTGGTTTAATCACAAAAAACAAGTCTGAATTTGGTGAATCAGATTCATATTACTTATTTGCACATGTAATGGGTATCAATGTAGATACACCAGCTATGATTCCGTCAAGTACTTCAACATCAGTAAGATGGTACAGTGGATTACTAAACCAAAGCTGGTTAGACGGTGTTGTTAAGAATAAGGTATTGATTGATTCTCCTACAAAAGAAGTTCACGCAGTATTTGCATGGGGTGGAGATTTAAACTGGTCACATTCATCAGATCCAGCAGTAATTGCAAGTAGAATTAGTAGTGGAATTTACACAAACGCAGTGAATAAGAGCGAAGCCTTAGTTGTAAAGAATATGTCTACATCATCTAATATAGTAATGGCTTACCAAACTAAAGCAGCTGAAACTGCAAAGCTAAGTGTAACATCTACATTAGAAAACGGTAAAGTTGTGCTAACTACTACCTTAACAAAAGAAGATTTAGCTGGATTAGAGGTTGTTATGAATTATGACGAATCAAAATTAACATTAGAAAGTTTAATCTTTGATGCTGGTTCAACAATAACAAACTTTAAGACAAACAAAGACGGTAGATTGACATTTGGTTCTATTGACCAGGTTAAAACATCTAGAATTAAAACAGGAACTCCATATAAATTAATATTCACTCCTAAAGTTCAATTAACAAACACAGCAGGATTATTCTACTTTGTTTTATCTGATGCAGTAGATGCTAAAGGAAATAAAATAGACTTAATAGTTGAATAATATGAAAAATTTATTAGTTACATTTTTATTTTTACTAACATCATTACTGGGGTTCGGACAGAGTGTATCTGCTCCGGACTCTAAGTCTTTTCTACCGTCAACATCCGGACAAGATGCTAGTGGATTTCTATTAAGTGGATTTTCAACAACCGATGTTGTGCTAGCATCAATTAGTTTAGTTGAATACCCAACCGGTACAACATTTTACTTAAGTGCATTTTCTGGATTAACAGCTGCAAGTGGGTTTACATTAACAGGTAATAAAACCCGTCTAGTAGTAACAGGTTCGATGAACAGTGTTAACCAGGCGTTAATAGGTTTGAAAGTAAACACTGGTGTAACAAAAGGTAATATAAAATTATCAGTAGCAGCAACTGTAAATCCAACAGGGTATTACTACAATGGTGTAAACGGACACTTTTATAAACCAGTATCAACAGGAAATACATATACCGGTGCAAGAGCAGCTGCATTAAACACTACATTCAAAGGACAAACGGGATATTTGGTGACAATTACTTCTGCTGATGAAGATTTATTCATTTATAATAATGTTCCTCAAGGTAATATATGGTTTGCACTAACCGATGAAACAACGGAAGGTCAATGGGTAATTGATGCAGGACCTGAAAAAGGAACTTTAATTAAAACATCAAATGGACAAACTGCTGGAAATATACAAGGAAAATATAATAACTGGGCAGGTGGTGAACCAAACAATAGTGGTAACGAAGATTATGCGGTAACTAAATGGAGTGGTGGCTCACAATGGAATGATTTACCAAATGGATTTAATTGTGCTTATGTAATTGAATATGGAACTTGGACTAATCCAGATGATGCAACATTTACGGAGTTTTATACTAATAGTGTAACCCACTCAAACGGAGAAGTGTTAACTGCGAGATTCAATATTGATTTTGGAGGTAATGTAGATGAAACTAAATTTTCGGCAAAAGCAAACACTTATACAAATAATGTATGGGGTACAACAACCAATACATCAAGACCATTAAGTGGTTTGGGTAAAGTGGATATTACAAATGATTTAGATACTACTAAAATAAGTGGTAGTGGTGTAAAAGCATCAACAACCGCAGGACAGGTAGAATGGTGTGTAATATATGAATACGATTCATATAATCAAAGATATAGAATTGGAATTGATAGTAGAGAAGTAACAGGTATTCTTTCAAACCCATCTACAATCAGTAGTTTACAATTATTTGATTTATATAACGGACCTGTAACATATAGTAGTTATGACCCAAATGGTTGGACGGAAGTGTATGTTTATACATCTACACAATTTAATTTCGCAGGCTCATCTTATTCTGCTAATATTAGAAATGGTGGTGGGTATTACGCATTAACTGCCGAATTTACATTTTCACCAATACAGAGTTTTAAACAACATGGTATTAATCTTATAGCAAATAGTCAAACCGAACTAAATACCCTGTATAACAGTATCGTAAGTGTAACAGATGTTTATTTGGCATTTAAAGAATTATCCAATGGTGGGATATTTGGAAATCAAAGTGGATTGGAATTTACAAATGGTATTCAGTATATGAACGCAGATGTAGACGGTAATGGTGTATTCAATGAAACTGATACTTACAAACTATTACAACATTTGACAGGAGTCGCACCTCTTACACAATATTCGGCATTAACTTACCTAATGAAACTATATAGTAAAGTAGAATATGATGCTATAACCAAGTCTAACTGGAATACGCAGTTTAATTCAACGAGAAGCTTGTACCCGTTTAATCTTAACAGCGGAGTATTAAACAATACGTATAATTTGAATGTAACGTGGTTGGGAGATGTAAATTTATCCCATTCAGCACAACAGACAGTAAGCAGTCTTGCTACTAACTCATATAAGAGTATGAGCTTAATAGCAAACGCTGTTTCTAACCAAATCAACGCGTACCTAATGGGGGAAAACATTGGCGGTAAGTTAGTAGTAACAATATCGGTAGACCCGCTACAACACGAATTAGTTGGAACACAGTTTAACTTAAACTACGATAATACCGCATTAAAATTCGAAAAAGTAGAATTCACTACAAAGGGAAATCCTACTAATTTTGGTACTGATAGAGGTACTTATGTAACATTAGGATCATTAGTAACAGATGGTTCAACTACATTAGACAAGACAACTGAATATAAGGTAACATTTTTACCTTTAATAGGATTAAACGGTATATTAGGGCTGACATCAGTTTCAAATACCGATGCAGTAAATAAAAGCGGAACACAGTTAAAAGTAAAGGTAAACTAATGAAAAAAATAGCATTAATATCGTTAATTTTACTGGCAGGATGTACTAAACCTGAACTTCCAACTCCAACTCCACCTGTTGAGAAAATATTTAGTGTTGGTGAGAGTAAAGTAGTGAACGGACAGTCTATTTTCTTTGATCTACCATCAGCTGGAACATATACATTAACGTTAATTGACAAAGAAAGCGGGCAAGTACTTAGCAGAGAAAAGTTTATAGGTCAATCTGGGGAGAATGTAAAGAAGATTTACACTACCACAATACAATCTACATATTTATATTTGTTACTGGAAGATGTTACTAAAAAAGAAATAGGAAAAACAACAATAATAAAAAATTAAACAAAATGAAAAAATTAATTTTAGTAGCATTAATAATGTCTGGGTTAACAGGGTGTACGAAAGACGACTTTATACTACCAGCACAAGAAGTTAAAGAGCAATTGCAAATTAAAGACGCAGTTGGCATTAAATTAGAATCTGCATTCGTAACAACTGAAGTTGCAATGAATGTTAAGATGGAAGTTTCGCAATCGGTTACAATTAAAATCTTCGATATCTCCAACAAGGTAGTATCTAAGGAAACGGTGACTGTAAAAGCAGGTGATAATATACTTAAGGTATATACATCAGCATTACCATCATCAGCTTATAGAATTGGATTATTTGATTCAACTAATAAGCAATTAGGAATAACAGATTTTAACAAACTTTAAAAACTAAATAAAATGTCAGAAGAATTAGAACAAAACAACGACGGTACTTGGTCTGGGTTAAAAAAGACTATTATCGGTGTAGCAACAACCGCAATAATGGGTGTTGGTACATGGGGGGTAGCACAATTAACAGGCGGTGGTGACGAACCAGCTCCAGTTCAACAAGCAGCTCCAGTAATTAATATTACTAACTCTAACCAACAGTCTCAGCAAGCTGCAGGAGGTGGTAAGACAGTAATTATTAAAGAAAAAGAAACTGTTAAAGAGAAACCAGCTCCAGCTAAAAAGAAAGAAGGAGATGAATTTAAAGAAGAAGCCCCTAAATGGTAATAAACTATGAATAACGAACAACCAAGCGGATTTAAAGATCTACTAAACTTAATGATGAAAAGAAGATGGTTAATGACTTTAATAGTCTTAATCACCTTTATGTGCACAACATTCGGTATTGTATTATCTATACATATGGAAACGACAGTTGGGCAAGAGTGGAAAGAACTCCTTTTACTACTATTAGGTGCTTTTATTGGTAGTTATGGTAAAATTATTGATTACTGGTTCTCTGATACCGATAAAGATAAGATGTTAGTACAGAAGATGGATGAAGAAGACGGAGTTTCTTTATCAAACACAGGAGGAGCCGCAAAAGAAACAGAAGAATAAACAATTAAAAAAATGTATATGAAAAAGATGTTACTACAAATAAAAGACAAAGCAGCACATATTGCTGTAGCATTTGTATTAGGTTGGATGTGCTTTGCACTAAGCTTTCAGCTTTACTTTCTAACCGGAATGGCATTAGGCCAGGAAGAGAAATTACAAATAGTATCAGATGAGTTAACTGTTCGTATTGATGGACGTTATACACACGACCCTCGCAATTGGGGATATGAAGGACCAGAAAAATAACAAAATATATGAAAAGATTAAGTATCTTATTAAGCTGCTTTTTATTAAGCAGTGTTGCGGCTGTTGCTCAAACAGTAGGAAAAACTCAAACTGAGCAATATAAAGCATCTTTTGAAACTGCAATCGATATTACTCGATTTTTAGATTTTGAAGGTCCTCAAATACCTATTCAGATTTTAAAATGCGGTATTAGTGATGAAGTCTACGAAATGTACCCTGAATTAAAGGAGAAAAGAGTAGGACTTGGTGTAGCTAATATTACAATGGAGTATTTAGAGAATCTAAACCGATTTAAGTTTACAGAAGATAAAACTGAAATTAAAAACCGTATGGTTAAGCAGTTTCAGGCTAGTCAAGCTGGTATATCTGAGAATAAACTAGACGGTAGAGGTAAAATCAATTTAGCCAAGTATTTTGTTACTATAGAAGTATATGATTACTCAATCTCTGAAGATGAGACTATAAACCTAAAAGATGGTATAAAGAATATGGTAGTGACTCGCTTAGGACTACAAGTTCGCTTTACAGATGCAGAAACTGGAGTAGTATTTAGTGCTTCTGGATTAGGTGAAGCAAAGACAACAAGAGAACTAACATTATTATCAGATGCAGCAGTAGATGAAGTCAAATTTAACCAATCTACAATTTCTATCTCTACTAAGAAAGCTTTAGATATAGCTTGCGCTCGTATTTTAGATAGAATGATTAAAAAAGGGATTTTTAAGAATTAATTAAATAGTTTACGTTTAATATAGCTTGAGTTGTAAATAGACAAAATTGTTACGCTAGTAAAAAAGCTAGGTTTATGTGTTATTAAATTATTAACGAATAATAACAACATAGCCTCACCGCTAGCATTGAGAAATGAAAAAGTAGGGAGAGTTATGGTAATATACCATAATGAGACAATGGATCGCCAGATTTACGATATTAGTTATAGTTTTACTAGCAGCTCAAACCGCTAACGGACAGGTTGTTGTACAAACTTACGTAGATAAATGTTCAGGAGAAGTAAAGACAGTAACAACCACTTATGTAAGCGGTACTGCTATTGTAGCTTTTTATGACCAGATAAGAACTTTTACAGCACAGGAAGTACAGCAAGGAATTGCTCAAGCTTGGATTAACCAGAAGATATTAGAATACCAGAATAGATCTTGCCCACCAAGTGCGGTAATAGTACAGACTATACAAAACACAGTAGCACAAGCTACTCAACAAGCATCTTCAGCCGCTTCAACAGCTGCTTCCGCAGCAGCCGCTGCCGCTGCAAGTACACCTCCACCGGCACCTCCTACAACAAGTACACCTCCACCGCCTCCACCACCTGCTTCAAGTAGTAATTCTTCAAGCAGTTCCTCTAGTTCCTCAAGTAGTTCTTCTAACTCATCTAGTAACACAGAAAACAAAACAGAGCAAAAGACTGAAACTAAAACCGAGCAGAAAACTGAGGAGAAGAAAGAAGAAACAAAGACAGAAAGTAAAGAAGAAAAGAAAGAAGAAACAAAAGAGGAGACAAAAGAAGAAAAAAAGGAAGAGGAGAAAAAAGAAGAAAAGAAAGAAGAGAAAAAGAAAGAAGAAAAGAAGAAAACAGCAAATCCACCTGTAGTAAGTGCTAACATTGCTTCTGGTTTATCTGCTGAAGGTACCTTTACTAATATGATCAGTATGGGTGTTTCTAAGTCAAGTATGATGGGCGATAAAGCATACGGAGTTAACTTTATGCTATGGGATAATTTAGAACAATTTAATATATCAGGGAACTTTAGTAAGATTGTAGTAGATGCAAATTACAAACCTATAATGATTTTATCTTCAAGTACAGGAGTAGGTTATTTATCGGGTATTTGGAATACAAATGTAACAAACAGTGTTGTACTATTAGGACCAAAGCAAATAGTAGGAGGATATGCTTTAACTTTCGCTGGTACTTTTGTGGAGGGTAGTACAAGTATTGCTCAAATCGCAACAGCTTTTATTACAAAACCTTTCAATTTTAAAAGAGTAACTATATCGCCAATGTTCGCATGGTCTAATTTAGGGTCTATATACATGGTAGAGCAGAAAACTATTACTGAAGTATCAGGATATAGTTATATTGCTGGAAGTAATTTTGATCTTAACATTTCTAGAAGGTTTAAGTTTAACTTAGGAGCTCTACTTATTGGTAGTACAGAACCAGGAACAAGACCTTCCTACAACTTCACAATAGGTAGTAGATTTGCATTATAAAGTTGCATTTCTGAGTACTTATTCGTATCTTAAGATATAGGTTATAGAAAAGATGAAGTATAGTTGCATCTTACCTTAAAATTTCGTATATTGAATAATATGACACAAGTAATTAGATTTCACGCAGGATGGTGTGGCCCTTGTAGAGCTTATGCACCAACTTGGAATAAAGTAGTAAATGAAAATACAGAAACAGGAGTAGAGTTTCTAGAAGTAGATGTAGATAAGGATATTTCCGGAAAAGCTGCAGAATACAAGATTATGTCCCTGCCTACTACAGTAGTTGTCAAAGAGGGAAAAATAGTTGCAAAAAAGACAGGTGGTCTGTCGGAGAATGAGCTAAAAGTTCTTATCTTTAATTAAATAAAATAATCAGTTATGTTAAGAAATCCAAACACGATCCCAAAAGAAGACATTATTATTGAAGACCCAGCTATGGAGCCTTTCTTTATTAGTAAGGCAAAATCAGGAGCTGGTGGATTTACTGTCTTCGAAAGAGTAATTAAAGGAGCAAATGATACTGCCTATATTAGAACAGTATCTTATCCATCTACCTTTAACGGTGCATTACGTACAGTAGCTAAAGAATTGTTAAATTCTGGAGAAAAGGTTAAGTTCACATCTGTTAAGGAATATATGCAGAAGTGGGATGCTATTACTACTAGAATGGAACATATCGTAGCTATCGACTAAAGGATTTGCCTATATCCTATTAATACCTGGCATATTTTAAATTATAAATTATTATGGCGAAGAATGCTGTATTGTCTTTATCCGGAGGGATGGACTCCTCTACCTTATTGCTACATTTATTGGCAAATGGTTATAATGTAACAGCTTTAGGCTTTGATTACGGTCAAAAACATAAAGTAGAGTTAGAACGAGCTACATCGTTAGCAGAGTATTTAAAAGAGAAGAACTTACCAGTTACTTTTCAAGTTATTGGATTAAATGGATTATCAACTTTACTTAATTCAGCGCTAGTAACAGGAGGTTCAGATGTACCGGAAGGACATTACGAACAAGACAACATGAAAGACACAGTTGTACCTAATCGTAATAAGATATTTAGTTCACTAGTACAAGCAGTAGCTTTATCAGTAGCTAATGAGACAAAAGAAGATACGTTTATCTCTTTAGGTATTCATGCAGGAGATCATGCTATTTATCCTGACTGTCGTCAAGAGTTTAGAGATGCAGATATGGAAGCATTTAAGATTGGTAATTGGGATGCAGAACGTGTTAAGTTTTATACTCCCTATTTAGATACAGATAAATTTGGTATTCTAGAAGATGGACTTAAAGCATGTGAAACACTTAATATTGACTTCGATGAAGTTTACAAAAGAACTAACACTTCATATAAGCCTTACCCTTCTGGTAACAGCGATTATAAGTCTGCTAGCTCTGTGGAGCGTATTGAAGCTTTCATTAAGCTGGGCCGTAAAGACCCTGTTCAGTACGAAGATGAAACAGGACCAGTAGAATGGGAAGTAGCTAAATCCCATGTAGAAAAAGTTTTAGCGGAACATATCAAGTAAACTATTTATATATCAATTTAAACAAAACAAAAACAATTATGAAAAAAGTAATCTTAGCAGCAGCTTTAGTAGTTACATTAGCATCATGCGGTAACGGTAAATCAGAAGCAACAGCAACAGATTCTACAGCAGTAGCAGTAGACACAACAGCAGTAACAGCAACAGACTCAACAGTAGCAGAAATTCCTGCTCAAGAAGCTCCAAAAGCTGAAGCAGACGCTGAAGTGAAGTAATAAGTACTTTAGGTTGATTGGGGAATGATTATGTCTATAGTTCGAGAGTGAATACTGACTGACATAATCGGAGTTTAGAGGTATTCACCACAGTAACGCCAATCATAAAAGTAGATGTCCACTGAACCATCTTCTACTTCCCTAAGTTGCTTCCTTAGCTCAGTTGGCCAGAGCTCTTGATTTGTAATCAAGTGGTCGTAAGTTCGAATCTTACAGGAAGCTCAAATCTAGAATTAATTACTCTAGGTTAGGAATGACGAATTACGCGATTATACTCGCTCAACAAAGCTAGTTGAGAGAAGAGATTTCGGTGGTGAGAATCCATAAGTTCCGAAATTTTATGGGGGTGCCTGGTTTTGACAGGTACGATGAGTTGGTAGATTGCAAGCCGGGTTAGATGGAAATCCGTAAATACCTATCAAACAATAAACGACGTAGAATTATCTACAATGACCTTCGAAGATGCTATGGCATTCGTTGGTGCTGATTACGCTGTAGCAGCCTAGTCAAAAAAACAGGGCCGGTGCACATACGCCTAGTAACAGAAGTGCTTACAAAGAGAGTCTTAGGGTGGAGCTCTCATAAAATAATTCCACAACCAGGTAATTTGGAAGTATGATTCCCACATATATCAAACTTCATATTTTGTTAATTTAGAAAAATTAACTAAGCTTGTAAATGAGGTTTATTAAATCCGTATTTGGACAAGGGTTCGACTCCCTTCACCTCCACACTACGCTCCGTTGGACAAGTTGGCTTAAGTCGCATCCCTTTCACGGATGAGATCACGGGTTCGAATCCCGTACGGAGTACTAAACATCGCAGGATAGAGCAGCGGTAGCTCACAAGGCTCATAACCTTGGGGTCGAGGGTTCGATTCCCTCTCCTGCAACTAACAAACGTTCTATGAAAAAGTTACTATTATTAATGAGTGTTACGTTACTGCTAAGTAGCTGTGTTTGGATGCCAATGAGAATGTCGACTCACGAGAAGCGACTTTGGCTACACCGAAATAAAGTAAGAGGGTATTACTACAGAACTCATCCTTTCTACCAGCAACGTGCTATTAGAGGAAAAGCTTATATCCCGTATTTTAGGCCGGGAAAATATTAATAAAAAAAGTTGCTATTTAGATCAAACGTTCGTATATTTAATTATAGAAAGAAAGAAAATAAAATCTGTAAAATAAATTAAAAAAACAGAAAGATTTTCCCGAACAGTTGGAATTACGAATTAAAGTTCATATCTTTATTATATAGATCAGAAGTAGGAAGGCAGAATAGTCTAAACACACTCTAGAAGGACAGCCGAAAATGATCTTTATTACGTTCTTTGAAAATATTGTTATCCATTGATAAAGCTTCGGCTAAGTCATAAATAACATTCGGCGGCATATAGTCGATAAATAAACCAGGAAACTGGTGTAAAGTAAATTACTTTGACTGAGGTAGTTTGCGGCTCGCAAGAGCTTAAGTATGCAAGCAGGGTATCATTAGACCTTGAGTACCGAGGGTAACACTGTAGGGAAAGTGGTTTGATGATTAGGCGATGTGGGTCGTCTAGTTGAGCTCGGAAGAGCAATAAGATTAACCTGTAGGGTATTTGCAAGAAGTATACTTATCCAAGTATATCATTGCGTTGCTCAATATAAGAGGGATCTTAAAGCCGAAAGGCAAGTAGGTGTACAGG
>Ga0222712_10003820_pt1 | contig 16142 bp, 11 predicted proteins | sample C33_657DmetaG_FD_165043 | JGI IMG/M metagenome (GOLD analysis project Ga0222712, IMG submission 165043) | Estuarine water microbial communities from San Francisco Bay, California, United States - C33_657D | ecosystem: Environmental > Aquatic > Marine > Unclassified | place: USA: California...
TTACTGATACCGGATTTTTCATGTTTTTAAATAGGTTTTTCTAAGCAGGTTTAATTTATATTGATTTTCTGAAAGAAGCAATTATTTTTAAAATAGAACCCTAAAATGATCAGGTTAATGGTCACTGTAAAGTAGTTTTTCAATTTCTTTTCTTTTAGCTTTACTAACTTTTAAAAAGTTAGTAAAGCTTAAGAAAAAGATTTTTTTTTAAAAGCAAACCTGTTAAACCATTGAAAAATTTGAATCTCCTTTTTTATTGGGTTGAAGTTTTTGGTTATTATGTAGGCCTTTACATCAAGGTAAAAATACTCAGAGTAAAGTTTCCCCAAAAAGTCTTTTTGTGCATCGCCATGGACGGTGATTTGGGCGATATGGTTGCCTCTGAGCCTATATTGCCTCGCTTGAATCAAAAATTCAAGGATACTCACATTACTTGGATTACCAGTAAAAAGCTTTTTCCCTTGTATGAACATCATCCACTCGTCGACCTGCTTGTCGATCAAAAGTATACCCTACTCAGTTATTTGCTTCAAAGATCAAATCCATTCCATCATTATTTTAACCTTCATTTAAGTGGGTTTAGAAAAGATGAACTGACGGGAATATCCATTTCAAATACAAAGGCTGATGAATTGGGTATTGATTTATCAAATTACTACATACACCATAATTTATTGGAAATAGCCTTACAGCTTTGTGATTTACCTATCGAAGATGCGCAGCCGCGAATTTACCTGGATGACATACCCTATAATACCCCATTTGAAAATCCTTATTGGGTCATACATTGTAAATCAAATGCAGGGCTGCGAGATTGGACAGATGAAAATTGGCATCATTTATTAACTCAACTAATCGATACGTGGAATGTAAACATCATTGAAATTGGCCATGTAAATCCATTGAATTTTAAACATGAAAATTTCATTAGTTTGGTCGGTAAAACAAGCCTGCCAGAAACAATGAAAATCATGAAAAAAGCCTCATTTTTTATCGGATTGGATTCTGGGCCAACACACTTAGCCAATGCGTTCATGTTGCCAGGCGTAATTTTAAATGGTAAATTTTTGAATTTTAAAACTTATATGTCATATTCGGGGATGTATAAAAATAGTCAAAAAGTAAAATTGCTTTTTAATGAGAGCGGAATGGCGAAAGATTTACCATTCGACACCGTTTGGGATGAATTGGGCCAATTAATTAACGCAACATCATAATACCACACAATCTTCACGAAACTTATAAAAAATAAATATCAATTAAACCTAAAATTATGGCGGTAACTAGACGAAGTTTTTTGGAAAAAAGTGCTCTTGCTGGTAGTTTTTATATTGTACCTAGACATGTATTAGGAAAGGGTTTTCGAGCTCCCAGTGATCAATTGAATATCGCTGGAGTCGGTATCAATGGCAAAGGAATGTCAGATGTAACGAATGCCTTTAATGAAGGCGTTAATAACATTACGGCTCTTTGTGATGTCGATTTGACTCGCGCAAAACCATTATTTGAAAAGTTTGCAAAGGCGGGTCGTTATCAGGACTGGCGTGTGATGTTGGAAAAAGAAAAGGGAATTGATGCAGTAACTATTTCAACGCCAGACCATAACCATGCAGCTATCGCCATGGCTGCGATGCAATTAGGCAAACATGTGTATGTTCAAAAGCCAATGGCGCATAATATTTTTGAGGTGCGCACCATGACTGAGGCGGCTAGGAGATATAAAGTAGTTTCTCAAATGGGAAATCAAGGGGCGTCTAGTCCTGGGACCCAACAAGTCGTAAAATGGTTTGAGGAAGGTTTAATTGGCAAAGTTCATACCGTCAATATCTGGACGAATCGACCTATTTGGCCTCAAGGAATCCCTGTTCCTACCGGTAAGCATGAAAAACCTGCGGATATGGATTGGGATGTTTGGTTGGGGCCAGCTTCTTTAATTGACTATAATCCGGCTTACCATCCATTTAAGTGGAGAGGTTGGTGGAATTTTGGTACAGGTGCTTTGGGTGATATGGGTTGCCACTTAATCGACGGGCCATTTAGGGCGCTTGGTTTGGGTTATCCCACGGAAGTTGAGGCGAGCGTCGGTTCCGTATTTATCGCTGGAAACCAACCGGAATATCTTCCCGAAGGATGTCCGCCATCAGCTGCAATCCAATTGAAATTTCCGGCTTCTAAGAAAAATAAATCAGCCGTTACGATGAATTGGACCGATGGGGGTATTCGTGGATTCCATCCAGATTTGATCCCTGCCGATGATTCGATTGGTACCGCAGACAATAGCAATGGGGTAATCATGATGGGTTCTAAAGGAGTTTTAGTTCATGCAACCTATGGTTTAGAACCTCGTATTTACCTAAATAATGGTACGAAAATAGTGATGCCAAAGCAAGAGCCAAACAACTTGAAAGAGTATGGACACCAAGCGATGTGGGCGGAAGCTTGCAAAGCAGGATTTAATAGCGCCGCGCATGAAAGCTTAACTTCAAAATTTGATTTTGCGGGTCCTTTGTCCGAAACTGTGTTGATGGGAAATTTAGCTATTCGTAGTTTCAATGTGCGCACGCCGATACCAAATACAAATAGATTTACGTATCCTGGACGCAAGAAATTGCTTTGGGACGGTCAAAATATGAAGATTACTAATTTTGAAGATGCCAACCAGTTTGTTAAGCGCGAGTACCGTGCCGGTTGGAAATTGTAAGTATATGAAAAAGTATTTGTTCATTTTTTGCCTTTTGCCTTTGATTTCTTTGGGCCAACAAGCATCCATGAAGGGTGCTTGGGGCCTAGAGAATTCATTTGGGCAAACGGTATTACTGATTACAGACCAAGTTTTCAGTTTGACTCAATATAATTTCATGGACAAAAAATTCATTTCTAGCGAAGGAGGAACTTGGCGCTCGGAAGGAAAAGATATCTGGTTGGCCTATGATTGGTCATCCAAGGATACGTCTAAAGTTGGCAAAGAAATTAAGGTCAATTTCGCTGTTTCCTCGGGCCAATTAAATTTTGGTTTATTGGATCAACGATTGACAAAATTAGACCAAGGGAAACCTGGCGCACTGCAAGGTGAATGGATCATCTCAGGAAATTATGCGAATGGTGTAGTTTCTAAAAGGCCGAGTCCTTTTTATCCGCGTCGGACCATGAAGATTTTAACAGGAAATCATTTCCAATGGATTGCCTTTAATGTAAAAACCAAGGAGTTTTTCGGCACCGGCGGTGGAACGTATACGACTTCTGCGGATGGAAAATACGTGGAAACGATCGAGTTTTTTACCAAGGCCGCTTCGAGCATTGGCAAAACCGTGGAGTTTACTTATTCATTTAAAGATGGAGATTGGCGCCATAAAGGGCAAAAATCAACGGGCGGGCCCATGGATGAATGTTGGACCCCAAGAAAATTCTATTTAAAAAAATAGTTTAGTTTAAAATTTACAATATTTTATTTAGCTTTAGAAGTTCAAATTCTAAACCTAATGAAAAAGAAAAAAATATTGGACTCCCGTCGGGAGTTTTTGAAATCAGCCTCCTTAGCTTCTGCAGGATTCATGATTGTACCTCGTCACGTATTAGGCGGTAAAGGTTTTTTAGCACCTAGCGATAAATTAGTGGTAGCTGGTATCGGAGCAGGTGGTAAAGGTAGATCAGATTTAAAATACTTCTACGATAGTGGCAAAGCGGATATTGGTTATTTATGTGATGTAGATGATCGCATGGCCAAAGATTCAATAGCTGCTTATCCGAAAGCAAAATATTATAAGGATTGGCGTAAAATGATGGAAGTGGAATCGAAGAATTTCGATGCTGTTTCTGTTTCTACACCAGATCATAACCACGCGGTTCAAGCGATGGCTGCGATGCAATTGGGCAAGCACGTTTACGTGCAAAAACCAATGACTCACGATATTTTCGAGGCTCGTATGTTGACCCAAGCGGCAGCAAAATATAAAGTAGTTACTCAAATGGGTAACCAAGGTAGCTCTGGAGACGGAGTGCGCCAATTGGTAGAATGGTATGACGCGGACATTATTGGTGATGTTCATACCGTTCAGATTTGGACCAACAGACCTATTTGGCCACAAGGTATTCCTTGGCCTTCCACTAAGCCTGCTGTACCTTCAGGATTAGATTGGGATTTATGGTTAGGTACTGCTCCTCAAAAAGATTATGTTGAAAACTTGATTCCAGGCTCATGGCGTGGATGGTGGGATTACGGTACAGGTGCTTTGGGTGATTTAGGTTGCCACTTAATGGAAGCTCCTTTCCGTGTCTTAGGTTTGAAATATGCGTCAGATGTTCAAGCGAGTGTAAGTAGTGTATTTACCGCTTTTGGAAAAAGAGGGGTATTCTTAGACTCTTGCCCTCCATCAAGTCATGCAACATTGACTTTCCCAAAAACAGATCGCACGAAAGGACCTGTAACCATGCATTGGATGGATGGTGGAATTAAGCCAGAGCGTCCTGAAGAATTAGGACCTGACGAGATGTTTGGTGATGGTAATTCTGGTATCTTATTTATAGGTACCAAAGGAAAAATGATGGCTAGTGAATATGCGGCAAACCCTCGCTTATTGCCTTTATCTAGAAATCAAGAAGTAAAAGTACCTCGTAAATTGGAGCGTGTTCCTGGCAGTGCTGATGGACACTATGCACAATGGGTAGAAGGTGCGATTGCGGGTTATGGTAAAAAACAATTAAGTTCTCCTTTTGATTTAGCGGGTCCTTTGACTGAGGCCATTTTGATGGCTAACTTGGCTATACGTGTGGCTGATATGCCTTTCCCTCGTAAGACAGGAAACGGAATGCATTATCCAGGTTCAAACACAAAATTACTTTGGGATCAGCAAAATATGCGCGTGACCAACTTCGATGCGGCTAACCAATTCGTTAAGCGTCAATATCGTGCTGGTTGGGGTGAATTGACACTTTAATCACATCCTTTCTTTTGAAAAAGACCCGTAGAAATACGGGTCTTTTTTTTGCTCGTTATTTTTAATCCATCTGATTTTAGGGATATTTCGGTTTAGTGGAACTATAATTCTGTTGTTAAATTATTATAAATGTTAACCACCAATGAAATTAACAGTGAACAAATGTTTCATTTAAACAATGAAAAATAATATTTCTTTGTTGAGTTAAAATTTATCCTTAATTTAATATTTCAAAAACCTATTTACTTATAAAAATTATTCAAAATGTCCTCTAAAATAAAACTCGGACTGATTCTTATTGTAATCTCTGTTTTTACAATTAGTTTCTTTCAGCCACAGTCTCCCACCTTTTTATCAATTGAAAAAAACACGAAGATCGCTTTAGTAGGCGGTAATTTAGGTTCCCGTATGATTAATTATGATCATTTTGAGACGGAATTACATCTTCGTTATCCTGAAAACAATTTGATGGTTCGCAATATGTGCGATGGAGGTGATACCCCAGGATTCAGGCCACACTCGGCCCGATTTGCTCCTTGGGCTTTTCCAGGCGCTGAAAAATTCCAATCGGAATTTGCTAACCCATCACAAAGCGAAGGCCATATCGAAACGCATGACCAATGGATGAGCCGTTTAAAAATGGATGTTGTCATCGGATTTTTTGGTTATAGCGAATCTTATGAAGGTAAAGCTAATATTGCGAATTACAAGGCTGAACTTGAGGCATTTATTATGCATACGTTGGCGCAAAAATACAATGGAGTTTCTGCACCCCAAATGGCCATCGTATCCCCAACGGCTTTTGAAAATTTGAGTGCAAAAATAGATTTACCTAACGGAACTGTTCAGAACGCAAACATGGCTTTATATGCTCAGGCGATGAAGGAGGTTTGTGAAAAGAATAATGTCTTGTTTATCAATGCGTTTGATGCATCCAAAAAATGGTATGCAGAATCAAAAGAGGATTTGACCATCGACGGGTTTCAATTGAACAATGCAGGATACAAAAAATTGTCGCTATTTTTGGCAGATCAAGTTTTTGGAAAGAAAAAACCTGCTATTGAATCTAAAAGAGCGGATGTTTATGCTGCTGTTGAAGAGAAAAACTGGATTTGGCATACCGACTTTAAAATTCCGAATGGGGTTCACGTATATGGTCGCCGTTACAATCCGTTTGGGCCAGATAATTATCCTGCTGAAATTGAAAAAATTCGTCAAATGACGGATAACCGTGAGGCGGCAATCCAAGCATCAATCAAAGGAGTGAAGTATGATTTAGCTGCTGCAGATGCTAAGACACGTACTTTAGATCCTGTCAAAACAAATTTCAATCCGGATAAAAACGGTAGCTTGAAATATTTATATGGAACTGATGCTTTAAATGAGCTTAAAGTGGCTCCTGGCTACAAAATAGATTTATTCGCTTCCGAAGAAGAGTTCCCTAATTTGGCAAAACCGGTTCAAATGACTTTTGATAATAAAGGACGTCTTTGGGTGGTTTGTATGCCTTCTTATCCACATTATAAGCCGGGTGACGCAAAACCCAACGATAAAATCATAATTCTTGAGGATACCAATAATGATGGAAAAGCGGATAAGGAAACGGTTTTCGCAGATGGTTTACACGTTCCTGTTGGGATGGAAATCACTGAGCATGGAGTTTTTGTTAGTCAAGGAACCAATTTGGTTTTATTGAAAGATACCAATGGCGATGATCATGCAGATACGAAAGAAGTTATTTTAAGTGGTTTTGATGACCATGATACGCACCATGAAATTTCGGCATTTGTTACTGACGAATCAGGTGCTATTTACATGGGAGAAGGCGTATTTTTACATACAAATGTGGAGACGCCTTATGGAACGGTACGTGCAACGAATGGAGGTTTCATGCGATATAATCCTGCTAGACATCATTTGGAGCGTGTGGCTCAGTTGTCAATCCCAAATCCTTGGGGAATTGCCTTTGATAAATGGGGTCAAAACTTTTTTGCTGAAACTTCGGGTCCAGATATGCGTTGGATGATGCCTGGGTCAACTAAAAATCGATATGGTCAAACAGGGCATAAGTCATTTACTTTGATTGAGGAAAAGCATTTAGTACGTCCTACTTCAGGTTTAGAATTTGTATCAAGTCGTCATTTTCCGGATAATGTTCAAGGAGACTTCTTGATTAATAATACAATTGGTTTCCTAGGAATGAAGCAGCATCAATTGACGGATGACGGAACTGGATATAAATCTAAGCACCGCCAGGATTTAATTGTCAGCAAAGATCGTAATTTTAGGCCAGTCGACATGGAATTTGCCCCTGATGGTTCACTTTTTCTAATTGACTGGCACAATATTTTGATTGGTCACATGCAACATAATGCCCGTGATCCATTGCGCGACCATACACATGGTCGTGTATATCGAGTTACATATCCTTCAAGACCCTTAGTGACGCCTGCTAAAGTATATGGCGCGTCGATCGATCAGTTATTAGATAATTTGAAATTACCTGAATACAGAACTCGCTATCGTGTAAGAAGAGAACTACGTGGACGTAAGGCAGCGGATGTCTTGCCTAAAGTTACGGCTTGGGTAGCTAAGCTAAATAAAGACGAAGCTGATTATGAGCATCATGTGTTGGAGGCTTTGTGGGTAACTTGGGGTTTAAATAAAGTAGATCAAAAATTATTAAACCAATTGCTACAGGCAAAAGATTATCATGTTCGTGCGGCTGCCGTTAAAGTTTTACGTTACACCGGCCACCAAGTGAAAAATCAAGCAGCTTTATTAGCTAAGGCTGTTGAAGATGAGCATGGTCGGGTACGTATGGAGGCTTTTGTGGCTGCATCTTGGTTACCTAAAGAAACAGCGTTGCCTATTTTAGCTTTGGCAAAAAATCATCCATTAGATACTTGGATGGATAAACCATACGAAATTGCCGTTGCTCACGCGAGTGGTGTGAATGTGGTGAGAAAGAAAGAAGCTCCATTGGTTTCAACGCTAAAAGGGAAAGATTTAGAATTGTTTACGGAAGGACAAAAATGGTATGCCAAAGAAGGATATTGCAATACTTGTCACCAGACCAATGGAAAAGGACTTCCAGCTTCTGGATTCCCTCCATTAGCTAACTCGATTTGGGTTACAGGAAACCAAGAACGTTTGATCAAATTAGTGATCAAAGGAATTATGGGGCCTATGGAATTGAATGGCATAAAATATGCGGGTCAAGTTCCTATGACTCCTTATGGCGGTTTAATGTCGGATAAAGATATAGCTGCAGTTCTTACTTATGTTCGAAATTCATTTGGAAATAAAGCATCGGCAATTGATCCTGAAAAAGTAAAGGAAGTACGTGCTAAAATCGAATACAAGCATGATCTATATAATGCCAATATGTTATTGTCTGAACACCCTATCGAAAAATAATCATGAAAAAAATCATTCAAATTAGCCTCGTAGCTATATTTATTTTGTCGACTTTAACGCCCATATTTTCGCGAGAACATACTCCCTTAAAAGCTAAAAAGCAGCCTCTAGTGGTTTTTGTTTGCGGGGATCATGAATATTCAGGCGAGTCGACACTTCCTTTATTAGCCGCTGTTTTAGAAAAGCAATATGGCTTTAGGACTAAGGTGTTAAAATCGTTTCCGGATCAAAATTCTGAGAAAGATATTCCAGGGTTAGAAGCGCTCGCTGAGGCCGATTTGGCCGTATTTTTTCTTCGTTGGCGCCTACTTCCTGCCGACCAAGTGGCTCATATTGAAGCTTATTTGAAATCAGGAAAGCCTATCATGGGATTCAGAACAACGACTCACTCATTTAATTATCCTAAAACTGATCCATTATTTCCTTACAATGGTTTTGCTGAAAGAGCTTTTGGCGCGCCTCCAGGATGGGGTGGACCTTCTAAGCACACGCATTATGGTCACAACGCAAGTACAGATGCAACCGTAATTCCTGAGAAATCGAAACATCCCATTTTAACCGGGGTAAACCCTGAATTCCATGTTAGGTCATGGTTATACCGTGTTTTGCCTGATTATCCAGTGAAAGGAACCGAATGGTTGATTATGGGCAAAGCCGTGAATGCGGATAAAGCAGCTGAGATCCAACCGATCGCTTGGACTTGGGAAAATCAATACAAAGGAAAAGTGTTTTTTACTACAATGGGACATCCAGAGGATTTTTCAGTGGAGCCTTTCCAACGACTAGTTGTCAATGCCATACATTGGGAATTAGGCTTAAAAGTGCCTAAGAAGTGGTCAGGAAAATTAGATATTAATGTTCCTTATAGAGGAATGGTCAATTCAAAATAAATAACAATGAAATACCCGATTGCAATGAATACGTTGGTCTATGGACCCGACATGAATGAATCCATTATCCAGCATTTAGCCTACATTAAAGAAGTGGGTTATGAGGGCGTTGAGATACCCATTTTTGTGACGGACCAAGAATATTGGAAGCCTTGGAAAGCTGAGTTGGACCGCCTTGGATTAACTGTTTTTACGGTAACGTTTTTAGGGGCTGACATGAATACCATTTCATCAGATCCTGCCGTGCGCCAAAAAGGCATCGACTTTCTTAAAGAGGCCGTAGACATAACTGCTTATCTAGGAGCATCTTACCTTTCTGGACCTTTCCATTCTGCCTTAGCTGTGTTTTCGGGCGCGGCACCGACCCAACAAGAATTAGATTGGTCGAAGGAAAGTATGTTGGCCGTCGCGGATCATGCCAAAGCAAAAAATGTCATTTTAGGTTTAGAATATTTAAATCGATTTGAGAATTATGTGGTGAGTTGCGCTGACCAATTATACAGCTTGGTCAAAGCGATCAATCATCCTAATGTCAAAATTATGTTTGATACATTTCATGCCCACATTGAAGAATTTAATACGGGAGAAGCGATGGTTCGTATCGCGGATGAAGTAGGTCATATTCAATTGTCAGAAAGCACTCGTGCAACGCTAGGTGAGGGTCAAGTTCGTTGGGACAATGTATTTGAGCATCTTGAAAAAATGGATTACAAAGGCTGGTTGGTCGTAGAGGCCTTCACTCCTTTATTACCTGCCGCTTGTATCTGGCGTAAAAATTATACAACTGAAGCCGAATTAATCTTAAAAAGTTACCAACATATTCAAAAGCATTTAGCTGGCAAATAACATGAAAAATAATCGACGTGATTTCCTGAAAATGGGCGGCCTTACAGCCATTGGTTTAACCTCTTCGCTTTCACCTGCTGAAGCTGGAGATGCTGCGCAAGCGCAGATCGACCAATTAATGAAAGATCCTAAGCAGACTTTCAATATGTCTGGCTATGCCGCTCCTAAAATTGATACCGTTCGAATAGGTTTCATTGGTTTAGGAAATCGCGGTTCTGGAGCCATTACCAGGGTAAACCGAATTTCCAATGTACAAACAGTGGCTATCTGTGATATTCGTCCAGCCAAAATTGCCAATGCTTTGAAGGCCTTGAAAAAAATGGATATAGAGCCCATCACCTATACTGAAAAGGAAGAGGCGTGGAAGGAAATGTGCCAAAGACCTGACATCGATTTAATTTACATCGCCACCCCGTGGCATTTACATACGCCAATGGCCGTTTATGCCATGCAACATGGAAAGCATGTGGCCTGTGAAGTACCTGCGGCAACGACCTTGGAGGAATGTTGGCAATTAGTCGAGACTTCAGAAAAAACGAAAAAGCATTTTATGATGCTTGAAAATTGTTGCTATGATTTCTTTGAATTATTGACCTTGAATATGGCTCGTCAAGGATATTTTGGTGAATTATTGCATGTCGAAGGAGCCTATATTCATGATTTATTAGATGCTAATTTTAAGCAAGATCAGTATTATGATAATTGGCGCTTAAAGGCCAACATGAGAAATGGCAATTTATATCCAACACATGGATTAGGACCTATTTGTCAATTATTAAACGTGAATCGTGGGGATCAAATGGATTATTTGGTTTCAATTCAGTCGGACGATTTTTCGATGCAAAAAAAGGCTTTAGAGTTGTCCGTAAAAGATCCATATTTTAAACAGTTTGTGGATCAGAAGTTTAGAGGAAACATGAACACGACTACCATCAAAACACACCATGGAAAAACCATTATGGTACAACATGATGTCTCAAGTCCTCGTCCATATTCTCGCATTCACTTATTAAGTGGAACGAATGGGGTGGCTATGAAATATCCAGAGCCTCGAATTTCTAACCATCACCATGAATGGATTAAGCCTGAACAAATGGCTGAAATGGAGAAGAAATATGCACCGCCGATCGTTGCAAAAATTGGCGAATTAGCCAAGCAAATTGGTGGTCATGGTGGAATGGATTTTATGATGGATTGGCGCTTAATCGATTGCTTGAGAAATGGACTTCCATTAGATCAAGACGTATATGATGCGGCTGCATGGAGTGCAATTGTACCTTTAAGTGAGGTGTCGGTCAGTAATAGATCTCGGTCTATGAATGTGCCAGATTTTACTCGGGGTTCATGGAAAACAAACGCTCCTGTGGATATTAGTTTAAATCAGGGGGCCAATACTGGGGTAAAACCTGCCAAAGTGTAATTTATTTCTTTTTCCAGAATTTTTTTCCTCCTTTATTTCCACCGGAAGAGAAATTTCTTGGTTTTTCAGCCGATTTATAAGCCGCTGGGTCATAGGCAGGTGTTTCACCAAACTCCGCTGGGACCTCGGCTTTAATCACTGATTTTTCTAAGAGCGTTTCAATCGTCGCAAATTTTCTTTGCTCTGTTGGGCTAATAAAAGTAAAGGCTGTTCCTTGGCTTTGGGCTCTTGCCGTTCGCCCAATTCGATGGATGTAGTCTTCACCGTCATTAGGAACATCATAATTGATTACTAATTCAATTTCGTCGATATCGATGCCCCGACTTAATATATCAGTCGCTACTAAAATAGTCAAATTTTTATTTCTAAAATCTTGCATGACTTTTTCTCGTTGGTCTTGCATCAAATCAGAATGTATTTCTTCTACTTTAAATTTAGAACGCTTTAGGTCAGCCGTTAACAGCTTGACATTTTGCTTTTTGGAGCAAAATATAATGACCCGGGTATATTCCTTTAATTTTAATAAATATTTGATCAAAGGTGCTTTTTGTGCTTCATACACCACAAAAGCATTTTGAACTATTTGTTCAGGCGGTTTAGAAACAGCAATATTAATTTCTACAGGATCTGTTAAAAGTTTTCTTGCTAATTCCCTCATTTTATGAGGCATGGTGGCTGAGAACAATAGATTTTGTCTAGTAGGAGCGAGGAAAGAAATGATTTTCATTAATTCATCTTGGAAGCCCATGTCGAGCATCCGATCCGCTTCATCTAAAACCAAGTATTTTACTTCTTTCAAATTGACATATCCCATATTTAAATGGGCAATCATACGGCCAGGCGTACAAACAACAATATCACAGCCACTCGTTAAGGCCGTTTTTTCAGCGGTAAACGAATTTCCGTCACCACCTCCATACACTGCAATGCAGCTGACATTGGTAAAATACCCAAGGCCTTCCATGTTGTCTGCAATTTGAATGGCCAACTCACGTGTGGGAACAATGATCAACGCATTTATTTTGTTCTCATCATGTGGTTCAGTGATAATCTTATTGACAATCGGCAATAAAAATGCTGCGGTTTTTCCCGTACCTGTTTGAGCTGAGGCAATAATATCTTTGCCTGCTAAGATGGGTTGGATGACTTGAGATTGAACTGGAGTTGCGGTTTTGTACCCCATGGAGTCAATTCCTGCTAATAAACTCTCTGTTAGACCTAATTCTTTAAATGTCAAAATCCTTGATTTGTTAATGTATTGTATAAATTTAGAGAAATTTTATAGCTTTGAGGCATCTTGCCTTAAATATAAAATACTAAACCTAATAATCAATGGTAGGAATAAATTTCCGCAACGCGCTTCGTGAGGGTAAAAATGTGTATGGAACTCAAATTTCTTCCACGTCTCCTAAAATGTTTGAATCAGTCATCAGCCTTAGGCTTGATTTTGTGTTTTTCTGCAATGAACATGTTCAATATAATCCCGAAACGCTAAGTTGGATGTGCCGTGCCTTCAAAGCTGCAGGGGTAAATCCTTTAGTCCGTATTTTAGAACCAAGTCCCTTTTTAGCTACTCAAGCGCTCGACGCAGGGGCCTCTGCCATTTTAGTTCCTTATGTAGAGGAAATTGAGGATGTGATTGCTTTGATAGGTGCAGTTAAATATAGGCCTCTGAAAGGTAGAAAACTGATGCGAATTCTTCACGGGGAGGAAAAGCCATCAGAAGAACTAAAACAGTATTTGATTAAACACAATAGTAACAATACGCTAATCTTAAATGTGGAAAGTCAAAAGGGCGTTGAATCCATGAACGAATTTACGAGCATTCAAACCTTAGATGGCCCAGGCGTGGATGGTCTAATCATTGGCCCCCATGATTTATCGACCTCTTTTGATATGCCTGAACAATATAAGTCAAAGGCGTTTTTGGATTTGAGTTGTGGCATCATTAAAAACGCAAGATCAAAAGGCATCGCTGTGGGTGGGCATACTGGCTATCGTGACAGTTTAGATTTACAAGTAGCATGGGCCAAAGCCGGTGCAAACATTATCCTTCATTGTTCCGATGCCTATTTGTCGGCGAACCAATTAAACAACGATTTAAACCAGATCAAAAAATGTGTAGGCGATCAACAACATCTCAATACAAGTTCAGAAAGCATATAAATAGTATTAATTCTAATTTATGAAAAATACATGTAAACTTTTGTTACTATTCTTCCTGGGCATTAGTTTAATGAGTCAAGCTCAAGTTCTTGATTTTTCTAAAGCCAAAATTCATGCATCTACATCGTTAAAATCTCCCCATCGAGAGACCTATATTCGAGTGCTTCAGGAGGAAATAAAGACACGGACTGAATTGAATTTAGTCGTTCAGAATCAGTCGGATTTGTCGCCTATGATTGCATTGGTTCTTGCTACTGATCAAAATTTAGACGGGACGTCTGTACCCCAACTAGCGAAAAATGTGGCGGTATTTAAAAAAGATGGGTTTTGTATTTCGGTCGATGCCAATTCAAAAAGGCCTATTCTGTGGCTGATCGGTGGGGACGACCGGGGTGTGTTATATGCGATAGGGGAATTTTTGCGTCAAGCGGATTTGTCTAAAAACAAAATTTGGGTAGACAAAAAAAATGAAATTATATCTTCCCCGCAATATTCCATTCGCGGGCACCAATTGGGTTATCGGAATACAGCTAATTCATGGGATGCTTGGAATGAGAAACAATTTGAACAATACATTCGAGATTTAGCCTTATTTGGTTCAAATGCCATTGAAAATATCCCCTTTCAGGATGGCCCTCCAGGACCTCTTATGAAAATTCCGAGGGAAGAAATGAATCTGAAATTAAGCCAAATATGTTTGAATTATGGCTTAGATTATTGGGTTTGGACGCCTGCTGATATTGATTTAGCGGATGAAGCTAAGTTTAAGAAGGAGGTGCAATTTCATGCTGATTATTATAAAAAATGCCCCAAATTAGACGGAGTCTTCTTTCCTGGTGGTGATCCGGGAAGCAACCATCCAAAATATGTGATGCCATTCCTAAAAGCCATTTCGGCGGAACTAAAAAAGTATCATCCTGAAGCGGGCATGTGGATATCCTTGCAAGGATTTAGCGATGAAGAAGTCAATTATTTTTATGAGTACCTTGATAAAAACAAGCCGGATTGGTTGGCCGGCGTCGTCTCAGGACCCAGCAGCCCTGATATGGCTAATACGCGCTATCGGTTGCCTAAGCAATACAAGCACCGACATTATCCCGACTTAACGCACACGGTTCGCTGTCAGTACCCAACGGAAAATTGGGATCAAGCCTTTGCATTAACCGAGGGTCGAGAGGTTTCAAACCCTCAGCCAGCGTATTACGCCAAAATTCACAATCGCTTCGCACCATTAACCGATGGGTTTTTATCTTATTCGGATGGTGTGCATGACGATGTAAATAAGGTGATATGGAGCCAAATGTCTTGGGATCCAACCAAAGACGTTCGTGATGTGGTGGTTGAATATGCCCGATTATTTTTTGGCCATAAAATTTCAGAGCAGGTGGCCGATGGGATTTTAGCTTTGGAGCGAAATTGGGTTGGTCCCGTGGAAGAAAATGGGGGAATCGAAACCACTTTGGCCTATTGGCAAAATTTAGAAATCCAAAATCCAGGACTCAAACTTAATTGGCGTTGGCAGCAAATTGTCATGCGCGCTTATTACGACACATATGTGAAGCGTAGAAAGGTTTATGAGCAAAAACTGGAGCGTCGGGCCAATGCAATTTTAGAAAAATCCTCTGAAATAGGTGTGCTCAAATCCATGGAAACCGCTTTAAATATCGTAAATGAGGCGGATAAATCTCCCATAAGTCCGGATGTACGCCAAAAAGTTGTTGACTATTGTGAGGCTATGTTTAAGTCGATCGGCATGCAAACATCTGTTCTCAAATATCAAGCCAGTGGAGCTGAAAGAGGAGCCATTTTAGATTTCCTAGATTATCCCTTGAATAACCGTTGGTGGCTAGCGGATGAATTTGAAAAAATCAAAAAAATGTCCAATGAAAAGGAACAATTAGCGCGTTTGGAGGTAATCGCCAAATGGGAAAATCCAGGTCCTGGCAGTTTTTATGATAATATTTCTGATTTGTCCAAAGGTCCAAGGGTTAAAACAAGAACCGAGGATGCAACGGATGTGCTTTGGGTAGATAATGGCTTGAGTAGGCTCCGACTTTCTTCTCAATTGTTTCAAAATTTTCCTCGTTTGGACTATGCTGATTTAGATCCCAAAGCCATGTATACCATTCGGATTTCAGGTTATGGAGAAGCATTGTTGCGCATAGATGGTGTTCGTATAGCGCCAACGATGTACAAAAAAGGATTAGAGGAATTTAAGGAATTCCAATTGAGCCCTCAATATGTCAGTGATGGAAAAATTGAAGTCACCTTTGATGAACCGGAGGAATCACATTTAAATTGGCGTCAGCATTCCAAAGTTTTTGACATTTGGTTATTGAAAAAATAAATGCATTCAAGAATTCAGATTTTATTTTTTGCGATCCTTTTAATGCCTTTTGCCATAGTTAAAGGGCAGCAGAAAAGTATATTAGAGGCAAATGATTTAGTGTTTTTGGAGCAGATGGT
>Ga0222712_10003821_pt1 | contig 16142 bp, 23 predicted proteins | sample C33_657DmetaG_FD_165043 | JGI IMG/M metagenome (GOLD analysis project Ga0222712, IMG submission 165043) | Estuarine water microbial communities from San Francisco Bay, California, United States - C33_657D | ecosystem: Environmental > Aquatic > Marine > Unclassified | place: USA: California...
TATTCGACACCGAGCACCTCCGGGATATGCTTTCGAGGCTCCGGAAAGGTGACATTGACAGGGAATGGGGAGTCCATCAGGAGCCGCCCACCGTGCAGGCTGAAGGAGCCTACATCGCCGAGCCCGACCTCTACTGGCGCCACCTCGATTCTCACGTCCTGCGGCCACAGGCCAATCGCGCCGGCCGAATCAAACACGTCTGGGTGAAGCGAAACCAAAAGTGGCCCGACCATCTCCACGACTGCGAAATCATGCAGCTTGCCATGGTGATGCTGTGGAACGACTTGGTTCCTACACCCGATAACTAGGTTTTGCTAACCTATTGCACAGGCCGGGCTGGTATGCATTGTCCCGCCCGGAATGTTCACATTCACGGTGGCCATCAAAAGGAGCTACCTCCGGGCTGTCTACTCGACGCTCGGTGGCGTGACCCTGCTGGCTGCCTTGGCTGCCAAGTCCGTGGCGGCCTCCGCGGTGATCGAGTCCGGCCAGGTTGTCCGGTCGACTTCATCGTCGGATGTTTCGGTCGAGTTCGCGGAACCCGGCAAAGGCGCCCCCACCCCGTCCGAGATGGTCGAGATGTGGGAAAGCCTCCTCGATGACTACGACCTGGCGGTCTACTACCTCGGCCAGGACGGCATCAGCAGCCCGACCGATACCCAGATTTACAACAAGATGATGGCCGTGGTCCTTGTGGCTGCGACGTCATACGGCGGCGACTTCTCGAACTTTCGTCGAGAGGGAACCATCAGAACGGGAATGACCTGATGGGATTTCTCGACACCATCCTGAACAAGTTCCGGTCGGCACCCGTCGACCGCTACGAGGGCGCGTCTAACTCGATCCGGCGCTCATTCCTCGACACCAGCTACACCTCGGTGCGGTTCGATGTCACCAGCAGCACCCGCCAGCAGATCGTCCGGAAGTCCCGATTCTTCGAGCAGAACAACGCGGTGATGAACCGCCTTGGCGACCTGTTCGAGAACTACACGGTCGGCAGCAACTTCTCGGTGCAACCTGCCTCCTCGGATCCGGAATGGAACCTGAAGGCAAAGAAATGGTGGGATATCTGGTGCCGCTACCCAGACATCGGATCCCGGCAGTCATTCGGCACCCTGATGTCATTGGCTGCCCGTGGCTGGTTCTACGATGGTGAAAGCTTCTTGCTCCTGACCAAGGGCGAGACCGGCCGGCCCCGACTGCAGCTCATCGAGCCGCAGCAGGTCTCCACCCCAACAGGACAGGAGAATCAGCCGGACGTCTTCGACGGCGTTCGGTTCGATCCTAAGACAGGCCGGGCAATCTCGTATTACATCGGCCAAGAGCAGCAGCAGGGACAGCTCACCGACATCCGGTCGATCTCTTCCGACTCCATCGTCCACATTTACGAGCCCCAGCGTGCAGGCCAGCTCCGCGGCCTCCCGTTTGTGGCGTGCGTCATCAATGACTTGCACGACCTGGACGACTTGCAGAAGCTCGAAATGGAGTCTTGCAAGCTGGCTTCCAGTGTGGCTCAGGTGATCAAGACGAGCTCCGGCGAGGTGCAGGCAACGAGCCTTCGCTCCGGTGTTGCCGGATCCCAAGGCACCGCCCAGACCTACTACGAAAACATTTTCGGCAGCACCGTCAAAGTCCTGAAGACCGGCGACGAGTTCGAGCAGTTCCAAGCCGACCGCCCGAATGTCAACATGCGCGAATATTGGCGCAACCTGACCGAGAAGGTGTGCGCCGGCGTCGGAATCCCTTACGTCCTGGTATTCCCTGAAGGTATGCAGGGCACCGTCTACCGCGGCGCCTTGGATATGTCGTCGGTGTGGTTCCGAAGCCGCCATCAGGTGATGGCCTCGGCCGCCCGTCGGATCTGGGAATATGTGATGGAATACGCCATCCGTGTGGATCCCAGCCTGCGCGACTCTCCCGACGACTGGTACGAGGTAGCCATCCAGGCGCCCCGGGCTCCAAATGTCGATGTCGGCCGCAACTCGGCCGCCCAGCTCGCCGAGCTCGAGGCCGGTGTGACCACTTACGACGAGATTTACGGCGCCCGCGGCATCGACTGGCGTTCGGCTCTGGAGTCCAAGGCCCAGCAGGCCAAATACATTCAAGACCTGGCCGGCAAGTACGGCATCGACGTTTCCCAAATCTCGACCGCCCAGAAGCAACCAATCGCCCCGGAGCCGGCCGACATGGCAATGCAGGAGGATCCCTCGGGCACTATGCCTGAACAAATCCCTGCCGAGCCCATCCAAGAGGTTGTTGCCGTGGCCGCCCCAAAGAAACGCAAACCTAGGGCCAAGAAAACCGAATGACTAAAGTAACCAACTGGCTTTCCTACCAGCCCCGGGCCTCGGCCATGGAGCCGGCCACCATCCAAATCTTCGACCAGATCGGCGAGGACTGGTTCGGTGGTTCGGGCCTGTCTGCAAAGGCCTTCAGCCAAACCCTGCAGGATGTCGGGCAAGGCCCCCTGGTGGTCGAGATCAACAGCCCAGGTGGCAACGTCTGGGACGGCCTTAGCATCTACAACATGCTCCGAGGCCGGCAGGCGCCCGTCACCACCCGGGTGGTCGGAATTGCTGCCTCCATTGCCTCAATCATCGCCTTGGCCGGTGACACGGTGGAAATGGCCGACGCCTCGCTACTGATGATTCACGATCCATCCGGAATGGTGGCCGGAACCTCGGAGGACATGCGGAAGATGGCCGACGCTCTCGACCAGCATGCCGAAGTGCTCGCCTCGATTTATGCCAAGTGCACCGGAAAGCCCATGGCTCAAATCCGGGCAGCAATGACTGCCGAGACTTGGTTTACCGCCCAGGAGGCCATGCAGTTCGGCCTGATCGACAAATGCACCGAGCTCCCGGCCATGGCTGCCTGCTGGCATCCTCGAGCCGTCACCCGCTCGGCCCCTCCTACCGTTCGCCGTAACCTCGAGCGCGGCATTCAGCAATATGAGGCCGGCCTTGGTGGCGACGGTCTGGAAGAGGCCACCGTGATCGAGGCCCGCAACATGGCAAAGGGCGAAGAACCAAGCATTGAGAAGGTGAAGAAGGCTGTGGCCTGGTGGGCGCGCAATGAGCGATTCCTCGAGGCCGATCCCAACACGCCGGCCGATGTGGCCGCTAACCTTTGGGGAGGCGCCGCTGGCCGTGACTGGTTCACCGCCTTGGCCACTCAGATCGACCAGGAGCAAGAGCTCTCCGAGACTGAGGACAAACTTTCGACCGGCAGCACTCCCGCTGCCGCCGATGGCGCGACAACCGCGCCGACATCACAGCAGACACCACACAACATGACTGAATCAAACACCGTGGTGGCGGCCGCTCCTACCGCGCCGACCGCCCTCGACATCGACGCCATCGTCGCCAAGGCCGTTGCCGCTGCCATCAGCGCCAAGGCTCCCACCGCCGCCCCCGCTCCGGAGCCCATCGCCCCGGTTCGCATCGAGAACCTCGGCAACCCGTTGCTCGAGGCTCACAAGAAGATGCAGGCCGGTGCTGAGCGCCGATCCTGGCTGGTCTCCAACCACAGCGAGCTGTTGCGCCAAAGCGCCATCCACGCCCCGCAGAACGCCAACACGTTCGCCTCGGGCTTGGTTGTCGACTACCTCGCCGACGCCGTGATCACCGTGGCCGCCAACCGCTTGGCCTTGGTCTCCGCATTCAGCCGCAACGTCGGCCTGGACAACCTCCGCCCCCGCGCGACCGTGCAGGTGAAGAAATACACCACCGGCACCGCCGCCCAGACCAACCCGACGAGCTGGGAAACAAACAACGACAGCACGCTGGCCGCCACCTCGGTCACCGTGAACCAGATCTCGAAGAACTTCACCGTGACGCAGCAGGAGCTCAACCAGGGCTTCAGCTTGGCCGACTTGGCCGCTGGCTCTGCCGACCTGTTCGCCTATGGCATCAGCGACGTCCTGACCGCCCTGATGGTTTCCGGTAACTACGGCGCCGCCACCGCTATCGGCACGGCTGCGAACTTCGACACCAGCGACCTCCCGGCGATCCTCGCCCTGGCGAAGAACTACCGCAGCAAGAACCTGATCCTCGACGGTGGCCACCTGGCTCGCCTGCAGTTCTCCGCGGCGACCAGCACCTTCCCGGATGGTCGCTACGAGGCGCTCAACAACGGTCGATTCGGCTTCGATGTGATCGCCGAGAACAACCGCTGGACCTCGGCCGAGACCAACGCCGTTGGCTTCGTGTGCGGCCCTGACTCCATCGCCATCGCCTCCGGCCTCCCGGTCGGAATGATCGCCGGCGAGTTCATCGAGCAGCGCACGGTCACCACCAACAACGGCCTCTCCGCCCTGTTGTCTGTCTGGTACAGCCGCGCCAGCCGCAGCCATATGGCGTCCTACGACATCATGTTCGGTGCCGCCGCCGCGGACACCACGCAGGCCGAAGTTCTCGTGACCGCCTAATAGGCTAAACCATGAGAATCGCCACAACCATCTCGGTGGACAAGGCAGGCAAATCCAAGATTGTCGCCGGTCCCGAAGTCGATGCAGCCGCCCAGCGCACCGACTTCAACACCGCGAAGATTGCAGAGGGCTCGAAGCTGATCCTGTGGATACAGGGCAGCGTTGCACCGAAGATTCGCAAAGGATAACAGACAACCCGGGGGCCTCGGCAATATGGCCGGGGCCCCCTTCTAAACCGACATCATGGGAGCATATCAAACCGACATCGCCGTACAGGATTCAATGGGATTTCAGGGCGTGATTCCTGTCACGACCACCGCCGCTCAGACCGGATCCTTCACGGCCATCCAGTTCGCCGAATCCGGAACCCTGACGAGCATCGCAGGATTCGGAATATCGGGCACCTGGACCGGCATCACGTTTCCATCCGGATTCGTTATCCGAGGCAGGATCACAAGCTTCCAGCTCGCCAGCGGAAAAGCCCTCGCCTACCTCGGCCGCGCGACGACCTAATGACGCTCGACCTCACATTGTCGCTGGCATCCGACTCCGAGTCGGCCATCGACCCATACCCTCCCGCTGCGCGCAACATGCTGCAGGAGGACGAGTTCCTTGTCCTACAAGAGGACGGGACATCCAAGATCGTTTTCTCACTCATCACAGACTAACCTTTTCACACTATGGCAGACTCAAAGATCACGGCACTTGCATCCATTGGAACCGGAACTGATCCGGCAAACGATCCGCTCGTCATTGTCGATGTGTCGGATGTTTCTCCCGGTGGAATGTCTGCCACCGGCACGACGAAGAAGGTCACGCTGAACAACCTTCTGGCTTGCAGCCCCACCGCCACCCTCGCCTCCGCCACCATCACCGGCGACCTGACGGTGGCAACGAACAAGCTGAAGGTTACTGGTGGCAATGTCGGCATTGGAACTGCCAGTCCTAACAATTACGCGAATTACACGACGCTTACGATCAACGGAACCAATGGTGGTGAAATTGATCTGACAGACGGCGGAACGCTTCGTGGTCAGTTGTTTTCAGAAAGCACCGGACTCACGCTGGCTGCTGTTGGTGGATTAATCAAGTTTGGTGCTGGAACTGGTGGCACCGAAAAGATGCGGCTGGACACCTCCGGCAACGTCGGCATCGGGGTTACGCCGAGTGCTAGATTCCATTCAAAAGCTGGCGCGGTAACACAGGGTGGAATCATCGAAACCACAGGAGCGAATGCTTTTCTATCGTTTGCTGATGCTGGCACTAGCAGCTACACCCGAGTCCAAATCGGATCTAGTGGTAACAATCTAGCGGCATTCATCAATTCGGTTCAGGCGATGACGCTGGATGGGAGTGGGAATTTGTTGGTGGGGCTGACCGCTGCTGGAACAACCGCTGCCAAGACCATCCAGATTGCCAACGGAACCGCTCCGACTGCGAACGTCACCGGCGGTCAACTCTACGTCGAAGCCGGTGCGCTAAAGTACCGTGGAAGCTCTGGCACTGTCACCACCATCGCTAACGCCTAATTCATACCACCATGCCCACTATCTCTTGGATCATCGAACGCCTTCTCGTCAAGCCGACCGAAGGCTCGCTCACCGATGTCGTCATCACTGCCGACTGGCGTTGCAACGGCTCGCAGGACAGCTACAGCGGAACCTGCTACGGCTCCTGCTCGTTCGCTCCGCCGAGTGGTAGCTTCACGCCGTACAACGAACTGACGCAGGATCAGGTGTTGGGTTGGTGCTATCAGAACGGAGTCGATCAGGCCGCCATCGAAGCCAACGTTTCGCTCCAGATCCAGAACCAGATCGACCCGCCGGTTGTGGTGCTGCCGCTGCCTTGGGTGCCGCCCGCTCCTCCCGCTCCGGTGGTGGTGGAAGAGCCGGTTGTTGTTGCCGAGCCTGTCGTTGTTGCCGATGCTCCGACCGTATGATCAAGATTGAATTCACACCGCAACAGGCCCAGCAGCTTGCCCAGCTCGTTGAAATCGCCATGAAGGCTGGAGGCGTTCCCAACATCAGGGTCGGCCAGCCTATCTACGACATCATCGAGGCTGCCATCATCGCAGCCGCTCAATCCAAACCCGAATGAAGAACTGGAAAACAACCGCTGGCGGCGTTGCCGTCCTGCTGGCCGCTCTGAGCGTTGCCATCAAACAGGCCGTGGCCGGTGACATGGGTGGCGCAATCGCCGCCGCTGTCGGTGGTGCCGGTGCTATGTTCACCGCTCTCAAGGCCGCTGACGCGCAACCGGAGGACAAGGCCAAGTGAAGGACACGCTGCGAGAACTCGGAATAAACATCGGCCTTCTCGTAGCCGGCTTCGCTGGAAGCCTCCTTACCGTCAAACGCGACGGCCACAAGGACTGGTTTACGACCGCCACCAGCCTCCTAGCCGGCACCCTGTCGGCCAACTATCTCACACCGCTTGTGGTCGACGCCTTCAATATGCAGAACAGCAACACCCAGTACGCCGCGGCGTTCATAATGGGATTCCTCGGCCTGCATGGTGTGGAGTTTGTGATCGACAAGTTTCGCAAGAAGTGAAGATTGACACCGCCATCAACATGACCGCCAACGGCCTTCTGGCTGGTGGTGTGTCGTGTTTTATGGTGATGCTCTACCGTACGGAAGGCGTGGTGAACAAATGGCCGATGGTCGGCAGCCTATTCCTGCGCCTTTCGCTGACAGCTACGGCCGCCGGCGCCCTTTTCAACTGCCTCACAGCATCCACACCCGCGCCATCGGAGATCATGCTCAACTGCGGCCTAGCTGGCATCTTTGTGTGGGGCGTGATGTTTCACTCAAAGCTGATCAAAAAGGATCTGAATGGACCCACTCCTAAGCATCAGTCAGGGCCTGATGAAGGCGGCCTTGGACAAACTGATCGACCAGAAGGACCAAACCAGTGAAGACGGCGCGAAGGATCCGAAGCTGGCTGCCTTGCTTGCTGCTCGTATTGACGACGCTGGCCTGCGCCCCGACCCGCGTGGTCCTAGTGCCTCCGGGGACACCCGTTCGCCTAGCTGAACCCGTGAAGGCTAAAGTCTGGGCGAAGGACTCGGCCGGATCTATCGTCAAAAGCAGAAACCGCGTGATCATCCCGGAGGGCTGGTACGCACTCCCGAAGGAATAACCATGGCCCAGCAAATCATCAACATCGGCACCATTGCCAACGACAACACCGGGGACACGCTCCGCGGCGCCGGGCAGAAGATCAACGACAACTTCACCGAGGTCTACGCCGAGCTGCCAATGACAGCCCCGGCGACTTGGGCGCCTACGCTGACCGACTCCGGTGGCGGCCGCACATTCGCCTACACGGTCAACACCGCGCGGCACACCTCAATCGGATTCGTCACCACATTTACGGCCGACATCACCGTCAACTCGGTGACAGGCGCCGCCACCGGCGACCTTCGCATCAGCCTCCCGGATTCGGTGACCTACGACGCCGCCCTAGCCATCTGGCTGGACAACGCCACCACCCAGGCAAAGACCGCGGTGATCGGCAAGGCTGTGGGTGGCACATCCTACGCCACACTTTATCACTACGAGACCGGCGACATCACCAGCTTGGCCGGGCAGCTACAGGCCACCAGCCGCCTTCTGATCTCCGGAACCTACTTCACCGCGTAAATGACGACCATCGGCTCCAGTCTCCAGCAGGGCATGACGGTGCTCCAGCAGATGCTGGGGGCGCCCATGTTCATCTGGGAGGGCTCGTCGATCCGATGCATCCCGGCAGCCGTCACCGATGCCAACACCCCGGTGGCCGGTGGTTTCCAGGACAACGTGGCCTCGAGGATCCTAGTCAAGTTCAGCGACTGGAAGACATTCGACAGCACGCTGGTCTCGATGGACACCACGCTTTACACCCTCGACCAGGGAACCCAGTTCTCGAGGCTGCTGAAGGAGGATGGCTACTATCTGCTGCAGGAGAACACCGACCGAATCGCCCTGACCTTTTGCAAACCAAGGCCGGTGGTCGGCCGCACGCTGGTTTACCAAGGCCGGACCCTCCGGATCCTGTCTTGCCGGGTGGATGCCTCCGGCGCTTACTACAGCCTCGAACTAGGAGCTAAAACCCGGTGAGGCCTGTCGTAAACATGACGGTCGACAGCAGCAAGTTCGACGCTGCCATGAAGGCTTACCTGCTTTCGACCAGCCGCGACCTTCACAAGGCCATCAACGCCCGGTTTTTCTTCCTGATGGTTCGGCTGTTCGTTCTGGTTCCGCCTAAGAGCCCCGGGCAGGAACGGCGCCGCATTGCCGACTATTTAGGCAAGCCACTCGGTGACGTGAACCGGAAGAGCAAGAAGACCGGCAAACGCATCGGCAAGTCCCGCCTGCTTCGACGGGTGCACCTGATCGCCCAATCCAAGGAAGCCAAGGCAGGACGCCGCGGCCTCTACGGCGAGGAGATGAAGGCAGCCGCCTCGGCCCTGATGCGTAAAGCCATCGGCTCGGTGGGATACCTACGCTCCGGCGTGGTTAAGGTGATCCGGATTTACAATCGGGGCTTCACCCAGTTCCAAAGCCCGAAGTGGAAACCGCTGTCGAAGCCTGCAGGCTACAAGGCGCCCAAGAAGACGAACGCCGCCCTGGTGGCCCTTGCCAACCAGTACGGCCTGCCCGAGGAGAACGTGGCCGTGCACAAGGGCACCAAGGCCCGAGGCATCCAGGCAGTCCCGGGCTTCAACCCGACGGCCTCGGTGGTCATGACTGCCGGCGTGGCCGATAACCAATACAACCGAGTTTCTACCATCTACAACACCGCAATGCAGAAGGCCATGGACGACGAGCTGGTCGAGCTGACCAGCCACATGACCGAGGCCATGCTTGCCAATGGCAAGGTGCTGGAGGAAAACGGGATCGCCATCAAATGAACGCCGTAGCACTCAGAGCAGAGAAGGCCGTGGCAGACTACCTGGCAGCCGCCGATTGGTCGACCTCCGGTGCCGGCACGCCTACCTGCCTGACTTCCTACAGCCGCGGCCTGTACGACGACCCGGACCTCGAGGACGTCATGCCAAACTTCCCGAGGGTGGTGGTCTCGACCAACTCGGCCCGGCCTGTCCAACGGGTGGACCTGACGAATGAGGTCGAGGTTTCTGTCGAGCTGCAGCTATCGGCCGACGACACCGACGAGGCTGCTGTCCTGACCACCGTGCAGGTGCTCGACAATCGGATCCTGCCGCTCTTTGACGACTCCGGGGCCTCCGCCTTGGATGCCGCAACAAACGACGCCAGCGGCCCGTTTACGGCCCAGTTCGCCGCCCCTCTGGACTTTGGGGCTGCCTCAATCTCCAATCGGTCCAGGACGTTCACCCGGACCTTCACCCTTTACTGCAGCGCAACCACCTAACACCAAACCCACATGGCTAACACACAAGGCAGCAAATACATTTTCGGATCACCGGCGACCCTGGCGCTTTACGACGCCGCAGGCGCCCTCGTTGTCAGCGGGTACGTCTCGCCCGATATGGAGTCTTACGACATCACGCACGAGGCCGACACCGAAGAGGTGCGGAACAGCTCCGGCGAGGTGGTCGGCCACATCGGCTACAACAACCGGCTGACCCTGACCATCAACTTCGTCCCAGCCAACACGACCAGCGTGGCAAATGCCAAGCTGTCGGCGGCCCTTCCTGATGTGAATGGCACCTGCATCATCAGCGGCGCCCCGGTGATCGAGATGGGCGGATACGCTGACGCCATCAACGCTGATACCGGAAACCGCTGGATTTACGCTGGCGGTGGTTCGATCAAGACCACGGCCACCGGCAAGGCCACCGGCACCATCACCCTGAAGCGGTACACCAACATCACCGTGACCGGCGCCGCCACCAGCCTGTGAGCCAACTGGCCGACATCCTGACAGCGACGGCCAAGCCCTGCCCGGTGGTGATGGGGCTCCGGCTGCTGCCGTATTCGGTGGGGCACTCACTGGTGCTCCACCGTATCGGCTCGCCGCTGGTTGTCGGAGGCCCTGTCGGCCGCGCGGATCTCATGACCGCGGTGCTCATTTGTTCCCAGCCCGTCCAAGAGTCGCTGGCGGCGATCTATTCGCCCCTCCGCAACCTGGCCTTGAAGGTGTGGACATGGAAGGTCAAGCGCCTGTCATTCGATGCCGAGCTCGACAAGTGGAACGAATGGATGGCCGGGCAATCGACCGCCCCGGAAATTCTGATGAAGCAGGGCAACGCTAGGCAGCTCTCGATGCCTTGGCCCGAGCGGATGTTGGCCTGCTGCCTCGAGATCGGCCTCGAGGAGGACACCGTGCTGGCCATGCCCATCGGCGACGCCGAGCGCCTTGTCCTGGCTCGGGCCGAGACCCATGGTGATGTCGAACTGTGGAGCCCGAAGGACGAGGCCCTCTGGCGCTGGATGAAGCAGCAGGAAGCAATCAAGAACTGACACCATGGCAATCTTCTCCCTACTCGCCAAACTCGGCCTCGATGGCACCGCTTTCGAGACCGGCCTGAAAAGGTCGCAGTCGATGGCCAAGGGCATCGGCCGTGAAATCTCCGGTTCACTGGCCGGAATGTTCGCGGTCGACAAGATCGCCGAGTTCGGAATGAGAGCCATCGAGACAGCCGGAAAGCTGAACGACCTTTCCACCCGACTCGGTGTGTCGGTCGAGTTCCTGCAGGAGATGCAGTACGCTGCCGAGCAAAGCGGCGCCAGCCTCGAGGACGTCGCCGGAGCTGTTGAGAAAATCTCAATCGCCCGAATGAAAGCCTTGGCTGGCGATCAGGCCACCATTGATAACTTCTCCAAAATGGGCGTCTCGATGCAGCAAATCAAAGACCTTGGTGGCGAAGACCTTTTCAAAGCCTTTGGCAAGAAGTTCGAGTCAGGAATAGACCCGCAAAAGCTGGTAGGCCCATTCAGAGAATTGGCAGGCAGAGGTGCTGGTTCATTGATCCCAGCAATGGCAGAAGGCCTGGATGCAGCCGCGGAAAAGGCTCGAAACCTCGGCCTTGTGATGTCGAACGAAGTGGTGGCTTCTCTCGACGAGTTCAACGACCGCGTTGACACCATGAAGAAAGGCCTCGAGGTCGGAATCGGAACCATGATTTCCGATCTTGGCGCCCCTTTACTCCGACAACTCGACGCCCTTGGTGCAGGCATCCAAGGCTTCTTTGGTGCCATGTTCTCACCGGGCCGCGCAGGCTTCCATCAAGAGCACTGGTTCCAGCAGTTCTATCAATCCAGAAGGACCGCCTTGGATGAAATGGATGCCGAGGCCGAAGACAAAAAGGCCGAGCGCCAACGACGGGAGGAAATGCGGGCCAAGTCGAAGATCGTCGAGCAGCAAGCCGCATTCAAGACGGTGGCCGTTTCTGCCTCTACCGGCGACCAACTCGCACGCACTGGCGGCTTCACCGCTTTCCAGTCGAACATGGACCGCTACTTTGGCAACGTGAGGACACAGGCCCAAGACCTCCGGGACATCGCCAAGAACACCAAGAGGACGGCCGAGGCTGTTTCCGAATAACATGGCAACGATCCAACAATCCACCGAGCTGTCGGCCTTCCCGGGCTACATCGAGGTCAGCCGCCGATTCGACCAGTCGGGCTCAGGCACCGGACCAGTGTGGACGATTGAGTACCGCGGAACCAAGGACGCCATCCGGCTGGCCACACTCAACTGGTCGAACATCGGCGCCAAATACAGCACCATCGAGGATGGCCCCTATGCCTCGGCCACAGTTATCTTTTCAGGCCCGACTGCGGACCCAGGCGACCCGATAGACGCCGCCACCATCCCGGTGGCCGGCCAGGAGACTCCGGAGATCCGGTACGAGTTTCGGACCGACTACCTCGATATCTCACTTTTCGCCCTTCCTGCCGTGGCTGCCGAAGCTGAGGCGACAGGAGATCCGGCCTTCTACAAGAAGACCATCGAGGACGCCGTTTCAAGCGGCCAGCAACTCACCGACGTTTCACCGCTTGGCAACCTGCCGCTGGCTAAAAAGGTTTTCCAGAAACTCTGCCGCGGCGAGGACTCTTTTCCGGTGGGCAGAATCAGCCTGAGCCGTGTGGCCATGTTCTCAGGCAGTCTCGGCCTGCCGCAGGTGCCACAAGGCATCCCGCCGGTCTACACACCGGCCAGCTTCATCACTGCCTGGAACCTGCCATTTTCGGTCTACTCGATGCTCCCGGCTGTTCCCATTGATCCGAAGACTGGAAAGCCTGCAGCGCCATCGGGGACGACCTGGGGCTGGAAGCAGACGAACTACTCCTCGAGCCTGATCGTGAAGACCAACATGGTGGAACAGAACATCTCCTGGACGTTTGCCCCATACGACACCGACATTTACCCGATCCTCTAACACCAACACCCAACACCCACACAATCTATGGCAGATGAAATCCAAATGACGGCCCGGCTCTACGCCGCGAAGAATGGCGCCTACCTCCCGAGCGTCACCTACACCAAGAGCGTCACGATGTCCGGCACCGACATGGGCAGCCAAACTCAAGTGATCGGCACCACCGTCGAGGCCTTGGATGTGCCCGTCGATGTCACAGCCCCATACAAGCTGTTGGTGAGCAACCTGGACAGCACCAACTTCGTCGACCTGGGCTTTGTCTCCGGCACCTACACCATGCGGATCCCGGCCGGTGAGACCATGCTGATCCCTTACGTCGCCTCCGGCCAGACGCTCTACTTCCGGGCTGACACCGCCGCGGTGACCGTCCAAGCCACCTTCTGCGAAATCTAACGAACCACCCGCCATGGCAAACGAAGTCCAAATGTCGGCCAGGCTATTCGCCGCCAAGGGCGGGGCCTCCATCGACGGAACAACCTTCACGGTGACGGCCAATATGACCGGCACCGACATGGGGCAACAGACGCAGGACGTCGGCACCGGATCCGAGGCCCTCGACCTGACGGCCGATCTCACAGCCCCATACCGCGTACTGATCCGGAACCTCGACACCATCAACAGCGTGTTTGTCGGCGGTTACGATGCGGTGATCTCACCGAATATCGTCTGGCCAATCCGAATCGCGCCCGGCGAGTTCTGCCTGCTGCCTCGCATCGACTCGGGCTGGACCACGCTGGTCAAATCCAGCTCCGGCACGGTGAAGATCATGGTTCAGTTCTGCGAGCTGTAAGCTATGGCTTTACAACTGCCAGCCAAACTCTCGGAGCGCGGTCTGAAGGCAGACCATGCTCGAGCCATTAACCAGCTGATCGAGGCCGTCCGACGGGTGCAGCTCGTCGCCGGCCCCGGTCAGCGGGTGGAACAGAACGCCAACGGCACCACCCTAAAGACCCAGCCAGCCGTGAGCCAGACAGCCGAGGAGTCCTGGTTCTATTGACCACCCATGCCTTTCGCCACCAGCCGGACCGACCGGATGTTCACGGCCCGGAACCTGAACAGCCTTTACTCCCGGGCAGACCAGAAATGCGCCCGGGTGCTGGATGGCAAGTCACCTCTCTTCGCCAACTCCGCAGCAGGCGTCTGGGAGGGCCAGTACCCGTATGGCGTCTGGTACGTCTTCCGAAACGATCCGGCCTCCTGTAGGCGCCTCCGGGACACTGGAACAGGCATCCCAGGCATCGGCTCGGTCTACCGGGACAACCACGATCAAACGCAGGTGGCCATCGAGCTGTCGAAGCTGGAGAACCAGTATCTCGACACCGAGCGCGGCCAGATCTATGTCGACCATCCGATCATCGGTGCCGACCCGTTCACCTGTGACATCGGCACCATACACTTCAGCTTCGAGCTACTGACCCGGGAGATCGACGGGATCCGGTACGATATCCACCTAGGATGGGATCCGGATGCCGGCAACGGCACCTCCTACGTCCGTGGCAGCCTAGGGGCAGCCATCGACCCGACACTGCCACCAGGGCGGATCCACAAACACCGGCTGGCCGTTGCCGAGATCGCCCTCGAGGGACAGCTCGACTTCCGGATCCCAAGGACTTACCAGCGCTTTGACTGTTACCGGGTGCACAACTGCAACCCGAAGGCCGCGGTGGTCTATCTGCAACTGCCCGACGGGAGCACTGACAGGCAGTTTGTGGCTGCCGGGGCCTGCCGGACCTTCCGGCGCCGTCCTGATGGCACCTGGGCCTACCGCTGGCCGGGTGGCGACTTCAGCCGATACTTCTTCCCGTACTTCACAGGCGACATCCCGTTCCTAGCTGAAGGCCCGCCGTCATGGTCGCAGACGAGCACCCAGTCGGAGTTCCTGGCGCTGGAACGGTCGAGCCAGGCCAACAACGTCTCGAACCCGTTCATCATCAACGAATGGCGCCGGGTGATGCAGGCGGTCTACGACCCGTTCCTGCCTTACGATATCCGCCAGGTTTACTCCGGCGTTTATGCCGACCCAACCGACGCCAACACGACGATAGGCAACGCCGTGTTCACCTGGGGGCGTGCCCGGGTGGTCTACTACAACGCAGCCGGTGACGCCTACGACGATCAGATCCGGATCTTCACTGGAACCATTGCCTTGGTCGACCAGATCAAGGCCCTCGGTGTGGATGTGACGGTCAACCCGACCGATCTGACAATGGTGAGCCGCCGCGGAACCATCAGAATCCTGCCCATCGACTGCAATATCTTTACGACCGCCACATATCCACTCTGGGAGATTACCACGGCCGGCACAACGATCTCGACGGTCTACCCGGTGGCCTACACCACAGAGACACCGGGATCAGGCAGCGGGGCGTTCACATGGACCGCAGGTAACGAGCCGACCATCTTCGATTCAATGCGCGACCTCCGGCGCCGGGTGGCTGTCGAGCTAGGCTTCCTGAACACTTACGACGAGGTGGTGGATATCTCGGAGGAAAAGGTAAGCCTTGTAACCATGACGCCGGCCGGGCTGTCTGTCAGGGGCTCCACATCCTACGGCATCGACGGAAACCTTCTGGTCAACTTCGAGACCACGGCCGAGAACAGCACGCTCTGGATCGACAGCAGGCCCGTCGGTTTTGGCGTAGGACCGTGGCAGAACTTCCGGTTTACCTCCGGCACCAAATCGTTCCTCCTCGCTGTCCCAGGGGTATTAACGCCTCTACAATGGGCCAATGTGCTACCGGCCCGGAGCTGCACATCGACGACAGGGGCAATCCAGCAGGTCGAGGCGATCAACTCGGCCTTCATCCCGCCGGGTGGGCCTTGGGGCTTTTCTTCGAGCGTCTACGACTTCGACGTCGCTAGAGCTTACGGCATAGATGTCACAGTGCCGTTTGACGACAACAGGCCTTGGGGCGGTGACTTCTGGATCAACAAATGGGGAGGATTTAACGGGTCCGACGCATCAGTGAGGATTCCTGGGAATCCAAACCAGACGCAGAAATACGCCTACATTCCAGACCCAAACAACGGGGCGTTTGGTGGCACCCTTGTTTCTGCAGGAGCAGACGACATCTTCAAAGACCAACGGCAGGCGTCATTCGCCTCGACAGTGCCGTTTGCCAGCTCGACCTATTCGCCGCCCTACCGGGACAACATGACGACAATATCCTGGTTGCTAGAAATCTCCGGTGGTGGTGGCGGCTCCAACTTTGGCGTTTTCGACCTTCCGTATTATCCCGGTGACAATCCATTCGTGCCCGGCGGCGGCCCGTTCTTCCACAAGATCCCGAAGTCGGCCTGGCTGTGGAACCTGCTGGAATGGACAATCCGGTCATGGACCCGCGCGGTCCCGCTCTGCCAAGGCCAG
>Ga0222712_10003822_pt1 | contig 16140 bp, 16 predicted proteins | sample C33_657DmetaG_FD_165043 | JGI IMG/M metagenome (GOLD analysis project Ga0222712, IMG submission 165043) | Estuarine water microbial communities from San Francisco Bay, California, United States - C33_657D | ecosystem: Environmental > Aquatic > Marine > Unclassified | place: USA: California...
CATTTGCGTGGCAGTGCATGGCAATGCAGTAAAGGATGCACTTCAAAAGCTCCAAGCTTCATTTGAGACTGAAATCGTGAACGGCATACTTCAGCCCATCAAGACTGCTGAGGATGCGAGTATTGTCGCACTCGTAGGAGAGAACATGAAAAGTCACCCGGGCATCAGCGGCAGAATGTTCAGCGCACTTGGAAGAAATGGCATCAACGTGCTGGCCATTGCCCAGGGTTCGAATGAAAGGAATATTTCAGCAGTGATTGGTTCAGGCAATCGCATCAAGGCCATCAATGTATTGCATGAGGCATTCTTTGAAGGCGCAAAAAAAGAACTGAATCTTTTCATCGTTGGCACAGGAAATGTCGGGAAAAAACTGATTGAACAAGTCCGCAGACAAACAGAGACAATTGCCCAATTGCACAGGATAAAAATGAATGTGGTTGGAATCTGCAACAGCAGAAAAATGACAATTGATCAAGAGGGAATTGACCTCCACCAATGGCAGGAGCAATTGGCAGCAGCAGAAACAGCTGACCCATTGGCCTTCGCAGAAAAAATGATTGCATTGAACCTTCGAAACAGTGTACTGATGGACATCACGGCCAATGCGCTGATTCCATCCCTTTATGCAGGCATCTTGAAAAAATCAATGTCTGTGGTGGCCTGTAACAAAATTGCTGCTTCCGATGCATTCTTGCAGTATAAAACACTGAAAGATCTTGCGGTGTCCTATAACTGCAAATTTCTTTTTGAAACCAATGTAGGAGCAGCCCTCCCCGTTATCGGAACATTGAATGATATCATCAAAAGCGGCGACCGCATCCACAAGATAGAGGCCGTACTCAGTGGCACCCTTAATTACGTATTCAACAACTATGATGGGATAAAATCTTTTTCGTCCGTCGTAAAAGATGCCCAAAATGAAGGGTTCACAGAACCGGACCCCCGCCTTGACCTCAGCGGAAAGGATGTCATGCGCAAAATCATGATTTTAGCAAGAGAAGCTGGCATCCCCATGGAAATGAATGATATCCAATGCAACGGATTTTTACCTGAAAGTTGCATGAATGGTGGTGTAGAAGACTTTTACAAGGAAATGCTATACCAGGAGGAGCACTTTAAATCCTTGCTGGACAAGGCAAACAGCAACAATTCAAAACTAAAATTTGTGGCTTGTCTTGAAAACGGAAAGGCCTCCGTAGGGCTACAGCACATCAAACCGGAAAGTGAGATGTACCATTTGTACGGAAAGGACAATATCGTATTGTTTTATACCGACAGGTATGCCCAACAGCCCTTGGTCATCAAAGGCGCTGGCGCTGGTGCAGAAGTAACTGCAAGCGGTGTATTTGCGGATGCATTGAGAACCATCAACAATTAAAACATGAACAAGATCAGCATTACATCACCAGCAACCATTGCCAACCTTGTATGTGGATTCGATATTCTTGGGCTTGCATTGGAAGAACCCTATGATATCATGACATTGGAAACCGGCGACAGGCCTGGATTGGAAATATTTCACCTGGATGAGCATGGACTTCCTACTGATCCGGAGAACAATGTGGCAGGCGCGGCCTTGCTTGCAATGATGGAGGAACTCGATTCAATGCCTTCCTGGAAACTCACCATTGACAAAAAGATAAAACCTGGAAGTGGCTTGGGCTCAAGCGCTGCAAGTGCCGCCGGAGCAGTATTTGCAGCCAATGCCTTACTGGGAAATTGTTTCAGCAAAGACGATCTCATCCGATTCGCCATGTTTGGCGAAAAAGTGGCCAGCGGAGTAAAACATGCAGACAACATCACTCCTTGTCTATTGGGAGGAGTTACACTCATCCGGTCGATACACCCCCTTGACATTGTAAAGCTTTCTGCGCCAGAACTGTTCATTACTGTGGTGCATCCACAAATTGAAGTACGCACTTCTGATGCAAGGCAAATCCTAAAAAAGGATGTGCAGTTGAAACAGGCCATCAAGCAATGGGGAAATATTGCAGGATTGGTAGCCGGTTTTATGCAGGGGGACCATGCACTGATAGGACGCTCACTGGAGGATGTGATCATTGAACCGGTCAGGAGTATTTTGATCCCTGGATTTGACGAAGTGAAACAGAATTGTATAGCGGCAGGTGCCCTTGGAGGAGGCATTTCAGGAAGCGGACCTTCCATTTTTATGTTGAGCAAACAAAAGGAAACTGCTGCAGCTGTGGAAACTGAAATGAAAAAGGTCTACACAAGACTCGGCATAGCGCATAAAACCTATGTGACCATGCTCAACAGCGAAGGAATTAGAACTTTATAATTCAAGCCACATGAGATATTTCAGCCTTAAAAAAAGGAATGCTTTTGTAGACTTTAGACAAGCCACTCTGGAAGGGCAAGCCCCGGATGGAGGGCTGTATTTTCCCGAAAAAATCCCTGTATGGAGCAATGGTTTGATCCGTGGACTAAGACAACATTCAAAGGCATCCATTGGAATTGGCATCATGCAACCCTATGTGGGAGATGCCATCCCAACCAAAGAACTTTTTACCATCGTTGAAGAAACACTTTCATTTGATTTCCCCCTTCGACGCATCGAAGAACGCATCAGCAGCCTTGAGCTTTTTCATGGTCCCACCTTGGCATTCAAGGATGTGGGTGCTAGGTTTCTCAGCAGGTGCATGGGCTACTTTGCGCAAACCCTTCATCAAAAAATTGTTGTGTTGGTTGCGACCAGTGGTGATACCGGAGGAGCAGTGGCTGATGCGTTTTACAATGTTCCTGGAACAGCGGTCATTGTCTTGTACCCTTCAGGAAAGGTAAGTCCGGTCCAGGAAAAACAATTGACAGCATTGGGTGGAAACATCCATGCGCTTGAAATCGAGGGTGATTTCGACGACTGCCAACGGCTGGTGAAAATGGCATTTCAAGATGAAGCCCTTAAGAAAAACATTTTACTGACCTCATCCAATTCCATCAATATTTCAAGGTGGCTGCCCCAACAAATTTATTACGCATTGGGATTGGCACAATGGGATGCTGACAGCAACCCAATCATTGCGGTTCCTAGTGGGAACTTCGGGAATCTTTGCGCTGGACTGCTGGCCAAACAATCGGGATTACCGGTTGAACATTTTATCGCAGCCTGTAACGCAAATGAAGTGTTCACTTCCTATATGAACACAGGACAATATTGCCCGACGGATTCCATCCCCACCCTATCAAATGCCATGGATGTGGGAAACCCCAGCAATTTCATCCGTATCCTAGAATTGTTCAACAATAACTGGCAAGCCATTAAAGAAACCGTCAGCAGTGTTTCCATCACTGATGCAGCAACCACTGCAACCATTCAAAAAGTACATGCCTCAAAAGGGTATATATTGGATCCTCATGCCGCTGTTGCTTACAAGGCACTGCAAGACCACCTGGAAAACAATGAAACCCAAAAAGGATTCATATTGGGGACAGCCGATCCCGTGAAATTCCCCGATGTGGTGGAACAGGCCATTGGCATTTCACCGGTTGTTCCTGAAAGACTGAAAAAATTAATGAAAAAACAGAAAAATAGCCAGTTGACCAGCTGGGAGTATCCCGCTTTTCGCTCAAGGGCGGTTGAGATTTTAAAAAATATATAGAAAAAAAGGTATTTGTTTCATTTTTTATAGAATTTTTAGTATATTCATTAAACGAAAAAATATTCGTACCCATTTTAAACCTTTTTTGAGATTTGTGGTTTATTGAAATGTGTTTAACGAAAAGTGCGCCAAACTTCAACGCTTGTCATTTTTTAACCTAAACCATAAACAATGAGTCCATTTTTTCTCGAGGCGGTTGCGCCTGACAATTATGTTGCTTTTACGTTTTTCGTAGGCACCATGGCCATGATGGCAGCATCAGTTTTTTTCTTTCTTGAATTGAACAGCACTGAAAAGGCATGGCGCACTTCAGTACTCGTTTCAGGATTGATCACTTTCATCGCTGCAGTACACTATTACTACATGAGAGGTTACAACCTGGAAACTGGTGGAGAGTCTCCAACCTTTTTCCGTTATGTAGACTGGTTGCTGACTGTTCCCTTGATGTGCGTTGAATTCTATCTGATTACCAAAAAATCAGGTGGTACAACAGGCCTTCTCTGGAAATTGATTTTCGCTTCTGTAGTAATGCTTGTAACTGGCTACTTTGGTGAAACCATCTACAGGGAGCAAAGCGTTCTTTGGGGTGTAATCAGTGGCGCTGCTTACTTCTACATTGTTTACCTTGTATGGTTCGGTGAAGTTGCCAAATTGGCTACTGCTGCATCTCCAGCGGTTGCCAAGGCCAACAAAACACTTGGATGGTTCGTTCTTGTAGGATGGGCTATTTATCCACTGGGTTACATTGTTGGAACTCCTGGTGGACTTTTCGGAGTATCAGCTGATGCACTGGGAATTGGTGGCCTTAACATGGACATCATCTACAACATCGGTGACGCTGTAAACAAAATCGGTTTCGGTCTTGTCATCTATGCACTCAGCCGTTCTGAGTCCAAATAAAATAAAGATTTCTTGAAGGGGAAGGCCTGTGTTTTACATGGGCCTTCCCTTTTTTTAACTTGCTCCCACTATGAAACGATTGCACCGCATGAACAGCTTTAGCAAAATCACCTGGATCAATGCTTTTGTAGGCATCGCCCTGATGGTTTGGCAGTGGACAGCAGGAATGATACCAATAAAAGTCCAGCTCTTTTATTTCGCCATTATGATTGGGGCAACTGGAATTCCACACGGTGCACTTGATCATATCATCGCTAAAACAAATGCGGTGTTGAATCGACAAAACTTTGTCATCCAGCAATTTCTCATGCGTTATGTCATAGCCATCCTGGTTTATGCCACATCCTGGATCTTTTTTCCAGGCATTAGCCTTATCATTTTTCTCATTATATCTGCGTGGCATTTTGGAGAAACCGATCTCTCCTCCGCAACCCACAGCTGGCAATGGAATACCAGCAGGCTTTTATGGGGTTGCGTTGTCCTGCTGGTCATATTGCTTTCACACTTTCAGGAAATGCAAGCTGTTGTATTGCGGATCACAAAAAATAGTGACACAGCAATTGCCTTTTTGGGTCACCTCGAGCAAATGGGAATATATTATGCCGGAATATTCTTGATGTTGCTGATGACAGCAGCGTTCATGGCATACAAGAAAAATGCCATCAGGATTTCTTGGCACTATGTGCTGAACCTTGTTCTTGTGATGTTCATTTGTTCCCAATTGCCACTGCTTCCCTCATTTGCACTGTATTTTGGGGGATGGCACGCCATCCGGTCTTTTGAAATCATTTTCAAGTTTCTGCATGCTGCAAAAGAGGAAACTGCCATAGAACCGCTGACCATGTGGAAGAATGCACTTCCTTTGACATTCCTTGCAGCATTTGGATTCATTTTCATGGCATTTATCTGGAATGGCGTTGGGATGAAAATGGATCCCCTACCAGCCATTTTCATCTTTCTTTCCATCATAACTGTTCCTCACCTTGATGTGATGGACAAGTTGATCCAACGAGGATCGAAGCAGTAATCATCGGGGAATCTGCAGTTGCATTAACTTTGCTGCATGTCCGAAAGATTCAACATCCGCAACATTACCAAAGAAGACAATCCCACCATTGCTGCCATCATCAGGGCCTGCCTTGCCGAATTTGGAGCAAACAAGCCTGGGACAGTTTATTTTGACAAAACCACAGACCAGCTTTTTGAACTTTTTCAAACAGATCAATCGGCCTATTTCATAGCAGAAAAAGCGGGGAAAACAATCGGCGGTGGTGGAATTTTCCCAAGTCCGGGCTTGCCCAAGGGAACATGTGAGTTGGTCAAGATGTATCTGCTGCCCGAATCAAGGGGCACAGGGATTGGTGCAAGCCTGATCAATGCATGCATGCATGCTGCAAGAAAAATGGGGTTCGATTCAATGTACATAGAAACCCTGCCAGAACTCCAGAAGGCCATACAGGTTTACGAAAAATTTGGATTTGAGTACCTAAAGAAACCCCTTGGAGACACCGGTCATTTTGGTTGCTCGGTTTGGATGATAAAGGCATTATAGTTCATTCTGCAGCTTCACTTCATAAATGGGACTGAACAAATAAACCTTGCCGGTGCTGACTTCAATTGCCTTGATTCTTTTTCTACCTTTTTCTGCCCGCCTGAACAGCCGATTTTGCTTGATGAGAAACAGGGCCCCAACAGGAACATCTTCCACCAGGCAAAAACCCTGCTTTACAGGATCATATTTCCTCAATACCCGCATCAACGCATCGTCTGCACAAGAACTTGCGGCAGGGTTTTTAAGGGATACAGAGAGTTGATTTGCGATATCCATGGGAAATAAACTGGACTGTAAAAACTGTTGGAGCAGATCGGAAAACTGAGATTTCCACTCTTTTCCATGGGCTGAAACCTTGTTCCCAAAGCGCATGAATGTGATGAGATGTGCAAGTTCATGGAGCAGGGTAATCAAAAAGGCATATTGATTTAAATTCCCATTGACTGTGATCCGGTGCGCCTTGGCGCCATGTGCATTTCTGTAATCACCCAAAACAGTTTCCCGGGATCTCGTAATCGTCAAATGGACCTTGTAGTTCAACAGGAAAGGCTCAACCAAAGGGAATGCCCCCTGGGGAAGAAAGTCTGACAAGGATCCCAATGGTGCCTCGCTTTTTGACATGCGCTCAATCTTTTTTGACCAATTCAAGCAAGCCTTTCACCTCAAGATAAGTGTATACAAGGTAGAGGAACATGCTGGACAGCAATGCGGGTGTGTTGATGGAACTGCCATTCCATTGCGCATAAATGACAACCACCAGTGCCGCAAATACCAGCTTGATGATGAATGAACCATACACGGAAGACATGAAGCCTGCTGTTGACTTTGACCTTAGGCCATTGTTCATCATCCAAAAGGAAATCAATGTCAACAGGCAAATGAACAGGTTTCCGGCCAAAAATACATCAGGATCTATACCAACTTTTTTCATCGTTGAATAAAGGGCCGCGGCAAGAATATTCACCACTGCAAAAAGTATCAAAATCGGCCTTAACGCTGTTCTTACCTTCATCGGTTCTTTTTATTTGTTTCAATGATGATTTTCACCAGGTTGAAAATTATGGCAAACAGTGGAAGGACCCAGACCAGGACTGGTGAAGTGAAAGCCAAGGTGGCATCCAGCTTCCATCCAAGACCAAGCATGAGTGCAATGGAACCGAAGAACTGTGCACCCAGGCCCAAATAGCGCATCCATTGACGGTCATTCGGACCTGGGGATTGGGGTTTGGGCTTCATGTCAATCCTTGGTCTCTTCCAATTCCGGAATGGTAATCATTGCGGTATCCAGTACAAGCTCCGCCTTCCCAGAAAGCACATTTCGTACATTTTCCCAATAGGCCTCCCGATAAAGCATTTGCTTTTCGAGTGAATCAGCCCTCAACTTGAGTTTGGTCAATTCCCTCCGTTCTGATTGACTGCCATACCCTGGAACATAATACTTCAAAGGTGTGAAACTGATCAGAGCAGTCGTCAGCCCGACCAGGAGTACAAAAACAAAACAGGAAACTATGTATACACTCAGTCGGGTCAGCTTGAATGTAACCACTTCTTCATAGGTATGGTCATTCATCACCACAAGCCTGTACCTGTTGGTCAATCGTTTGAACCTGCTTTGGTTAGTTGTAGCCTCACTCATCGCCTATAAATTGAAAAATCAGAACCTAAAGTTAGTGTTAATTGGCAAAATGGGGCCTTAAAAAATAGCAGGATTAACCGTAGTTTTACAGACCTTGAAAAGTATTGCATACCATATGTCCCTTCAATGCATTAAAATGGTGTTGCTGGCGTTTGGAACCTTGATGTCAATGGGCGGCTACGCACAGGGAAACATCACCTTTGACCTTGTAAAACCAAAGACCTACGAGAACAGGAAACTCGCTTCTGAACTCACGCCTGACAAAAGGATCAATCCCTTCAAAAGATTGAAGGAAAACATTGTTACCCATTATAATTTCTATTTCAATGCACGTCAAAAATTGACAAAAGTTATTGCGTCAGCAAAGCAATCCAACAAGGATACTTTTACAAACCTCCTGAAATTCTACAATTACAGGCTGGAGCAAACAGCGCAACAACAACAGGAATTGGACTCTGTTGTTATCAAGGCCAACAACGGAATCCTGCTGCATGATTTAAGAAATGACTGGGTTGATGACCTTTACTTTTTAATGGGGCAATCCTATTTTTTTCAAAAGAAATTTGATTCAGCCTATAATGTATTCCAATACATCAATTACAATTTTCAGCCCCGGTCGAAGGATGAAATTGGTTTTGAAAAATCGATAGGTTCCAACATCAATGAGGATGGTGGAATCTTCAACATTGCTTCAAAAGAAAATGCGTTTTCGCCCCACAGGCCCATCCGAAATGATGCACTGCTGTGGATCATCAGAACCCAAATGGAAATGGGAAATGAGGATGATGCTGGCAGCATGATTGAAACACTGGAAAATGATCTGAAATTTCCTGCAAGATTAAAAAAACAATTGGCGGAGCTGAGGGCAGATTTGTACTACAGGAAACAACAATTTGATTCTGCTGCCGCATACCTGGAAAAATCATTGGATGCATCCCAGGACAATGCTGAAAAATCAAGAAAGTTTTTTCTGTTGGCACAACTCCATGCGAGGTCCGGGCAAGACAAAAAGGCAGATGATGCCTTTGAAAAGTCTGTTGCACTCACTACCGACCCCATCATGGAAGCCTATGCAAGAATCTATCAAATCGGACTGGCCTTGAACGAAACCGACAAGGATAAAAAAATAGATCAGAACATCAATGCCTTGGTCGTCATGGCGAGCAAAGAAAAATATGCGAGCTACCGCACTATCATCTATGGAGCAGCTGCAGAGATGGAAATCAACAGAAAAAACATCCCTGGCGCCATTGAATTTTTGCTCAAGAGCAACCAATACAATACAACAGATCCGGGGGGTAAAAACGCAACCAGCTTGAGCATTGCGGAACTTGCATTTTCCGCAAAAAAATATGCGCTTGCAAAACAATACTATGATAGCATTACCATTGGCAGCCAGGAGGGATCAGCAACCATCATCAAGAAGAAAGACATAACAAACGAGCTCTACAATAACCTTAAGACCATATCAGAGGAAGACAGCTTGCAGACAATTGCTGCACTACCCGAAAAGGAACGGGAGACCTTCTTGAAAAATCTTGTAAAAAAATTAAGAAAAGAGCAGGGAATCGCAGATGATGCAGAAAAGCAAAATGGTGTATCAACAGCAAAAAATACTTTACTCGATGACAATACCACAGCCCTGTTTCCGGCTGAACAAAAAAAAGGCGAGTGGTATTTCAACAACCCCGCCTTGAAGGCACAAGGAAGTATTTCCTTCAAAAACAAATGGGGCACAAGGCCCAATGGTGATAATTGGAGGCGTTCTGCAGCCATCAGCGCAGCCATGCGCTTGAGTGTACAAAAACAGGCCAGCACAGAAGGCAAGTCTGGAGAGAGCACAACCAAAAACACTGAACTTACCGTTGAGGCCTTGACAGAAAATCTGCCCCTGACTTCAGAAAAATTGAAGGTGTCGAATGAAAAGAAATTTGAAGCCTACAGAAACCTGGGGGTGATTTACAAAGACAAACTGGAAGACTGCAAAGAGTCCATTGTTTGGAATGAAAAACTGGTCAACGAAAAAACCAATGTGCCAGCATTGGAAAAACTCTTGTTTGACCTTGCCTATTGCTATCGCCAAATTGGAAATGGGTCCAAGGCAGGATTCTACCAATCAAAATTATCGGAAAACTTTCCCGCAAGTGAACGCAATGCATTGCTTCAAAATCCGTTGGCGGTGGGCAAGGCCAAGGCCACCAAATCAATGGAAACAACAAAAGCATATGACAGGATTTACGACTTGTTCCTCGCAGGAAAATTTGATTTGGCCCGTGCTGAAAAGAAAAAGGCAGACTCCATGTACGGTGAGAACAATTGGTCGCCACAATTGCTGTACTTAGAAGCCGTTTACCTTGTCAAGACCAGGCAAGATAGCCTTGCGATCGATGTCTTGAATAAAATTCCAGCGCTCTATCCCAACTCACCTGTGGCCATGAAAGCGGCGCTTTTAGCAGAAGTCGTTAACAAGAGGGAAATGATTGAAAACGAACTCCGTTCGGTTACTATTTTAAGGCAAAAGGAAGACAGCATCAATTGGATCGACGACCGTCCGCTTCCAAAGGCCAAAGAAACCCTCATCAAGACAATAACAACAGAACGCAACATTGTCCAGGCCCCTGTGTCAACAAAGGCGAAAGCGGATACTTCGGCCTTCAAAGCGCCCATCATTGAGAAAAAGGCTGATGGTTATGTGTACAACCCAACTGAACAATATGGTGTCATGCTTATTCTGAAGGATGTCGATATTGTTTACATAAACGAAGCAAAAAGAGCGCTCACAAAATACAATGCAGAACGGTATGCGGGAAATCAACTGGTTTTGCGCAACGATAAAATTGGTGAAACGCCCTACATAGTGATCAGTCTCTTTGCAAATGCCGCAGATGCCTTGGGATATGTAGAAAAAACGGCACCCATCGCCTCAAGGGAGATTTTCCCATGGCTGCCTGCTGAAAAATACAGGTTTACCATTGTGTCTCCCAACAACCTGAAAAGAATGCTCGAAGAAAAAACAACTGAGCCATACCTGCAGTTCATTCGGAGCCAATTTCCTGGAAAATTTTAGGCTTTCCTTTCCTTTAAAGACAGTCCTTTTATTTAGCTTTACCCCATGACAGGTAATCCGAAAATGAACGCCAATGTTTCCAAGCCGGTAAGGATTTTTTGGAAGATTTTCCTCTATGCTTGGAGTGCTGTTTTCTTGATCATATTGCTCATTTATGTTGGACTGTTTGGGAAACTCCCATCCATAGAGGAACTCGAAAACCCTTCCATGATGTCCTCCTCTGAAATATATGCAGATGACGGGACCATGATGGGGAAATTCTACCTGAAAGACAGGATCAATGTCAAATACCAGGATATATCCCCAAATGTCATCAGGGCCCTGGTTTCAACTGAAGACGAGCGATTTTACGATCACTCTGGAATTGACATCAAAAGCCTGCTGCGTGCGATTATTTTCCTTGGCAGCGAGGGCGGGGCAAGCACCATCACACAACAAACTGCCAAGGCATTGCTTGGACAGCAAAGCAGCAAAAGTGTAACCCGGATCATCGAAAAACTCAAGGAGTGGATTGTTGCCATCCGCCTTGAAAGCAACCTGACAAAAGAGGAAATCATTACGCTCTACCTCAACATGGTGAACTATGGGGATGAAACCTATGGAATCCGAAATGCAGCAAAAACATACTTTCAAAAAGAACCAGGTCAGCTTGCGGTTGAGGAAGCTGCTGTATTGGTTGGCTTGCTAAAGGGAAGCACCCGTTACAACCCTAGGAGAAATCCCAAAGCAGCCATGGCCAGGCGCAATACGGTCATAGACCAAATGGTTAGGAATGATGTGCTGACAAAAGAAGAAGCCCGTGCCATCAAGATTGCTCCAATTCAGTTGAAATACCAAAAACTGGATGAGAATTCCGGTATTGCGCCCTATTTCAGGGAAGTGCTCAGGGAAGAACTTAAAAACTGGTGCAAGGAAAACGAAAATCCCGCAACTGGAGAGCCCTATGATATTTACAAGGATGGATTGAAAATATTCACCACCATCAATCCCAAAATGCAGGAGTATGCTGAGATTGCAGTATACCGCCACATGCAGAACCTGCAAAAGGTTTTCAGCAGCCAATACAACATCAAGGATGGATCAACCTGGAAAAGCCCGGAAGGCAAGGCCGTACTGACCAATGCCATGAAGCAATCTGATCGGTGGAGAAATCTCAAGGATGATGGATTGGATGAAGAGGAGATCAGAAAATCCTTCATGGAACCTGTAAAAATGAAAATTTTTTCATGGAATGAAAAGCGGGAGACAGATACCATGATGTCCCCCATAGACTCCATCCGGTACCACAAGCAAATCATGCAGATTGGATTGCTTTCTATGGACCCGCAAACTGGCGAAGTCAAAGCGTGGGTAGGAGGAAGCAACTTTAGGCGCTTCAAGTTTGACCATGTCAACATTAAAACGAAAAGGCAAGTAGGATCAACGTTCAAGCCCATCCTCTATACCTTGGGAGTGATGAATGGATACAAACCAGAATCGGTTTTCCCGGGAGGGCCCATCAACATGGGTGGAAAAATGATTGATGGCACAGGTGGTCCGATGGCGGTTTGTTTGGCCTATTCCAAAAATCCAGGCGCTGTTTTTCTGATCAACCAGTTGGGTGTTCAGCGTACAGTTGATTTTGCCAAACAGTGTGGCATTGTCAGTAAAATACCCCCCTATCCTTCCATTGCATTGGGCTCTGCGGACCTTTCCTTGTTTGAAATGGTGCAGGCATACAGCATGTTCCCAGGAAGAGGATTCAATGTAAAGCCATATTTCATCAGCAGGATTGAAGACAGAAACGGCAATGTACTTGCCTCATTCCGGTCAGAGTCCAAAGAGGTTATCAGCGAAAGTGAAGCCTATATCATGACCAAAATGCTGCAAGGTGTGGTGGATTTTGGAACAGGGAGTTCACTCAGGGGTGCCTATGGCATCAGTGGTCAAATTGCCGGTAAAACTGGAACAACCAATGACAATGCAGATGGATGGTTCATCGGCTTCAGCCCGCAGCTGCTGTCGGGTGTATGGGTAGGCTGCGATGATCCTTTCCTCAGGATGCTCTATACATCTGGGGGGGCTCAGATGGCGATGCCGGCATGGGCATATTACTACCAGCAAGTATTTAACGATAAAAGCCTCAACATTGACCCAGGTGCTGCGTTTATTCCGCCTGCAAGCATGCAAAATGAAATTATTTTCGACTACAACCAGGCTGCAGCATCTGAAGAGCTGCTCCCCGTTGAGGGTGAAGATGGCAACAAGTCTGGAGAATATATTGAGATTCCCATCAGTGATGGCAAGGAAAAAGTAGTGACAGAATCACAAAAATTTGAGGACCCGGCAAAAACAAAAGAAGTACCAAAGGTTGTTCCGGCTCCAGTGAAGGAGAACATTCAACCTGAGAGAAAAGAGGACAGCACTGCTAAAAAAAGAGGTGGTCTCCTGAAGCGGGTCTTTGGGAAAAAACAATAAGAAAGGCCTGGAAAATTCCAGGCCTTCTCATGTTATATTTTTTATCTGATGCTTTATTTGTCAAGCACTGCGCTGAAACCAACACTGAAAAAGAGATGGTTGGCTGCATTTCCAGTTACCGGAATCCTGTACTGGCTTTGCAAAATAAAAAAAGTTTCATCGAAAATATTGAACTGAAGCCCAACTCCTGTAGGGATATATGCCGCATAGTACCCTTTCCATGCTGAAGCGCCAGCACCCAATGAAAGAAACGGAGAAACAATGTGCTTGTCTGTCAACAACTTCATGAACAGGTTGGCATCCAGCTCAAAAAAAGTTTTTGAACCTTGACTGGTTGCAAAAGGCTTATTGGACAATGTATATTCTACATCAGACATCCCAAGTCTTGCATTGAAGTCAAGATGATCATTCAGGCCTTCAGTGTAAGAAATCGCCATCCCTACTCTTTTCCTATCAAAATTGCGCCACTGTTTGCCTGCCAAGACAAAAGACATGCCATTGGAGTTAAGTTCGGATGCAGTCGTAAAATCATGGCCAGTGAAATGGATACCCAATTGCTTGCCTTTTTTATTGGAATCTTTTGATTGTGCAAAACCTGATTGCAGCAGAGCCATGGTAAAAATAAAAAATAACACCTTTTTCATAAACAGTATAGTTTTGAGTATAACAAAAATAGTCGGTGAGAGTTGAATCTTAAAATAATTATTGGTATTTGCGAATAATAATCACAATTGGCCCTTTTTCAGCACTTCAACCCTTACCTTGATCACACCGCCACCCTTGAAATCCAACTTTTCCGCTGCGGATCTTGATAAGTCGATGATCCGGGGATTCCTGTGGTGCAGTCGATCATTTACCCTTACTACGACGGTTTTACCATTTTTGAGGTTTGTAACAGTCAAAAATGTACCCATGGGATGGGTATTGTGCGCACAGGTCAATTTCTGCTGGCTAAACACCTCTCCATTGGCTGTTTTTTTGCCTATGAATTTATTCGAATAAAAACTGGCATACCCCTCAGCACTGTCCAAAGGGGCAAGCTTGCGAAAATTTGTCTTTCCTTGTGCGCCTGATTCAACAACCATGAACACAAAAAACAAGGTCATGATCAGGGAAACGATAATTTTGTTGAACTTTAAGGACATGCAGACAGCTTTTGTAAAACACAAAGTTACCGCTTCTGGCCAAGACTATGGCCGGTTTAGCGCATTTATTGGCAGGACCGAACAAGCAGCATTGATTTTCATCAATTTAATCATGACACCCTGATTCAACCATTTTAACTTGAACAACAAAACAACCATTTCAATTCTTTTTATTTTTTGGGCAACAGTAACAGTTGGACAGACCAAATCCGCCTGGGGTCTGAAGACGGTTTCGGACAAGAAAACATTCCTGAACATGGTGAAAATTGATTCAACACTCGAAATGGTTGAACTGAAAACACTTGTTCCGGACCTGGTCTATGATCTGCGTTATGCCGGCAAAAATAACTTTACAGGACAGCGTCTTTATCCCAAAAACACACAGAAGACCTACATGAGACTACTGCCCGCAAAGGCATTGGCAATGGTGGCCAATGAACTTAGGCAAAGGGGATTCGCCATCAAAGTATGGGACGCCTACAGACCCTACCATGTCACCGTCCGTTTTTGGAATCTTATCCACGATGAACGATATGTTGCGAAACCCTCAAATGGCAGTGGCCATAACCGGGGAATTTCCATTGACCTGAGCTTGGTAGATGCAATGACCGGGAAGGAGATTGCTATGCCGACTGGCTTTGACAACTTCTCTGATACTGCCCACCATGGCTCCACAACACCTGCTGCAGCAAAGATCAGGAACAGGGATATGCTCCGGGCAACCATGGAGAAATTTGGCTTCAACAGCCTGCAAACCGAGTGGTGGCATTATTCCTGGCCTAATCCTGGAAAATACGAAGTACTTGACCTTGGCTTTAAACAATTGGAAGCAATCCGTGAGCAATGATTCAACAAATCGACACCGTTACAACAGCATCCATATTGATGGGACCATAAATGTGCGGGAAGGTATTTTGGACGGAAGGAGACCATTCAAAAATAAGCTGGCTGGTCAATTTTTCGGTATCTATGGTCAGTAAAACAAGGTCTTCAACGCCTGCATAAAACCTGGACTTGATGTCTTCCACTTGCCCCTTTTCACTGCAATGGATGAAGCCCTCTTCCTTCAGGGATGGGGAAACATAGGCTCCAGAAGTTTTGGCCGCGGACCATGCTTCAGCGGTAGTTATGTGATAGATAAGGCTCATTGATCTGAATTATGCTATGAATATACCCTTTTTATCATTTGCTCGCGCAACATCAGATCAACCAAAACAATTGCAGTTGTGGCTTCCAATACTGGAGGAACGCGCAATGCGATGCAAAGGTCATGCCGGCCCCTTACAGCAAATGCTTCCATCTGGTCAGATTCCCAGTTGTAGGTAAATTGATCCTTTGGGGTAGATGAGGTTGGCTTGATGGCGATCCTGAACACCAATTCATTTCCATTGGTAATGCCACCAACGATTCCACCTGCATGATTGGTGGATGTTTTGCCTGATGCATTTTCGATGGCATCATTGTGATCAATTCCAAACATGTCTGCGGCCTTGAAGCCGGTGCCAAATTCAATTCCTCGAACCGCAGGAATGGCAAAAACAGCATGTGCAATGAGCGATTCCACAGAATCAAAGAACGGCTCTCCCAACCCAAGTGGAAGTCCATTGACCCTGCACTCTACAATTCCACCTACAGAATCTTTGTTTTCAATGGCCTTTTGCAAGCCCTTTTCTGTTCCAGGCTCCCCTCCAATCGAAGTGATGTCAGCAACGACGGTAACCGTTCTCAATATTTTTTTTGCCACAACACCTGCTGCCACAAGACAA
>Ga0222712_10003823_pt1 | contig 16134 bp, 12 predicted proteins | sample C33_657DmetaG_FD_165043 | JGI IMG/M metagenome (GOLD analysis project Ga0222712, IMG submission 165043) | Estuarine water microbial communities from San Francisco Bay, California, United States - C33_657D | ecosystem: Environmental > Aquatic > Marine > Unclassified | place: USA: California...
AATTCCTTATAAAGGACAGGTTTTGAATCAGATAGCTGCGTATATGTTAAGCAATACCAAAGATATTTGTTCCAATTGGCTCATCGATGTGCCTGCACCCAATGCATCCATTGGCCATCTTTGTATGCCTTTCAAAATAGAAATGGTTGTCAGGGGCAACCTGGTTGGTCATGCCTGGAGAACATACCAAACAGGCAGAATGCTATGTGGCCAAACCATGCCAGATGGTTTGAAGGAAAATGATTTTTTCCCAACCCCTTTAATCACTCCTTCAACAAAAGCGGCTGCAGGTCATGATGAAGACATCAGCGAAGCTGAAATTATTGCTCAAGGACTGGCAACTGCAGAAGAATGGGAAGTACTGAAAAAATATACATTGGCCTTGTTTGAAAGAGGTAAAGCCATTGCTGCCAAACAAGGCCTCATATTGGCAGATACCAAATATGAGTTTGGAAAACTTGATGGTAATATTGTTTTGATGGATGAAATACATACACCCGATTCATCAAGGTATTTCTTTGCAGATGGATTTGAAGAAAGGCAATCCAAAGGGGAAAGACAACTTCAGTTGAGCAAGGAGTTTGTGAGGGAGTGGTTGATGGCCAATGGTTTTATGGGAAAAGAAGGACAATCTGTCCCTGAAATGTCTGATGAATGGATTGCGACGATCTCAGGAAGATACATTGAGTTGTATGAAAAACTGATTGGTGCTCCCTTCAAACCTCAAGAGATCTCTGATCAGGAAACTTATGACAGGGTTGTTACAGCATTGAATGAGCTCCCTTAGGTTGTTTTATTTTCCCGGGAAATGGCATCGATACGCTGCTTGGACTTGTTGAATATATTTCGTCCCTTGTCCAGCCCCTTTCTGGCTTCTTTCTGCTCCTGCTCTGATAATTGGGTGATTTCAAGACATTCATTACTACAACAACCACTGAGCGCACTCTTGCATGCCTCACACTGGATGAAAAGCAAATGACAGCTGCTATTTTTACAATTCACGTGCTCATCACATGCTTTGCCACAAATATGACAGTTGGAGATCACATCTTCTGTGATGCGTTCACCAAGCCGTTCATCAAAGACAAAGTTTTTGCCAATGAAATTATTTTCCAGTCCATTTTCACGAACTTGGTTGATATAATTGATGATTCCTCCCTCTAGGTGAAATACATTCTTAAAGCCTTTGTGTAGCATCCAGGCACTGGCTTTTTCACAACGGATGCCTCCAGTGCAATACATAATGATAGGACGGTCTTTCTGATTTTCAAACATGCTAGAAGCCATCGGTAACTGTTCCCTGAACGTATCACTGGGTATTTCAATGGCATCTTTGAATCTTCCCACTTCATATTCGTAGTGATTGCGCATATCAATCACCATTGTATTGGGGTCTCTCACCATTTCATTGAAGGATTGGGCGTTTACATAGCGTCCTTTATTTTCCATTGAAAATGCAGGGTCTTCAATGCCATCGGCCACAATTTTCTTTCTCACTTTGATGTCAAGCACATAAAAAGAGTTGCCTTTTTCTTCCACTGCCTTATTCAGCCGCAAGCCCTCCAGGGCAGGAAAACTGTATAGAAATGTTTTAAGAGACTCAAAATGCTGCACCGGACAATTGATTTGTGCATTAATCCCTTCTTTTGCTATGTAAATGCGACCAAAAACACCCAATTGGTTGAGTTCGCGATACCAATCATCCCTCATTTTTGCTGGGTCATGGATGGTAAAATAACAATAAAAAGAAACTGTATTCTTAGGTGTAGGGTCAAGTTCTGCCCGTTCCTTCAAGACTTGCCTTGAAACCCTGTTGTGAAGTGTAGCCATAAATGATTTTAATTCCTGGTGATGTTGGAAATTCGGTTGCAGGCCGAACAAAATCTAAAACACAGCAAAATTAACAAAAAGGATTGATGACCCAATCAGTTATCCGTGAAAAGGGAAGAGAAACCTCGTATGCCAAGCCTAAAACCATGTGTTGAACCTAGAGATTGACCGTGACCCTTAACATAATCAAAACGCAGCAATTTGAATATATTCTCAATACCCATAAATAACTCCTGATAATTCCTGTTTTTCAACATGATCATGTTGGTGCCTGTAACAAGACGTAAATTAAGCTTCTTGATGATTGGAATCTTATTGGTCAGCAATCCATTGAGCTTATATTCTGCATGAAACTCTCCAAAAAATCTTTCTTTATTGGAGAATGCATAAAAAGGAGCGACCTGAAAACTTTCCACATAAGGTGTCGCTTTTCTTGTCAAATTTCCGATAAAATGATTATAATCTGGCAACGCTACACGCTCTGTATTCAAGAAGCCTCCTGATTGAATTTTATATTTGAATTCTCCACCAATCTTAAAGTTGATATCTCCGGTAATTGAGAACTTCCATTTCCCAAACTTTGAATCATTGTCAGATAATCCGCTGATCGCTTGAGAGTATTGAAAACTGAAAACAGGTGATCTTGAAAAAGAATTTACCTGACCATCTGGTAATTCAACATATCTAGCACCAGGCCTGAACCGGAACCTGACTGATGCTACAAAAGACTGATGGGCTAGCAATGGCCCAGCTCCTGCTTCAATGGGGTAATTGGGCGTCAGGCTTTTCAATCTGCTTCTATCACCCCAAATATGAACTGTATCAACATTGGACAATGGCTTCCTGTTTTGGTATTGAATGTTTGCATCCATGTCTATGCCATGGCCCAAAGATTTGAAAAACCCTGCTTGAATAAAATTTGCCTGGTATACTTTCATATAATTAGCCCCATCAAACAGGGTTGATACGGTATTCATGATCTGAGGAATGGGGTTGGCATTGTTGAACTGAAAAACCTTTTTACCCATTGACAAAGATACCCTGTTCACAAATTTTTTACCATACCTGAAAGAACCAGAGAAATAAGCATTGAACTGATGGTTTGAGGTACCATACCGCAAAACCGGAGTGATTGAAACCTGCCTTCTTCCGCTTAAGTCTTTTTCGAAATTGGCTGATCCTTGCAATGCCCATCCCTCAACAGTATTAAAGCTCAATGATTTAAGCAATGGATCAAAAGACAATGATGTTTTTTTGCTTCTATTGATAAAACGAGGACCGTTGATCAACACACCCAAGCCGGTGATGCGGTTCTGAATCTTATCCAATGAGTCCAGGTATTTTGGATCTTCTCTCCGCTTTTCGAGCGAATCCTTCTTTTTAAAATCTTCGATTTCTTCTTTCAACAATGGAATTGGCCTGGATGCATCCCAAAAAGCAGATGACCTTTTATTGGACAATGAGTCAAATTTCAAAATTGTTCGTCCAAATTGTTTTTTATCAAATACTGGATCAACAACATACTTAGCATATATGGTTGAGAAATAACCTGAAGCAGCAAAACCCATAAAGTTCACTTCAGGGAAAATGGTTTGCGTGGCCACCATCCACGTATTGAGATCGATGGGATTATATTGTTGCTCTATCCGAATCTTATCAGCAAACTCCAACTGAGATTCCTTGTCAATTGATAGGTTAACTGAATGAATGTTCCAACTATTCTCGATGATTTGGATGTAACCGGTAAATAACGGCTCCCATTTTCGTCTGGGTATTACCTGAATCTTGTTGACTTGGTATCCATTTTCAAAAAAAACACCGAGATATTTGTATCGATAGTATGCCAGAGCACCTTCTGCAATTGGAGAAACAAAACCTCTTGGATTGAAAGTTTTGGGTAGGGCAACAATGTTGTCATAAAAGGAAATCAAGATCGGATTTGCCAATCCAAGGCCATTTGTTTGGCCACTTACCCTTGTTGACTTTACCACAACCCGAAGATCATCAGGTTGTCTGAAGGCGATGTCAGAGATGGATTCTGAAAGGAAAATGATTTTATTTTTTGAGCTGTCCCCGTCTTCGAAATCAACGGGTTGACCCAAAAAATTATCAGGGAAATTGACTGTTCTGATCAGCCCTTTCAAATACGCTTCGCATGTATAGCCGCCCACCTGTGTCTGGTAAAACTTGCGCTGTCTTATGGCGTTTCGGATAATTTCATAGGCTGGATCCTCCCCTCCTGCCTTGACTTTCACCTCAGCAAGGGTAAGGGTTGTATTCTTCATTGTTATTTTCACGCGCATCTCATCACCACCAACCAAGGTATCAATGGTCATGGTTTCATAACCAACATGCTGAACAACAAAATGATAGCTGCCTTTAGGGAGTTCCATGAAGAATTTGCCCTGATCATTGGATAACACTGTCCTCTTGGTTTCTTTCACAGTGATGGAACAAAAACCTACAGGATTATTGGACTGATCAACAACTATCCCATTGATTTTTGTGGCAAAGGAACTGATGCAATACATCAATAACGATATCAATAACAGAAAACACTTGCTGTTCCTCATGCAGGGTATTCTTGACTTGTGCTATTTCTTGATTAGGTTGACCAAGGAACGTGAAGTGGAAGCAGACAATCCTGAAGTCAAACCCCCTATCAATGCAGTTATCAGTATGATCAGATAGGGTGAGTCATTTTTGATCACCAACATTGAAATGCGTTTGGCAAGAATATGATCATTTGAAATACTGATGAAAAGAGCCATCAATCCCCACAACATGAAAACACCGGTAAATGCAGACAGAAAAGACAGTCCCCAATGTTGAGGGATGAAAAAGCCAGTGAGCATACCTGCAATAACAACAGTCCACCAGGGAAAGTAAAGGCCTAATCCATAAGCCAATGATGCGGTAATGATAGCAGAGACGATAAATTTCATGATGTTGTTGTATTTATTTGGATGCGAAACTCATTTTCCATTTGCATTTTGCTCCTTCAATGGCAGCAGATTCCATGAACCAAAGTTTGTAATAAGCCCCCTTTGCCCATTGATCTATGAAGTTATCATAGAATTTACTGCCCGGATTACCACTCTGCCCACCTGGATAAACACCATATGCATTGGTGGGGCTGGTCATTTCCACCACCATGCGCCAACTTGGACCATGATCATGCTGGGTGGCATTGATGATACCATTTCCACCACCATTGATCAAACCTTCTCTGGCGAAAGCCATGGCATTGGTCTTGAGCAAATGATAGACAGTGGTATTTTTATACTTGGCCCATTCTAGTTTATTTTCTTTCTCCAATGAAGCCAACTTTTTAGATGCTTTCTTAAGTGCAATAGTGACCATTTGGTAAAGATCTTCTTTAATTGGCGTATTGATATTATCGATAAATCTGAAACTGCTGTCTCTTTCAAGCGCCTCAAGCAAAACAAATTTCTCTGGTTTGGCAAGTGGCATTTTTTCTTGAATCAGGTCATCATTAAAAACTTCTGCATGCAGCGAGTCCCACCATGCAGTGAAACAAGTTGGAGCCTTTTCTGAAGCATCATTCATCAGGTTCCATGATGCAACCAATGAAAGGTATTTTTTTTCATCCGCTGACAACTGTTCTGTGATGATATATTTCAACAAAATGGGGCGAGCATCTTCAGCAAAAACATTATAATTATTGTTTTGAAGTAACTGCATATCCTGAGCAGTGATATTGTTCATCGAAGCCAGCCTCCTGTTGATGGTGATGGGCCTGTATACTTCATAACTACCCGGCATGAAATATGGATAACTGGAATCAGCAGCCCTCTGGTTGGCACTGCTGAGGTATCCTTCCGAGGGATTGAAAGCATGAGGATTTTCTTCATGGGGTATATATCCTTTCCACATATAACTACTATCAGTTCCAGGCATGACAAATAGCCCTTGGTCATTCCAACGCAGTGGAAAATTGCCCTGCTGCCAAAGGGCAATGTCTCCCGAATTGGATGCAAAAATCATGTTTTGGCCTGGTACATTGAAATGACCTATAGCTTCCAAATAATCTGTATAATTGGACGCACGGTTCAGCAACATCCACATTTTAAGAATATTGGAAGTATCATGAGCAACCCATTTAAGGGCATATGCTTTTTCTGCAGTAAGATCTGTTTTAAAACTCTTATCGTACATGACGGGCCCGAATACGGTGTAAGCAACAGTGTCTTCTATTGTTTTTGCGTTTTTAATGCGGATCTGTTCCACCCTACGGGTTGTTGCATTCCAACTGCTATCAAACCAGTATTCCTTTTTATCATTGTCTCGAAATTGAATTTCATAATAGTCTTTAACATCACGACCGGCATTGGTGAAACCGAAGGAAATACTGTCGTTAAAGCCAATGACAACGCCGGGAAGACCTGGGAAAGAAACACCATAGGCGTTGAATGCAGGTGTTTTTAGCTGGATTTCAAACCATATAGAAGGTAGGGTAAGCCCCAAGTGTGGATCGTTGCTGAGGATGGGTTTGCCACTCTGGGTCTTGCTACCGGATACCGCCCAACTGTTGCTTCCATTGGATGGATTGGGTTTGAAGTCTTCTACAAACTGGATGGTATCTTTTCTTTGAAAATAAAGAGAGTCAGCAGATGCGGGGGGATTGAGGGCCGCAAGAGGCTTGCTGTACAGAGTTCCTTTTGCAATGACTGGATACAAAGAGTCTGGAATACTCGGATAAAGAATCCTAAAGTTCTCTTCTCCGAGCAATTTCAGGGCGTTGGTGTATTCAAAATCCCTGTCATAGCCTGCAAGCGTTTGGGTCATTTGCTTTGTGAAGAGCGCAGATTTCAGGTTTGTCCATTTTTCAGGCTGGTACCCCAAAAGTTTATACTCTATCGGTAATTCACTGGCTTTGAGCTTACTGATATAGGCATTGACACCAGCGGTGTAGGCATCAATGGCCGATATGGTTTGTGGGTCTTTTTCCATGGCAGCCAATGCATTTTCAGCGGCAAAAATCATACCCATCCTGCGTTGATTGCGATCAAAATTGATGGCCTTTTCACCAACAATTTCGCTGACCCTGCCTGCAGCGGCATGTGTTTGAAATTCCATCTGCCAAAGCCTGAATTTTGCATGCAAGAAGCCTTGTACAAAATAGGCATCATTTTCTTGCTCTGCAAAAACATGTGGCACCAATCGATCATCCAGATATACATCAACCTTTCCTTGCAATTCATCAAAACGCATAGATGCGTTAAAGTCCTCATCAACGGGTTCTGCATTCTGCCAAACTCCCTCCTGTACACTCAAAAAACTTCCGAGTGGCAATGGAAGCACTGATCGGGTGCCAATTACGTAAACAAGCGCAATATTCAACAAGAGGGAAAGAAGAAAAATAATATATTTCATGGCTGTAAATCTGTCTTAAAGTTAGCTACAATAATTCAACTGAAATGGTTGATTTCCTTGTTCAGGTCTATGGAGGGAAACCTTGCGGACAGCGATTCGGCAATTTCTTTAAACTTGCTCTTGAATTTACTGTGTTCGGCTGAATCAGGGTGAAGTGGTTTGTGATGAAAGGCCGTGTTCAGCTGATCCAATTCTTTCATTACTTCTCTTGATCTTCCATTGATGGAAGCAGCACAAAATTTTTCCCAAACATAGCGGGTAGCCAGGTAATTGGGATGAACCATGTCTTCGGCATAAAACCGATAATCTCGGAGGTCATCAACAACCAGTTCGTAGGAGGGAAAATAATAAAGATGATCATGCTGTTTTACTAGTTTGTCGACAGCATGAATGAGAACGGCCTTACTTCGGTTGTTTTCAACAAAACCATCCCTCAGGTGCCTTACTGGACTAATGGTGAAAATGATATTGAGGGTATGATTAAACTGTTTCAGTTGTGCGATGAGTGTAGAATATGTTGAGATAATCTCATTAGGATCCAGCATTCTTTTTGTAAAACAAGCTGCGGGCATTTTATGACAGTTGGCTACAACCTCGGCATCTTGCCTTTCATATACATAGGCAGATCCAAGGGTAACAATCAACCATTGTGAATGTTTTAAAAAGGAATTGGCAACATTGATCTTTTCATTCATGCGATGAAGACTTTCATCCTGGCTGGTGCAACTGATATTAGAGTGAAAATCCCAGTGATTCCAAAGTCCATTTTGCTCGAACAACTCGTTGGCGGCTATATGTTTATTGTCAACATACCGGATCAGGGCTTTCGCAATGCTTATTGGGTTGAAAAGGACGCCATTGGGATTTTGTAGTGCACAAAATTTTGATGCAACAAGATAATTGTAGACATGTTCGGTGAAACATGAACCCACAAGCATGATTTTTTCATCCAGGTCGATTTTCCGGCTCAAAGAAGGTGGATCAAATTCCAGGCGAAAATCCATTGTCTTTTGTTTTATGATATAATGCCCATTCGTTGTTTGCTGGCTTCAAATAACACAATACCTGCCGCTATACCAACATTGAAAGAATCAAAACTGCCTTGCATAGGAATGGTAAAGGGAAAGTCAGCAGCCTTTGTGATAAATGGCTGTATGCCTTTGTCTTCACTGCCCATGACAATACAGGCCGGCTGTTTGAAATCAGCATGGTAAACCTTGAGCGCTGATTTCATTTCTGCAGTAAATACCTTGATATCATTCAAATGCAAAGTATCAATGGCTTTGAGCAAACTGTTGACACGACAGACCTGAATACGCTGAAGTGCTCCTGCGGAAGATTTCATTGCCTCCTCATTGATGGCACCAATTCCTTTATCCGGGATGATCATGATCTGCGCCCCACAACAAAGTGCGGTTCTTGCGATCGCACCAATATTGCGCACATCAGTGATGCCATCAAGCATAATAAAAAGGGGTACTTCTCCCCTTTGAAGGACATTGTCAATAGATTCCTGTAAATCATGAAATGATATGATGCTGTTGACTCCAATTACACCCTGGTGATTGGCCCGGGTCATAGAATGTAATTTTTCTATGGGAACAGTATTGATCGGGATATTGAGTTTTTGGGCCAATTGCTTGATTTCGTCAACTCCTTCTCCTCCTATATTTTTTTGCAAGAAAATTCTTTCAAGCTGTGCTCCATCCCTCAATGCTTCCAAAACAGGCTGGCGGCCGATGATATTGGAGGAGGATCTGTTCATTTCATTTCTCATTTTCCAACGATTTGATCTTCATTTTAAAAAGGGCAGCAACCGTAATTGAATCTGTGATTTTACCATCCAATACCATTTGATACGCTTCGGTAATGTGTATTTTTGAAACGGTCAATTCTTCTGTTTCCTCAGGGTTTGATTCTCCTTGCTGCAAGTCAGTTGCAAGATAAACAATTGCCCTCTCATCCGTTACTGAGTTGGAGAGATCCATTTCAAACAATTTCTCCCAGCTATTTGCTTCAAGACCAGTTTCTTCTTTTAATTCCCGTTTGGCAGAATCCAATGGATCAATGTCAAGTGGGCCACCACCTTCAGGAATTTCAATGCTGTATTTGCCGGTTACATACCTATATTGTCCCACCATATAGATATTTCCTTCTTCATCCATGGGAATTACCCCAATGGCGAGGTTCTTAAAATGAACAATACCATAAATGCCTTTATTCCCAGCAGGATTGATGACCTGGTCTTCTGTTACAGAAATCCATGGATTATCATATTGATGAACGGTTCCAAGTTTGATCCAGTTATTGTCCATGTGTGCTGATAATGAATAAACCCTCCATAAAGGAGGGTTTACAGAATGAAAATATCGTCAATTATTTGATTTTAAATGCAGTCTTTACTTTTGAAACAAAATCAAGTTTTTCCCACGTAAATAGTTCAACTTCCATGGTTTTTGTTCCACCACCGGGCTGTGCGAATGTTTTCTTCACCATTTCGTTCTTTCTGCCCATGTGTCCGTAAGCAGCAGTTTCCTGGTAAATGGGATTCCTCAATTTCAACCTTGTTTCAATGGCATAAGGGCGCATATCAAACAGGGCTTCAACTTTTTTAGCAATCTGACCATCGGTTAAATTGACTTTTGAGGTTCCATAGGTATCTACAAAAATACCCATTGGTTTTGCAACACCGATTGCATAAGAAACCTGTACAAGCATTTCATCAGCAACACCGGCTGCAACCATGTTCTTGGCTATATGGCGTGCGGCATAAGCTGCACTCCTGTCAACTTTGGATGGATCTTTACCGCTGAATGCACCACCACCATGAGCACCTTTTCCACCATAGGTATCAACGATGATTTTTCTACCCGTCAGGCCTGTATCACCATGTGGTCCACCGATTACGAATTTACCGGTAGGATTGATATGGTAAGTAATGTTGTTGAATAGTTTCTGAACGTCTTTTTTGCACTTTGCTTTCACACGGGGAATGACAATGTTGATGATATCGTGCTTGATGGTATCCAACATTTTTTTGTCGCTTTTGGAGAAGTCGTCGTGTTGGGTAGATACAACAATTGCATCAATCCTGAGTGGTTTGTCATTGTCGTCATACTCAATGGTTACCTGGCTTTTAGCGTCAGGGCGCAAATAGGGCATTTTGCTTCTTTTTTCCCTCCTGATGTCCGCTAGTTCAATCAAAATTTTATGGGCCAGATCCAAAGCCAAAGGCATGAGGTTTTCTGTTTCGTTGGTTGCATAACCAAACATCATTCCCTGATCACCAGCTCCTTGGTCTTCTTTCTTTTTGCGTTCAACACCCCTGTTGATATCTGCAGATTGTTCATGGATGGCAGAGAGTATACCACATGAGTTTGCCTCAAACATATACTCACTCTTCGTATATCCAATCTTAGCGATAACATCACGGGCAATTTTTTGTACATCAAGCGTACAATTGGCCTTGACCTCTCCCGCCAGTACTACTTGTCCGGTTGTTACCAAAGTTTCGCAGGCCACTTTGGCCATGGGGTCGAAAGCTAGAAAATTGTCGATCAGGGCGTCTGAAATCTGATCTGCTACTTTGTCAGGATGTCCTTCGGAAACGCTCTCTGATGTAAACAGGTATGGCATGATGTTGTTTTGGTTTATGCAAATATAACGTGAAAATCAAAGTTTAGAATAAACAACCCTGAATTTCATTTTTTTTGAGGAATGATTACCACCACCGAGGACTACATCTCCCTTGCAAAGATTATTGAGCGCAAAAGTTATGAATAGATCTTCATAACGAAGGCTGTATGGAGCGGTTAACCGCAGCTGAAAATTGGGATTGTTTCTGGTAATGATACCCTGTAGGTACCTGGTAAGATTCATGTTGTAGGCAGATAAATACTGTCCAGAATTATCAGAAAAATATTTTCGTTGTCCGCCAAAGAGTAAAGGCTCAAATTTACCATTGATAAATCCGTCAGAAAGAAAAGGAAAGTATTTCTTGTTGGTAGAGTCAAACATCTCAACATAAAGGAAGTCAGGCGTTTGAAAGATACTGGGGCGTCTTCCTGGTGTGGACACTTCCTGCATGGAAAGTTGAGCAAGATGAATCATCACATTGCCTTTTTTCTGTTTGAATTGATCCAATCCAGGAATCTTGAGCATGGAATAGGTACCAGGAGCAGATTGAAGATAGACAAGACTATCGCCTCGGGGTTTTGTGCCAAGATGAACAGGTATTTCACTACCAGCATAATTCCTGACAATTTGATTGGCTGATGCTCCAGGAATGCCATTGTTAAAAATAAAATTCTTAAAAGTTGTATCCGCAATTCCGCCTTTCGTATAACGATAGTAAAGACGAAGTTGGGTAGCCGTATCACTCATGGCAAAACTCATGAGGGCATTGGCATTGCTACCGCTGGTTTGTGGAACCAGTGCAAACCCTTTGAGGAATTCACGATAGAGAGAATCAGACTTATAAGGACTTACTCCGGTTGTATCAAAAGAGAGAAGAGCCCTTGCAAAGGAATTATTGAGTTTGATGCGCAATTGGTTGCTGAGGTTTTGACGGAAGAGGAAGAGGGAATCATTCAAAACCGAGGGTGCAAAAGTTTTTGTCCCAATCAATTCTCCATACCGAACTGACTTGTTGGTCAGATATGCTGAATCTGAATTTAATTTTTCTGAAATACGGTGAACATTGATGGTTTGGAGTGCATTTGTATCTCCGAAAGTGTTGGTCCATCGCAAACAAAGTACTGCCGAATCAAGGTAAAGACTGTCAGCCACAGTTTCAAAATAGAGGGGATAATTGGACGGCTTTAACTCAAGAAAAATGGAAGCGGTGGTCTTTCCAAACTGAGGATTATTGGAAATATGCCCCAAGATAAATTGACCAGCATTGCCATTGATATCCCTGCCCAAACGAGGAAAGAGGGAATCGGGTGTAAGATAGGTTGAGGCAACCACTTCGAAAGTGGTATCAAATGTAATGACATTATCTATGGCTGGAAGAAGTCCAGCACCGATATCTGTACCCTTGATTTTGGTACAATTTGAAAAAAAAGCAATGGAAAAAACAAAAACCAGGACTTTCAACAAACTTCGATATCTCACTTAATATAATTTAGCGTTTCCTGACTGATTAATTATTTGTTTGCAAGGTCGCCATACAATTGTAAATACTCTGTTAAATCAGAGTCCTGATTGTAAGGAATTACCTTCTTGCCTTTGACTTTGGAAAACTGATCGACCAAAGCCTTTTCTACTTCCCCATCGCCAAATGAAATAGCGTCAGCATAAGTGGCAGCTCCATTGAAAAGCGCTGTGTTATCAATATTTTTATATGGCTCAAGATCTTTTTCCTTGATACCAACATTGATCATGCTTAATTTAAGGAAATCATCCCCCAGCTTCTCATTGAAAGTATTCTGACCAATGGTAAACAAGACCTTGCTATTGCTGAAAACAGGTTCTTTCTTGTAGGCAGTTTTCAAAAAAAGCGGAATTAGACCAGTCATCCAGCCACTGCAGTGAATAATGTCTGGAGGCCATCCGAACTTTTTGACGGTTTCGAGGGCTCCTTTGCAGAAGAAAATGGAACGGATTCCATTGTCATCATACCATTTTTCATTTTCATCTTGGAAAACAAATTTACGCTTGAACATATCCTCGTTATCCAAAAAATAAACCTGTAGCCTTGCATTGGGTAGAGAAGCTACCTTAATTTGCAGCGGATAATCATCGTTTTCGATGGAAATATTGATGCCAGAGAGCCTCACCACCTCATGGAGACGATGTCTTCTTTCATTGATTGTTCCAAATCTGGGCATGATGCACCTCACTTCATAGCCGGTATCATTGGCTTTAATCGCAAGTTTATTTACGATTTCCGAGAACTCTGTGAGCTCAAGGTAAGGCGACATCTCGTTGGCTATAAAGAGAATTCTTTTTTTGCTTACCATTTGTTTGGATTGATGAAGCGGACGAAATTGCATGCAAAAATAAGAAATTTTATCGGATTTGCCTGCCAATGGCCATTTCGGATCCTTTTGGGCTAAATAATTGACAAAGATTTACATGTTCTTCAACCGTGCATTTGGTTAACTTTACGCTTTAAAACACTTGATGCTCATCAAAAGGATCAAAACCATATTGCAATTCATCTTTTTCCTTTCATTGGGTGTTTTCCTGATTTGGTTCTCAACAAAGTCATTCACAGCAAATGAAATCAATAAAGTCAAACAATTGGTTTTCAATGCAAAACCAATCATTATTGTTCCTTGTATCCTCATTCTTGTCCTCAGTCATTATATCAGGGCCATCAGGTGGAAAATGTTGATTAAACCGCTGGGGAAAACTCCCGGCACCTCAAATGTCTTTCTTGCGGTGCTTACTGGTTTTTTCTTCAACCTTTTGTTTCCAAGACTGGGAGAAGTGATGAAATGCAGTCTTCTGGGCAAATATGAAAAAATTCCTGTTGATAAACTGATTGGAACAATGGTTGCAGAAAGGGTATTGGACCTTATTTGCCTGATTTTGGTAATCTTCCTTGCTATTTCAACACAAATTGATCTTGTTGGAGGATATGCAAAGGAACTTTTTGATCAAATTCTATCAAAAATCAATGCTTCTCCAACAGCTATTTTGTTTTTGCTCATCTTATTAGTATCCCTGTATAACATTGGATATTTATTTTACATGAAGTCTCGCCATTCGTCTTTCCTCTTAAAAATACAAAATTGGATAAAAGGAATTGTTGAAGGTTTGATCAGTGTTAGAAAGATTGAAAACAAGACCATGTTTATTGTATATACTTTGTCCATATGGTTTCTTTACCTCTCCAGCATCAGGGTTGGCTTTTATGCCATGGAGGATCTTGTTCAACTTGGATGGGTACCATCCCTTACCATCCTGACATTTGGTAGTTTTGCCATGATTGCAACCCAAGGAGGCATTGGTGCGTATCAATTTGCTGTTCAAAAAACATTATTGCTCTATGGCGTGAAAGAAGTTTCCGGACTTGCATTTGGCTGGCTGCTCTGGGCAGTTCAAACAGTTATGCTTTTCATTACCGGGCCAATATCACTTGTTTTGCTTTTTATGCTCAATAAAAAATCCATAAAACAAAATTTAAAAAATTAACAATCAATTATTTATATGAATTATACCAAGCTATTACCACTCGTCTTGCTTTTTGTTGCCAGCCACAGATTTGTAAGTGCACAATCGCTCAATGAAAAACCTGAGGCCTACAAAAAAGGCTGGCATTTGGAAGACCATCAATCTAGTGGCATTTATGGTATTTCGGCAGACAAGGCCTACAAAGAATTCCTGATGGGTAAGTCTCCAAAAAAGAAGATCATTGTAGCAGTAATTGATTCAGGCATTGATACTGCACATGAGGATTTGAAGCCTATTCTATGGAAAAACAGAAAGGAAATCCCAGGAAATGGCATTGATGATGATAAAAACGGGTACATTGACGATATCCAAGGATGGAACTTCATTGGAGGTAAAGATGGCAAAAACGTTGGAAAAGATAGCTACGAAGCAGTAAGGGTTTACTACAAGTTCAAGCCTGAATTTGGAAATGGAACCGTAGATGAAAGCAGCCTATCCGGGGAGAAAAAAATGCAGTATCAACTATTCACCAAAGCAAAGAACCAAATTGAAGCACAAGCGAAGGAAGCTAGCATGTATGTAATGATTTTAAAAGATTTGGTTGCAAAAATTCCTTCAGCTGATAGCATCCTGAAATTGTCGATGGGAAAGGAACGCTACACTGGTGATGAACTTCAGGATTTCAAACCTTCAGAAGCCTCGGCGATCAGAGCGAAATCCGTAGTACTGGGTTTTTTCCAGCAAACCAGGCAGATGGAAAACACCAATGTTGGTTTGATTGCAGACCTCATTCAATTCTATGAAGGAGAAAAATCCAAGGTTGAGGCTGTAGAAAAAGAACCGATAAGGTATAGGCAGGATGTTGTCAAAGACAATTACAATGACATCAATGATCGATTTTATGGCAACAATGACCTCATGGGTACTGATCCTTCCCACGGCACCCATGTAGCAGGAATCATAGGCGCTTCAAGGGAAAATCAGGTTGGAATCAACGGAGTAGCCAACCATGTTGAGATCATGACCATCCGTGCAGTTCCCGATGGAGATGAGCACGATAAAGATATCGCCAATGCAATCCGTTATGCTGTAGACAATGGCGCCTTGGTGGTGAACATGAGCTTTGGAAAAAGCTTTTCACCAGAGAAAAAATGGGTTGATGAAGCCGTTCAATATGCAGCGTCGAAAGGTGTTCTTTTGGTACATGCAGCGGGCAATGATGCCAAGAATATTGATACTGAAGATAATTTCCCATCACGCAATTTTGGAAATGACACACTCAAGGTTTTTAGCAATTGGATAAATGTTGGTGCCAGTGGTGCAACTGAATCAGATTTGGCTGCTTCATTTTCCAATTATGGAAAAAGGGAAGTCAATGTATTTGCTCCTGGAGTTAAAATTTATTCCTCCATCCCTGGTGGAAATACCTACGGAGAAAAAGATGGAACCAGCATGGCATCCCCTGTCGTTGCCGGTTTGGCTGCCCTTATCCTTTCCTATTATCCTGATCTGTCAGCAGAGCAGGTAAAGGATATAATTGAGCGTTCTGCAAAGAAAACATCCACTGTCAGTTTTACTAAACCTGGAACAGAAGATGAAAAAATAAGTTTGGATCAGCTTTCTATTACAGGTGGAATTGTCAATGCCTTTGATGCGCTCAAATTGGCATCCACTACCAAAGGTCTAAGAATGTCTTTGGAAGGAAATACTGATAAGGTGAATAAAAAAAAGAAAAAATAGGGAATGAATAAAGCCAGTTCTGCGATCCGTCATCCTGCTTTTTTT
>Ga0222712_10003824_pt1 | contig 16134 bp, 27 predicted proteins | sample C33_657DmetaG_FD_165043 | JGI IMG/M metagenome (GOLD analysis project Ga0222712, IMG submission 165043) | Estuarine water microbial communities from San Francisco Bay, California, United States - C33_657D | ecosystem: Environmental > Aquatic > Marine > Unclassified | place: USA: California...
ACCGAGTTCAATTCGGGTGAGGGGTGGGAGCTGAAGAGCGACGAGACGGATGAGGTCTACATGGTGACCTTTGAGGACTTTGCAGAGGGACGGGTCTGGCTGACGAAGAATTAAATTTATTGTGTAATATTAAAATGGCGGATGTTGATTCGGTCGCGGACCGTGCGCGGCGCCCCAAGATGCCCTCGATAAAGAACCTGCTGATCCTGCTCGTGGTCGCCTTTGGCGTCACTCAGGACCGGATCCAGACGCTGCTGATCGCGCTTATTTATTTCGTTCTGCTTTCACTCTTTGCTTAGGTGACCCGCCAGTTCCTCGCAGAAGTTCTCGAGGCCCGGAAGGATCACATTAGACCACATCTCCTCGTCACGATCGATATCGTGACTCAGGACCTGGTTGTTGTGTTGCTCGACCAGCCGAGCATGCACAAGACCCAGCATCTGCAGGTACACCTGGACCTGGATTAGCTCATACGGGACGACCCGACGGAACAAGCGGTTCGTACGGTTCTTGATCTCGACCAGGACCCGGGACCCGTCGGGCCGCTCCTCGATCCGATCAATCTTCCCGCACACCACAAACTTGAACCCCTTGAATTCCCCAACATCGAATTTGTAAAACGAATTGTCGCGGACCAGGACCGCCCCGGTCTCTTGGGTGACCTTGTCAGAGGTCCGGTCCTCGGACCGGGTCCCATGGGTCGTGTAGACCTTGGACCGCAGGTGCTCGATGACCTCGGCCTTTTGCTCGACGCTCAATTTAGGATCCAAATTCACCTGGTCCCGGGCCCGGGCAAATACGGCCGCGGCCTCATCCGAGTTCTTGGCATGGACGGCCAGAGCCGAACTCAGGACCTTACGGGCCTCCTCAGAGGCCCCAAGGGCCTCGTTGGCCCGGTCAAGCTTCGTCCGACCCTTGAACGTCTCGGGACTATGCTTCTTCCAGAGCTCGTCCAGGACCTCCTGACGCGGCTTATACTGATTCTGACCGATAATCGCGGCCACGTCGGACGCCTTGAGCGTCACGGTCGCCATTATAGGTTTAAAAAGTTGAATCTCTATATAACAAATGCTCGTATTGGCCGTGTCACGACCTGTTTTTCAGGTCCGGGCGAGTGCGGAATCTAGCCGCAAGTGCCGGACGGACCTCAAACCCAAGGATGTAAAGATGGCGATTCAGCACGCCCAGAACATTTGCTGGGGGCATGAGGATACGGCCGCGTGTCGCATTGCCTGGGATCAAGTCGAGGAGATGTCGACGGCCCTGGCCCGCCAAATGGAGCGGAAGTTACTCCTGAAAAATGTGGCCGAGGTTCTCTGTGAGGAGGATCCCCTGGCCTGTCGCGAGTACGACGTTTAGTTCTTCTTCAGACCCTTCATAATGCCAAAGCCCAAAAGGCCCGAGCCGATAATCACGGCCTGAATCACAGCGAAAACAAAGATCACCATGCGCTCCGGGCCGCGCGAGCACTCGCACTTCTTGCGGCGCTGATCCACGATGTACGAAATGGTCGCGCCGATGAAGACCAGCGTCGCCAGACCCATGAAGGGCGCGGCGATCATCATGAGTTGGGTCTGCTTCGCCAGGATCAAGAACTGGAAAGCGATCACCGCCACCGCAAAGTACTTGATAAAGTCGCGGCGCCACTCCTTGGAGCACGCGCACTTCTTCTGCTCGAGCTTCACGGCCCATCCCAGGACGAAGGCCCAGAACGCGGCCGTAATCAGGGCGGGCAGGGTCATGTCGGTCATTTAGGACTAAACAATATTTTTTATCGAAAATATGGAGATACCAGCCAGGCGACGATTCCACCGATCCCAAGAGCGGCTATCGAATTTGCGACAAAAATTCGCCACCTGGGAATCGGGGCCGGTGGGAATGCGATTGGGACCGGGACGATTACCTGGTTCACAGCGTGTGTCGGCACCGGAAGGGCCGCCCGACACATGGGGCACTTGGGGACGTAACACTGTATATGGACCTGTTTATGACAGCACCCCAGAAATACCACAGTCCCTGAAAGCACCTCGAGGCACACCGGGCACTCCTCGGCCATGGCTTTACAATAGACCGATTCTTAAATTCATGTCGTGTCCGGGACAGCCCCACTAATTTAGTTCCAAAATTAGTAATATGGACCCTGGTCCCAAGCGCCAATCAAAGCGGGACTCGGCCAAGAAGAATCGAGAGCGGTCCATTTATACCCAAAAGGCCGTACGGGCCAAGGAGGCCTTGGTCGAGAAAAAAAACAGGTCCTGTAAGGGCGAGACGGCCGGCCGGTGACTATCAAAACACCAACAAACAAATGGCGCGCCTCATGACTCCGGGCCTCAAGTTCTTCGCTGACCAGATCGACCCCCTGTACCCAGCGACTGGACTATTCCCGACCATGTCGACATATGGTATCATCGACCTCGAGGGTGGTCCGGTCAAAAATGAGCTCTATGTAGTTTGCAAGGACGGGTCTATTCAGTCCGTATATCAACCCGAACGCCCTATTGGCTGGGAACTCATCGAGGATGGGAATGATTGGTACTATCGCGTGACTCAGATGAACCACCCGCGCAAGCGGTGCGCGGTCCGTTTCCATAGTCGTACTGATGACCCCCCAGCGGGCCGTGGACCCATCGGCTCGGTCGTCGTGGCGTGCCGCCGCGTTGATGAACCCCAAAACGCCGAGATCTCGGAGCAAAAGGACGACGCCGACGAGGTCACCTCTCAACTCGAAAAGATCGCGACCATCGACCCACTCCTGGCGCAATGTGCGGCGATCCTGGGTGATCCGGTCCAGACCGAGGCCATGGCTAAGTTTGCAGAGGGGAAGCTGAGCTACGCCCAGATGCGCGCGCTCTGCGGCTAGACAATTTTTTGTTGAAAATTGTAATGAACGCAGCGCCTTCGTGCTCCAAGTGCATGTGGTTCCGTCCGGGGAAATGGGAGCACACTGCAACGTGCCAGCGTTACGTTGCCTATCGGGGTCGGGGAAAACTCGTCTACGAATTCACTGAAACGGTCCGGGCCGACCATCGCAAGTGTGGTCCAGATGGCACCTTCTTCGTGGCCCGTGAAAAAAAAGTGCCAAGTGAGCGCCAAGAGCTCCTTTGGCATCTCCTCGAACAAGACGAATGAACGAGCTCCTTTGGGAGGGCCTTCTGATCCTTCTCGTCTGGCCCTTTGCGTATTTTCTCATCGGGACGAACCCTGTATTCACTTCTTTGCTCCTGGCCCGTTTCTTCACCGAAAAATAAAAGAATGGCATCAATTAAGGTTATGATTAGGGCGCCTTGTACTCGTGTGCGGGTCGTGGTCCGGCGGGTCTCGCGCCACCCGATTACACAGCGGACTCTACGGTCCGGGAACCTTCTGCGGAAGCACGTGATCCGGGGCGCGACCCTGGGTCTAGTACCGGACGCAGTAAACGACGTGGCGTTCCATCACGCCAAAATGAACCTAGACGAGGTGATCCACGTCTTTCAGGATACGGCTACGATCAGTACCATGACGGCGGTCCTCGCGGCTCTGATGGTCGTCACGAATCAGCGCGAGTAATCGTGTATCGAACCTTTTTAGGTGGATAAATGACGTTGAATGAAATACGGAGTCGGCCTTTGTTTTCCCCGACCAGGAACCCCTTATTAGCAATGACATAGTCCTCACGTGGATCGAGGACCCCCCAGTCCGACGTGTTGATTTCGATCGGCCCGTCGAAGTGTGGGACCACGAACTTTCGGCCCCGGACCGAATCTTCGAACGAAATTCGGGTCGACCAGATCAGATCGATCCCTTGACGCATAAACTCGGGGTGGTCCAGGACCTTGATGTGAAACACGAGGTCGCCGGGTTCCTCCTGGGGTGTCCGGGCCTGTTCGCCCAGGTCATGGCATACAATCGTCTCTCCGGACTCCGTCCCGGGTGCGATTTTTAGTTCTAAATTCAGATGCTCCAGCTTGTGTCCGCGACCTTCACAGAGTTGGCACCCGGCCCGCTTGGACCCCTGGCCCTCACAGGCATGACAGGGCTGCTGGAACATCATAGGACCCATCTGTCGCTGGACCATTCCACGCCCACCACACTGTTGGCACTTTTTGATACAAGCATGGCACGGCTTGTGAAGGGTCAACTTGAGGTTCTTTGATGTGCCCTTGTACGAATCTTCGAACGAAATTCGGAGTTCGTGGTCGTGGTTCGCTCTCCGGACCGGACCACGCGACGGGAACCCGAACGGACTACCGGCACCACCGAACATGGACGCGAAAATGTCCTCGGGCCGTAGGCCCGCACCTGGCCCTTGCGGTCCCTCGGCCGAACCGAACTGATCGAAATTGGCGCGCTTCTGGGGGTCACTCAGGATCTCGTAGGCCTCCTGGACCTTCTTGAACTTCTCGGCGTCACCGCCCTTGTCGGGGTGGTGCTCGCGGGCAAGTTTGCGATAGGCCTTTTTGATGTCGTCCTGGGACGCGTCCTTCGACAGGCCTAGGACGTCGTACATGCTAAATAAAATCTCTGTATTTTTTATATGTATTCAAAAACCGTGGCCGGGCGGAGAAGCAACCGCAAGCCACTGACGAATATACAGCGGAAGAATCTTTTCGTGGCCGATAAAATTTTGGAAGAAATATGGGAAAAGCCCCTTCAGATAGGTCGTGGAATTTTGCCATACGGTGAAATCAAAAAGAAATTCGACGAGATTGTGAAACCTAGTGCCATGCACACAAAGGAGGGGCACCTTTTCGAGGCCAAGGCGGTCGTCTGGAACAATCCATTTAAGCCCCTCGAGGTGAGTGATTGGGGCGAACTCAATAATATAGGCGGCGGCGGCGTCAATATTTTAAGCGGAAACAAGGCGACTCGGGTGAATGCACGGACGACTCGCGAGGCGAGATTCACGACGGCTCTTCACGCCGAGGAGGAGAGATGCATACAGGCGATTGCACGCGCGGTCCATGGCGGCAGGCCTCCCCCTCCGCCTAATGCGACTCAGACGGTCCGCAAGGCCTATTGGGGTAAGAGAGTCCTGGACTACGAAAATACCGACAGAGGCGCTTACAACGCGCGCCCGGACGGCAAACCGACGTGGGACACCGACGCCAACAGAAGAACCATCGGTCCGGCGACCAAGGGCAACAGATACATGCCCTTGATCTTCAAGAATCAGAGGGCCTATTTCATTTCGCCCAAGTTTTCGACCGTTGAGCTCAGACCTCACCCCGTTTTGTTCGACAAGGGCAAGGGTAAACAGTATATAGAACTCGATGGATTAATTCACTTTATTCTTCCGAACGGTACTCACAAGTTCATAGTGCTCGAGCTCAAAAAGCAGCAGGGAGCGACCGGTTTCAAGGACGCGCAGCAGATGCGTAAGGCGGCTGCGCTTCTGCGGAAGTGGGGATACGAGCTCACGGGGCGCACACCCATCGTCGAACTCTATTTCGCGGCCCAGGCCGCAGATCAATTCGCCGAGACGGCTGAAGGATACGAGTACCAATCAGAGGAAGGACCCGTGCAAGACTGGACTCAGGCCAAAATAAATCAGGTCGTGGCTGCGGCGCCCGATCATCTGGCCTACATCAAGACGCCGATCATGTTGCTTACGGGCATGGGTCTCGCCGACCTTCTTCGCATGGATCATTGGCGCATGGCTAAAATTCGCGAGACGCTGGCCGAGGCTCAGGATCTGGGTGATGCGGTCGCGACCTATTTCAAGGGAAAAACGTATATCAATTTCAAAAAGTATTTGATCCACAAACCGCCGCGAGGTGAATGGACGCCCGTTACTAACGTAGAACTGAAAAAGCCCGGAGTTATCCTTTATATAGATATTGGTCGCATGGCCCGTGAGGACCGAGGTTTTAGAGCGGCCATACCCGCACATTGGCGACCGGATCCGACGAAGATCCATCCGTCCGCGGGACTGGCGCGCGTCGCCGAAGGTCTGGTATATATCAATGCCCTCAAACGTAAAATGACCGCTAATGGCGTTTCAAACAATAAAAAGGCCGAGCTCAAGAAGGCCCTTGTCGCTCACCTAAAGTACCTATTGAGTCCCAAGTATCGTCCATACATAAAAAATAATAAAATGCGCGAGTTGCGCGCCGACTTAACGGCACTGGAGGGGCGGATCGCCGCGGGCATGCGCGCCATGCGTCAGGCCCTGGGCGGCGGCTCCAATGCCGCGTCCCCAGTGAGAAACGCTAAATTCTATTCGAGAATTTTCAAGCAAACCGCCAAGCAGCCCGTCACTTATTTTAAGCTTCCGGCAAATATGAAAAATCAGTACCCAGATCCTGGGGAGGGTGAATGGCGCACCAAGCAGTTCGCCAAGTTTAAATTTGGTCCGAAGAAAATTAGAGGCCCGCCCGTCAAAAATAATAATAACAATTCTTCACCGGAAAAGAACGTGGGTGTATTACCCGAGTACATGTTTAAGGGCGTGGCTAATATCAATTTTGGCAACGAGGCTAATCTAACTCCAAATAAGCTTGCTAACGTCGACGACTTTACGATGGCGCGCTGGATGCGGTATATAACCGAGCGCCTCGCGGCGCGGACCAACCTAAACGCCAACACGGAACGGGTCTACAAGAAACTTATTAATGGGGCCAAAAATGTGTACGCGAGACCCGTAGCTAATCTATCGCCTAAAGATCGGCTCAAGCGAAATGTCGTGAAACAGCAAGTGAATATTGCAAACGCGGCCCTAACAAAATTTTTGGCTAATAGGGCTGCCCCGCCTGCCGCGCCCGTACGGCACCGCGCCACGCCCGCGCGGGCCTCTGCCTCGCGGGCCGCCGCCGTTTCCGCCGCCGCCGCGCAGCGCAACTCGAATAACAATAATAACGCGCCGCGCCAGCGACCCCGGGCCCGAGGTGGTGGTTCTGCACGCCGTCGATAAATAAAATATCAATAATTAAAAATGCCTACTCTCGCTCAGATGCTCGCGGCGACTAAGCGCGCCGCGGCCGTCGTTGATGCGAAACACAAGGTCGCACAGGCCAAGAAGAAATCGCGTGCGGCCAAGAAAAAGTCCAAGTCCAAGTCGAAGAAGGGCAAGGGTCCTATTGGCTTAAAAGCACTGGGCCTTTACTAAATAACATGGCTCCCTCCAAGAACCTGCAGAAGGCTATCGATCGCGTGGCTGACCTCAAGGCCGAGCTCAAGGATGCGAATGCGACCCTGAAGGAGGAGGTCGAGTCGACTCCAATGTACAAGGCCTTCTTCGACGCCATCAAGGTGACGGATATGGATGTGCCCGACAAGGTCGCGGGTGCTAATGCGTTCAAGCTGACCCTGTCGATGCTGACGAAGAAGGAGGAGGCCGATGCCGAGTAAAAAACGTGTTGTCCCCAGCCCAGTGTAATAGAGACACCATACATTTTCAAATCAAAACCAGACATGTCGCCCAACTCATACATCGCCTTTAACAAGTCGGGCCTCCTGTGCGGCTACCTCGGTGAGGCCGAACACGAGGAGCCATGCTTCATCTGGACCTATTCGGTCTTCGAGGATCTCATCAATGAGTGTATCACGCCCTCGATGTACCATTACATGGCCGGTCACGTTGCAGATAATTTCACCAAGGATCACCTCTGGGAGATTGCGGGTGGCGACTATTGGCCCGGTCAGCTCGAGGCCGATGCGGTCGATGCGTACTTTGATGAGCCCATATGCGAGCGGATCATCATGCACGAGCAGGAGCTCACGAATCTCAAGGCGGCCAAGCTCCGGGCCGAGGGTAAGGAGTCGGCCGCGATCGATGCGATGCTCGAGGAGAATAAGCCCTTCGATCACACGAGCCCGATCGACAAGGAGTACAGCGATTTCATGCGGGGCGTCATCGAGCGCGAGCGCAAGAAGATTGATGACCTGGAGCGCCAGATTCACGAGGAGGAGCAGTGGCGGGGAGGACACGAGGAGGGGGCCGAGGACGACCTGGGCGGGCCGCGTTACGACCCGATGGACGAGTGAAAAAACGCGTTGTGTGTAACCCACATACCCCTTAAAATTATAGAGCCTAAGAAAACAAATGGCGACACCCAGGGCGCCCCGAAAGCCCACTGGAGGCGTCGACGCCCAAATCATGGATCTCGAGGAAGATCTCCGAAACGCCCTCGAGTACCATCTCATTGTAAATACGAATCACGACTACTGGCGCGAACTGGATCAGATGGCGCCCAATAACGCTCAGGACCTCGATGCGGTCGTCGATATGGCCTTCCGGGACATTCTAATGTGGTACGAGCACGTCCCGGCCGTTCGGACCATCCTGGGGAACGCACAATTTCTGATTAAAAATGTTGTATGGGCCGCTATGAACGTTCCGCATCCGGCCAATCCTCAACTTCATATCGAGCGCGTCATCGATAACGCGTTCGAGATTTATAACCGGTTTGTTTACGCCGACCTGCGGACCGAAATGATTATGGCGAACCACTCGATCCAGATCCTCCAGCGCAACTGGCGGCGGTGTATCACGGACCCGACCCATCCGGCCTGCCGTCGTCGGCTCGAGTACGAGTTTAAGGACTGGAGCCTCTCTACACACAATGTACTGGGTACTGCTTAAGATTCTGATTGTGACCTTCGTCCCGTTGCCGATCCACCCCAAACTGACCCGTCCGGACCCCAAGAAGAACTTTTGGACCTTTGCATGCGATGAGTGGAAGTCGCCGTACCAGCTGGCCCGTGAGGTGTATCTCGAGCACCGGCCCAAGACGGCTTAGAGATTCGGTCGGCCCCCTGGGTAAATGTTGAGAATTCAGGTTCCCAGGACACCACCGTCCTCGCGTCCACCCCGACGGATCCACCGGATCCGCGCCCCGGTGCCCCGGGCCTCGATCGATTGGCAAGAGGGTGTCGCGTTGACCGGCAAGTATCTGGGCCTCTTCGTGCTGTTTACGTCGTCGATGAACTGGTGGTACTACAAGCGCACACGTGAAGAACGCGAGCGCGACCGCAAATAAAGTCTGGCCTCAATGATTGTGTAATGGATTGTAACGCGGACATTATCCGGCTGATCGAAGCCCGTCTCGAGAAGGGCCGTCGCCAGTACGGTCACGGTCTGATCCCCAATTCTGGCTACGACTGGGTCCAGGAGGCCCTTGAGGAGGCCCTTGATCTGTCAATTTATGTCGCGGCCCGCCTGGTCGAGATCCAAAAAAATGATGTCCCGTCCCCGCTAGCCCGCTCAATTTAGTTTCTAAATTACAAACAAATGAACTGCGTCTGCTCGTCCTGCATCGAACACGTGACGACCCCTTCTTTTAACCTCTGGGTCCTGGACTTTGCCCGGGCCCTTTACGAGGGTCGGGTCGAGCACATAGGCAACACGCCAGACGGCCGTCCCATTTATCGTCAGGTTTCGTAAATGGAACGGGTCATCCTTCAGATCCGATGTGGAACTCTCAATGCATTTCTAGATCGAATTGAAAACGCGCCGAGCGAAAGTGAACGGACCCGCATCACCATGGAGGCTTCCAAAATTGCGGACAAAATTCTGAGCCTGACTCCCCGGTCCGAATTTTCCGACGAAGAATGGGACGTGGTTACGGAGTGCCTAGAGCACTATTCCCTGGCCGTGTTTTGCGACCATATGAAATGGGCCCGGGACAGCCTCGATCGCGTCCGTGAAATTGCAAGGCCCCTATTTTAATCTCAAAATCCAGACGATCGATCCGACCATGATGGCGCACGCCAGGAACGCCACGGCGTCCGTGCACCAATTTGATCTCTTGGTCCGGTCCGTCTTGCATACGTATTTGGAGGCATAGTTCAAAAGGAACAGGGCCAATATAAACAGACCCAGAACCACAAGGAGCGGATTCATATAAAATAGTACGACATTATTTCTGTATGGATGTGTTCGTCTCCGAAAAAGACACGAATATGGGGAAGATCCTGAAATACTACAGACCGAACCCTGTGGGGGAAGATATTTACCTGATGACGGATGGGTCAATTGTCCGGGACGAAGACAAGATTGTTTCGGCCCAACGAATTTTCAAACACAATTATTGGCGTCCAGAGGGACCTGGAGCCCGGCGCGTGCTTGAAAAATACACGTCTGGAGCCGGCCAAGAACCAATGGTCGATGAGACCATCAGACACCCCACAAAGATGGCCGCGACCCACATCATCATCTCGGACCTTTCGACTGTGATTTACCCGCCCCTGATCCCGGCCCCGAGCGTCCGGGACGAGTTCGCTCCTCCTATGAATCCCACGGGTCGTGGGCTTTTGGAAGGTCCACTTCTCATCACGTCCAATTACCGGGGTCACACCCTGTACCTGGAGAACGGTGCTCTACTGTACCGGTCCGACCCCAAGTCGCCCGGTGGTAACGGCATGGTCTCGTTTCCGACGGCCTCGGATGCCGTGTCCGAACCGGCCTTCATCTGCTTCGAGAACAAGTGGTGGCGGGGTACCATAAATTTCGTGTCCTGTCCGGCCGAGTCTGTGTAATTTTGAAACAAAATTCAATGAAAAATGGTGAACACCTTCGTCCCCTTTGCCGACGTCCATGCGTGTGCCCGGGCCCTCGACTATCGTCGACTCGGGAAACAACGGGTCGAGGCTTATCAACTGTGGCGGGCCCTTATGGGCCTCACGAAAGGCTGGGTCAATCATCCCGCGACACTGATGTGGAAAGGGCACACGTGCTTCCTGGCCATGTATTGTAACGTGATGATCGACGAGTGGGTCTCCCGGGGCTATCGCAATTTTATGTCAAAATTACCACATTGTGGGAAGCCCTTGGCTCCGTGGTGGTGGGGCTGGGACCCGATACACATGTCACACCGGGCCGCCCTGAACCGCAAGAAGCCCGACTATTACCATTTTGAAGTGGGCCCTTGGGCCGACTGGGGGTACGTCTGGCCAAGCAAGGTCCAATTTCAGTACAGAATTAAGGACGCCGAACCTGATAAAGTTTGCGAACCCTTGAAAACCAAATGATTAGCGCCCGGACCCTGGCTCAGCGGCAGTATCTCGAGCTCCTGACGGGCCACGCACCGGTCGTCATTAGCACGGGACCGGCCGGGACGGGCAAGACCCTTCTGGCGTGTCAGGTGGGTTCTCGGGCCCTTGCGTCCGGTCAGGTTCAGCGTCTTATTCTGACGCGACCGGCCGTGAGTGTCGACGAGCAGCATGGTTTCCTGCCCGGAAACCTCAACAAGAAGATGGAGCCCTGGACCCGACCGATGTTTGATGCTCTGTACCGGTACTGGTCGCCCAAGAAGGTTCAGGATATGCTTTACGACCAGCAGATCGAGGTGTGTCCTCTGGCCTATATGCGTGGTCGGACGTTCGATCACGCCTGGATCATTGGGGACGAGATGCAGAATTCCACGCCGTCCCAAATGAAGATGTTGCTGACGCGCATCGGTGAAGGGTCCAAGATGGTGATCGCGGGTGACGGCGCCCAACACGATCGTGGGTTCGAGAAGAACGGTCTGGCCGACCTCGTGAGCCGACTGGACCTTGATTCGGAGAGTATCAAACACATCATATTTACAGAGGATGATGTGATTCGGGCCGAGGTCATCAAGGAGATCCTGAAACTGTATTCGAACCAAATTTAATCACCCATTGTTTGGGCTCGGGCCTGGGATATCTGCCGGGCCGGCGCAACACATTGACTACTCCATACATACCAATTGCCGCCCCCACGGCCCGAGAGACTGTAGACGGCAACGTCTTCTTCGAAATGGAGTTGATGGCGCCAAGGATCGCATTTTGGTTCCTTAAATTCATATTCCCCCTTGCACGAGTTCTATATATCTCGTGAATTATGTCTCCGATTACATCGCCAAGTTCTTTTCCCAGCTTTATATGGGTCGCACGGTTCGGTGTCGCATTCATGTTCGCCTTTAGGCTATACAATTTCAAAAGTAAAATACGTATTTTGTTTCTCATATTGGAATTGACGGGAGCGCCTGCAATATAGGCGGCGTAGTTAGCAAAGGCGTTTAGGGATTTGTTCTTAAGTTGATTCGATAAATTAAGAGGATTCTCTAATCTGATGGCCTCTTTTATAGTCGAGGCCAAATTGTTGAGCTTATTTTGACGGTTGGCCGGTAACGCAAGCAACTCCTTAATTTTTCCCATAACCTGGTTCACTCTATAGTTCGACCCCACAAGCGCGAGAGCGGCGCGAAGTTCGGGTGCGTTCCCGCCCCCGGCTAGTGCCCTGCGAGCCTTGAGGGCCCGGCGTGGTCTCGTACCTAAAGGTAGGCGCGGTGGCTGCTGATTCACCGTCGCTTCCTGGCGGCGGAGAATTTCCGCTAGCCGAAGGCGCGCGGCCGCCATGCGACCATGGGACGCCATATACTTTTAGCACGCAAAAAAACGTTTAGCTATATTATGAGTAACAATAATCGGAAGTTGCGAGAGATGCTCAAAGGAAATCGGTTGCCGACAGTCAACAACCTCGAGTGGCTCGTGATGGAGATCTGGAATATACATTGTAACGGCTCCAACGTCAGCAATTGCAACGCAAGGGCAAACGCTATACAAAACCTCATAAACAAAATTCCAATAAAAACCAATTGGAACACCGTGAACTTCAGGGCGCCTGCACTCTTCCACGGCTCCGGAAGCCTTCTCAAGAAGGGGTACCCAACCGCGGCCGGTGGGTCCTGGTTCGCCAAGAGTCCCCATCAGTCTATTCTTCACGCGATCGCTCGTACAGGGAACGCACCGGCCTATCTCTACGTATATCATCTGAAGAAAACTCCTAAACTTATCAACATAAATTCGAGTGCAAATTTCAATAAGCTTGGTATCCACCTTGTGAGAGAAGCCCCGGAAAACGGGTGGGCTTTTAGTAACGCGAATTACCGGGTCGCGGAAAGGTTATGCGAAATCACACCCAAGTTGGCGGACGGATGGCATTTCCCGAAGGATCAGACGCAGGTTATGTTGTGCAAACCCAAGGAGTTTCTTGAACTATATAAGGCATATAAGATCGAGAGTTATACAAAAACTATCGAGCCCAAATTTAGATTAAATTATAGTGGAAACCGGGGATACTGGCTGCGTCCGATGGGTTTGAAGTACGGTAAATTAAGTCCCATTCCAATTAAGCGAAAATCAAACAACGCACCTAAAAAATAGTGTCACGTCCGAACCAGGGTACCCCGCCCACCTCCATAAAGCCAAGTCACAATGTCGAACCGGGCCATGCTCCTGAAATCCATCTCCAAACTCATGGCCGCCGCCAAGAACTCGGCGACCCATGAAGAACGGTTCGAACATCTTGAAACTATCGCTATACTCGGTGATATTTTGAAGAGCGTCACGAATTTTGAAACAAAATTGTTGGCCGACTTGGACGTTGACTAGTTTCGCCGGGCCTTGAGAGTCCGTGGTCTCTTACCATGTTCCCGGGCAATGGGTCTCTTGAGGGGTTTGTTGCCAACCACGAATACATAGTTCTGCGGGCCGCGTACATTCGAAGAGCGACACGGGGGTGGGTAGTTGAGGCGATGAGCGCCTAGACTCTCCATAATTTTACCCGAAATTGGAAGGGCCCCCGGGGCGACCAGGCCTTCCAGGTTCTGTGACACTTGGTAAAGTCTGATCTTGGACTTGAGCGCGGCATTCCGGGCCGCTTCACGTAATCTGTACCCGATACCCTTCCCACGGGCATTTTTATGGGCCGGCCCTCTATATTTGTTGAAAGTGGTTCCATAGTGTATATATACTCCCTTGTTGTGGTTGTTCTCGCAGACGGGCTCGAGTTGGATATACCCTTTAAATGGTCCTTTATTAGGCTTCATCTGAAGGTTGACATAGGGGGGCGGTTCGCGCGGTTTCATATGCTCGACCACTTTCATATTATTATTCATCGAGTTGATGAGTGCATTGACGTAGCGCCGGAATGTGTTTCGGGTATTTTTGGGCGCGCGCTTATTCACGAGGGCCTGGATTTCTGAATTATTATACCCGGTCTTTTCGCGTATCCACCTTCTAATGAACGCCTTCTTGTTCGTTGAGTTCTTGGTGAAGTTAGCGAGCTCACTCGAATTTAGTTTTGGTATGAATTTTGCAAGCAAGTTCGACTTGTTAGGATCGACTAAGAGTCCTATAGCCATATTCAAGTTGGCGTTGTTACTCATATACAATACACGTGCGAATTTATTCTCGAATATATTGTAATGAACGTAGGTGCGGGCCAGACACTTGGCACGTGCTGGTTCTTTTCGTCAATTAATATATTTCTGACATCGGACAATGGGCTCAAGATTCTGTGGCAGAAGCTTCAGGAGACTCTGCCAAAGTTGAAGGCCCGACAGCGCAACTATTTCAATTCAAATATCAACGCTCCTTGTCCCTACAAGGGTTCCGTCAAGAAGACGAGCGCCATCTATTTTTGGAAGTTCCTGAACCAGTACATATGCGCCGTGGGTGGGCCCGGGCGCCTGCTCCCCAAGTCAGGCCTGAATGCGTACCTAACGAAGAATATCAAGTGGCGAGGTGAGGCGGCCAAAGAATCAAAAGGGCAATATGGTGGTGGTAATCCATACATTGAACTTCCGGTCATCCTCGGTCACCTGGGTTTCAAAATTGGGTCCGACTTTAGAATGCTCGATTTCGAGAGATGGAAGTACCAGTTCAGGAAGCCTAACTGGACCGCACCGATACTCATGTATCGCAGTGCGGGTTCTCTGACTCGTACAGAGCTGCGTGACCTTATGCTCGAAAAAAGAGGGTACGAGTTGACGGGCGCCATTATATACGCCGCGGCTCAGGATGGTTCTATGGCTCACGTATGGTCCTGCACTATACGCAATGGCAAAGGATACATATGCGACTCCAATTATCCAACTCAGCAGAAACCACTGGAATGGTGGAAAGTGGATGAAGTGAAGAATTATTTCAGAACTTTACCCAATTATCCACACTACCGTCTTGGCGCTGCTAGATATATATCATTTGATGTGATCTTGTATACACGCAAGGACTACACGAACAAGATCTCGCCCTATTGTTTGATGCCCCCGGGTGGGTACCGACCCATGACTCAGACTAATCGCCAAAAGTTGGCTCAATATGAGAGCTGGGGGCCGGGCGCTGTGAATTTCATAAAGACGGGGCGCGTAGGGAACGCCCATGCCATGTTCTCACCAAGAGTGTTGACCGAGGCCATTCGGCGAAATGCTAATAGACCCTTAATGACTGCTAATAAATTCAACAGTATAGTGAATAGGGCCAGATCATTTAACAACGGTGTTAGACTTGCGAGAACTATGACCGACAACAACGGCCGTCTCTACAAATTCAACAACAATGGAAAAAACTTTCTGAATTTTAAACAGAAATTGATAAACAAATTTCCCCTCCCATTCCCGGACGACATGTTTAAAAAGATATGGAGTATCCGCCACGGCAACATGGACTTTATTCGCCGCGTCAAGAAATTTGCTCTCGAGTCCGGATACACATTTCCGAAGGAGAAAATCCAGGCCCTCATGGCCAAGCGACAGACGACGAGGTACGGAGTCAAGCGGAAGAGGAACATTGAAAGTGAGCGCGTGTACCGACTCAACAATACAAACTGGATCAACAACAACGGCACTTATGTGAACGTGAACCCCAACAACTGGGTCCGTACAAATAGTAATGCCGCTACTAATAACGCTATCAGATTCATGTTATCGAACAATAACAACCGCGTCAATAAGATAGAAACCTTCAGACGCAAAACTTTTAGGGACATCTAACCAATCATAATTAAGACGTAAAGTTACCATTCAATCAATGAAAGACGAGGCCGCTTGGTTGATCCGCACCCTCGAGCGGGCCCTCAAAGAGGATGACGCCGATCCCGGATGGTACCTTCAGGATAATATATCAAAAGTTTGGAACGCCCTGCCGCCCAACTCGGAGGAGCGTCTGAAACTCGCTGATATCTGGAAGCAGATGATGAAAAGGTGGCACTAATTTCTATTCAAAATATGAGCCCCCCTTTAAAAACAATTCAGTCCATTTTACAAATTTTGACGTAACCTCAACTAAATTAATTTCGGTCGGCATGGTCAAAACCCCCCTGAAAAGTCCGGGAAATAGGTACAGTTGATGATAGAATAAATAGGTACAGTGGTCCATAGAAATAGGTACCGGGGTCCATGGGGGGTC
>Ga0222712_10003825_pt1 | contig 16130 bp, 14 predicted proteins | sample C33_657DmetaG_FD_165043 | JGI IMG/M metagenome (GOLD analysis project Ga0222712, IMG submission 165043) | Estuarine water microbial communities from San Francisco Bay, California, United States - C33_657D | ecosystem: Environmental > Aquatic > Marine > Unclassified | place: USA: California...
TCTTCCGCATCGCCTTCAAGCCCACCGCGACCGTGCTCAAGCCGCAGAAGACCGTCGGTCCCGACGGCCGCGCCACCGAGCTCAGCGCGAAGGGCCGCCACGACCCGTGCGTCCTCCCGCGCGCCGTACCCATCGTCGAAGCCATGGCGGCCTTGGTCGCCGTCGATCACTGGATCCGCGACCGCGGCCAGAACGCTCCCTTCGGCCGCTGCGGACGCAAGGCATGACGCCCCTCATCATCATCCTCGGGCCCACGGGCGCCGGCCGCGCCGACGTGGTGAAGGAACTCGTCGCCCACGCCTGGCCGGAAGGCCGCAAGGTGCGCGTCCTGCGCGAAGTCCGCGAAGGCGGCGTCGCCCCTGACGCCTGGGAATTCAAGGACGGCCACGCGATCGTGCCCGCCCCCGGCGACGAAGACGCCGCCATCCTCGTGACGCACGGGGCGCTCCACGTCATCGACCAGATGGAAGCCCTGCACCGTACGGTCCGCCCTATGCAGCCCGACGCCGTCTGGCGCGTGGCCCGCATCCTCACGGTCGTCGACTGCCCGCTCGCGATGAAGCACAAGGCCGTCGAGGAGTGGTATCGCCCGTGCGTGCACTTCTCCGACGCGGTCATCATCAACCGCCGCTGGGAAGTCCCCGGCCAGTGGGTGAGCAAGTTCCTCGAACCCTACGAGAAAGAATTCTATCCCTGCCTCTTCTTCAACCTGACGAAGGTCGGGGCGATCAGCAACCCGCCTGCGGTCATCGACGGCGAGCCCCTGCGCCTGACGCATATCTTCGACGACATCGATGCGGTCGACGAGATGGAGTTCGACGAAGACAACCTGCCCGACGAGCCGTTCGACCTCGTCCGTCAGGTCGACAAGTATTTCGCGCGCGACGAACTCGGCCGCCGCAACATCCTCGTGCCCGAGATCGGCGAGGTCCTCCGCCAGGAGGGTCGCCGCTGAGCCGGCCTACTGCTTCGGCCCGGCGCCGGGAGCTTCGCCCTCCGGCGGCTTGCGGCGCTTGGGCGCGCCAGGCGGTCCGGGCGGTCCGTCCTTCGGCTCGCCTCCCTTCGGGCGTTCCTTCGCGAGTTCGGGTCCGTATTTCTCGGAGAGCTGACGGATGAATTCGAGGCGCTGTTCGGTCGTGAGCGCCTGGATGCGCGCCCTCTCGGCCTTGGCCTCGTCCTTGCTGAGTCGCTTGAAATGATGCTCGAGCACGCGCGATCCGAAGCCGCCGCGCTCCCGCAGGTCCTTCATGATCTTGTGACGCTCCTCCGGCGTGGCGGACTCGTAACGCACGAGGCTGGCCGCGAATTCGCGACGCGACTCCGGCGACATGCGCTCGATCTTCTCGATCGAGGAGCGCATGCGCTGCAGTCGCTCGGGCGTGAGTTCGAGGATCTTACGGATGGTCTGGATCTCCTCGACGGTCGGCTCGCCTTCGGGCGGACGCGGACCGGGCGACTGGGCGCAGACGACGTCGGCGCCGAGCAGGAGCAGCAGGCTGAAGAAGACGCGAGCCATGATCAGGAGCCCGGGGAGACGAAGGTTTCCACGACAGCCGGACGCTCGGCCACGGGGGCGAGGAGCGAGAGGTCGTCGGCGGCGCCGAAGAGGTCGGCGAGCTGGGCCGACTCGTCGCGGGCGATGAGGGCGAAGGTCTGGCGGTTCAAGGCCTCCTCGGAGGTGGCGGGCAACGTGAGCAGCGCGACGAAGACGGCGGCCGCGGCGGCGAGGGCGGAGCTCCAGCGGACGACGGTGCGACGACGGCGGGTGGCACGGGCGGCGACGACGACGCGTTCGGCGAAACCGGCGACGGACACGGCGCGCCCGCGACGGAGCGTCGCGGCGAGCTCCTGGTCGAATGGCGTCTGTCCCGGGTTATCCATGGCTGGGTTCGCCCTTATAACACCGGGCGGGGCGGGAAGTTGCAGGGTTCATTCTTGGGCGTAGAAATCCTTGAGAAGTTCGCGCAGGCGGGCGCGGGCGCGGTGGATCCAGGTCTTCACCGAGGAGACGGGGGCGTCCATGATCTCGGCGATCTCCTCGTAAGGGAGCTCCTGCTGCACGACGAGGAGGATGGCGGTGCGCTGTTCCGGGGCCAGCTGCAGGATGGCGCGCTGGAAGGCCTCGTCGAGTTCGGCGACCCGGCGGGCCGACCCCTGGGAGAGGTCGCCTGGCTCGGCGGCAAACTCCAGGGCGGTGGTGGGCTTGCGCCCGCGCCGGCGCCACTCGTTGAGGACCAGGTTCCGGGCGATATGGATCAGGTAGGTGCTCAGCTTCGCCTCGGGGCGCCAGCGGACCGCGGCGCGGTGGAGCCGGATGAAGACCTCCATGGCCAGCTCCTCGGCCGTCGCCTGCGAACCGACCTCACCCCGGAGATAACCGACGAGCCGGGCGTGGTGCCGGTGCACGAGCAGGCGCAAGGCGTCGTCATCGCCGCCGGCGACGAGGCCCATGAGGCGCTTGTCGTCTTCGTCGTCGGGGAGCATCGGCTCTTCCTGGGACATCGGGGTTGGAACTCCGGAAAGGAGCAGGAGTTACGCGTCCCGGGGGCGCAGGGCGAAGGTCCGGAGCGTCCGTAGCAGGAATTGCTCGAAGGCCGCCAGGACCTGGTAATTCAGCTCCATGCGCCGGCGGGCGTCCTCGAGATGGCCCACGGCCTCGGCGACCTGGCCGGCGCAGCCGGGATTGGCCCGGCCGACGAGCCGGAGCTTCTCTTCGACCGACACGAGCATGCGGGCGCGGACGCCACGCCGGACGGACTCCTCGTAGGCGACCTCGGCATCGTCTTCGTCCTCATCGGTGGGCGGCGGGGGCGGCGCAGCCTCAAGGGCTTCTTCGACGAAGAGCTCGAGGAGCACTTCGAAACGGGCGCACAGGGCGTAGAGCGGGATGAAGACCTCGGAGATGCGCGCCTGCGGCGAGGCCGGACCTTTCACCATGCGCGTGAGCAGGCGTTCCATCTCGCGCAACCAGTCCTGCCAGGAGGGGTCGGCGATCACCGGCGCCTCCCCGCCCACGTGGAAGCGGAGGCAGCGGCTCAGGATCGTCGGCAGGACGCGGTAATAATGCGTCGTCTGCAGGACGATGAGCGTGCCGGGCGGCGGCTCCTCCAGCGTCTTCAGGAAGGCGTTGGCCGATTCGGAAAGGAAGCGGTCGGGCTCGTTGACGATGACGACGCGGCGCGGCGTGAGGGACGAAAGGCGCAGCGCGGCCACGACCTCGAGGACGTTCTCGATGACGATGCGCCGCGACTTCTTGGCGGGACGCAGGACGCGGCAGTCGGGGTGCGCCAGCGGATCGGCCTCGCCGAGATGCATCGCCGCGAGCTGTTCGGCGGCGCGGGCGAGCACGGCGCCGTCGTTGCCCGTCAGGAGCACCGCGTGCGGCATGCGGCCCTCGGCGCGGGCGCGCGCGAGCACCTTGAGCACCGGCAGGTCGGCGACGTCAGCGGAAGCGGCGGACGACTTCATGCCAGATCTCCTCCTCGATGGCTTCGGGGGGACGCGCGGCGTCCACGACGAAGAAACGCCCGGCCTCCTCGCGGGCGAGCGTATGGTAAAGTTCGCGGACGCGGCGATGAAAGGCGTCGCCGAGGAGTTCGAAGCGGTCCGCCTGTCCTTGGTCCCGCACGGCGGCGCGACCGAGGCCGCGGCCCGGATCAAGGTCGAGCAGGATGGTCAGGTCCGGGCGCACCGGACCACAAGCGAGGCGGTTCGCGCCTTCGATCAAGGCACGGTCCAGACCGCGGCCGCCGGCCTGATAGGCGACGGTCGAATCGATGAAACGGTCGCAGATCACGACCTGGCCGGCGGCGAGGGCCGGAGCGATGACGTCCGCGACGAGCTGGGCCCGGCAGGACGCGAAGAGGAGCGCTTCGGCGGCCGGCGCCAGCGAGGTGCCCGGCTGCTTGAGCACTTCGCGCATGCGTTCGCCGTAAGGCGTGCCCCCTGGCTCACGCAGGCCGAGCACCGTCGCTCCGTCCGAGCGGAGACGCTCCGCGAGACGGGCGAGCTGCGTGGATTTGCCCGCGCCCTCCCCTCCTTCGAACGTGATGAATCTGCCCGCGATCGGCATGCGCCACAAGATGCCCTCCATGGCCTTCAAAGCGAGCGAGGAATGGGGGTCACGAGAAAGGCCCGGCGGATGCCGGGCCTTTCTCGTGACGGAAGGAACGCGGAGTTCAGATGCCGGTCCCGGAGGGATCCAGCTGCTTCTGCTCGACCGAGCGGTTCACGTTGTCGGTGATCTTCTTCAGATTGGCGTCCATCTGGGTGCCACCGCCGCCGTTGCTCGAGGAGAGCGGGGCGCCCGGGGCGCCGGCCTTGTTGTCGGCGGCCTTGTCGTCGGTGACCGGGCTTTCGCTGACCACCTGACCGAAGGGCTTCGCAGGCTCCGTGGCGCCGTTCGGGAAAATCGCCTGGAACGTCGGAGCGGTCTGCGCCATCGCGTTGATGGTCGTAGAGACTTCGGCCGGCAGCGTGGAAGCGGCGGCAAGGAGGGCGGAAATTTCGGCGAGCTCTTCGGCCGGGATCGGGTAGAGCAGGACCTTGACGGGCGCCAGGGCGGCGGCGACGGCCGCGGGCGCCGGAGCATTACCGGCGGCAGGAGCGCCGGGAGTGCGGGCGAGATTGCTGATGAGCGCGGCGGAGGGCACCGAACTGGCGGTCTGCATGCCGGGGTCGACGGTGACGGGGCCGACGTTGGAACTGTAGACGATGGTCTCGACGGAACCGCGGACGCACGAAACGACGACCCTGCCGACACCGTCGGGGCCGACACGGTATTCGACGACGAAGATGGTACCACGGATGCGCACGAGGCCGGCGGGCGTCTTGACGGTGAAGGTGGAAAGCGCGTTGAGCTTACGGACTTCGCCGATGATCTTGCCGCGGGGCACTTCGAGCTCGGTCACGGACGGGCTGGGATCCTTTTCGATCTGTCGATACGGATCGGTGATGCCGGCGGAGGGCACCTGGCGGAAAGTACGCAGCTCGAGCAGCGTGCTCGGCGTCAGCACCAGCGAGGCGCCGTTGGAGAAGACGAGTTCGGCTGTGGAGTCGACGCCGGTCTCGACGCGCGCGCCTTCCTGGAAGACCGCGCCGCTGGCGAGCGGCTTACGCTGCGACTTAGCGTCGATGATCGTCACGTTGCCGGTGATCTTGCCGACCTGGACCTTGCCGGACTGCAGGGCCGCCGAAGAGAGAACTGGCAGGAGCGCAAAGGCGACCATTCCTAGGTGCTTGAAAAAGGAAATCATGGGGACTGGGGGGGAAAGGGAGACTAGACTCGGTCCGGAAGGAGGCAACCCCTTTAAAACAAAAAGACCCCCTGAGACGGGGGTCTTTGTTCACAATCCGAACGGTCAGTTTCAGGCCGTGACGTACTTCTCGAGACGGCGCTGGACGGCGATGGCCGAGAGCTGAGCGTACTTCGGAAGTCCCTGATCGTAAGGAAGTTGCATCTCCCCTTGGATCAGAGGGAGGGCGTAGCGCACGAAGTCCGGGTGGATGGACATCTTGTCTTCGCCGATCCACTTCTCGGGGAAGGCCTTCACGCCGTTGGCGATCTGGTCGAGAGGAGCGAGCATGGTCTGGACCGCGTAGGTCTCCTTCTCGGAGCGGGTCAGGATCACCATCTTGCCGGACTCGCCTTCGAGGGCGGCCTTGACGGCGGCGCCACCGCAGAGCTCGGCTTCATCGACGTCGGTCTTCGAAGCGTTGTGTGAAGCGGCGCGCTGGGTGATGCCGAGCTTGGAGGAGCGGGCCTTGACGCCGTCGAAACGGGATTCGACGAGCGTACGGAGGTATTCCCCGGCGCCGCCGAGGACGGCGTGGCCGAATGCGTCGGTGCTGGAGGTGTCGGCGCCGAGATAGTTGCCGGTGGCGTCCTGGACGCCTTCGGAGACGACGACGAAGCAGTGGCCGTTGCTCTTGAGGACTTCTTCGACGCGACGGATGAAGGCGTCGGCGTTGAAGGCGACTTCCGGCAGCAGCACGATGTGCGGGGCGGAGCAGGAGTAGTGGGTGTTCTTGACGGCCTTGTCGTCGTTCTTGTCGCGGCGCTGGGCCAGGACGGACGAAGCGGCGAGCCAGCCGGCGTTGCGGCCCATGACTTCGAGGATCGAGACGAAGTCGTTCTGGCCCATGGCGGCGTTGTCGAGAGCGGTCTCGCGGATGGTCACGCCGATGTGCTTGGCGACGGAACCGTAGCCGGGGCAGTGGTCGGTGAGGGGCAGGTCGTTGTCGATCGTCTTAGGCACGCCGACGACGCGGAGTTCGTAGCCGCGCTCCTTGGCGAGGGCGTCGATCTTGGCGGCGGTGTCCTGCGAGTCGTTGCCGCCGATGTAGTGGAAGTAACGGATGTTATGGGCTTCGAAGACCTGCAGGATGCGGTCGAAGTCTTCGGCCTTCTTCACCTTGTAGCGGCAGGTGCCGAGGGCGGCGCCGGGGGTGTGGCGGAGGGCGCGGAGGGTCTGCTGGGATTCGGCCGCGAGGTCGACGAGCTGCTCATGGAGCACGCCCTGGATGCCGTTCAGGCCGCCGTAGATCTCGACGATCTCGTCTTCATGCTTGAGGGCTTCGGAAATCACCCCGGCGAGGCTGGCGTTGATGACGGGGGTCGGACCGCCGCTCTGCGCGACGAGAAGGTTGCCAATGAGAGGAGAAGACATGGGAGTGAACGAGTTGAAAAGTGGTTTGTGGGAAGCCCCACCCCCCTTGGCAACACGGAAAACCCTCCCCTGCCCGCACCCCCGACTTAGGCCTACAAAATGCGTCCGGCTTTGACCTGGGCGGACTCCGGAACCTTCCGGGTCCAGTCAGCGGCCTGGCGGACGAACGCGTCGACCTGCGCCCCGGCGGAACCGGTCAGCTCGCCCGCCTTGGTGACGGCGTCGAGGAGGACGGACTTGGGCAGACGCAGGCGCGCGTCGGCGGCGAGGCGGTCGACGAGGTCGTTCCGCTCGATCTTGCCGGTGCGGAGCTCCTTGGCGACGGCGACGGCATGTTCCTTGATGGCCTCGTGGGCCTCTTCGCGGCCGGCGCCGGCCTTGACGGCTTCCATGAGGAAGGTGGTCGTGAGCAGGAACGGCAGATAGTGGCGCGACTCGCGGTCGATGACGGGGCGATTGACCTCCATCTGGCCGAGCACGGTGAGGAAGGCCTCGAAGAGTCCGTCGATGGCGAGGAAGGCGTCGGGCAGGAGCACGCGGCGCACGACCGAGCAAGAGACGTCGCCTTCGTTCCACTGCTCGCCGGAGAGCGAGGCGGCCATGGCGAGGTGACCGCGCAGGATCACGTGGAAGCCGTTGATGCGCTCGCAGGTGCGGGCGTTCATCTTGTGCGGCATGGCGGACGAACCGACCTGGCCGGGCAGGAAGCCTTCGCTGGCGAGCTCGTGGCCGGCCATCAGGCGGAGGGTCTTGGCGAAGGACGACGGGCCGGAAGCGGCGGAGAGCAGCGCGGCGACGACTTCCATGTCCATCGAGCGCGGGTAGACCTGGCCGACGGCGCCGAGGGCGTGCGGGATGCCGAGGTGCGCGAGCACGCGGGTCTCGAGCTGGGCGACCTTGGCGATGTCGCCGGAGAAGAGCGTGAGCTGGTCGAGCTGCGTGCCGACGGCGCCCTTGAGGCCGCGGGCCGCGAAGGCGGCGAGCGCGGCGTCGACCTGCGCGACGCCGCGGAGGCATTCCTCGCCGAACATGGCCCAGCGCTTGCCGACGGTGGTGGGCTGCGCGGCGACGTTGTGCGTGCGCGCGGCGATCAGGACGTCGCGGTCGGCCTGCGCGCGACGGGCGAGCGCGGCGAGCGCGGCCACGCCCTTGGCGCGGACGAGCTGGAGCGAGCGGAAGACCTGCAGCTGCTCGACGGATTCGGTGAGGTCGCGGCTGGTGAGGCCCTTGTGGACGTGCTGGTGGCCGGCAAGGGCGCAGAACTCGTCGATGCGTGCCTTGACGTCGTGGCGGGTCTCCTCTTCGCGGCGGCGGATGGAGTCGAAGTCGACCTGGTCCTTGACCCGCTCGTAGGCGGCGAGGGCTTCGGCGGGGATTTCCAGGCCGAGGTCGCGCTGGGCCTTCATGACGGCGATCCAATATTCGCGCTCGAGGACCACGCGGCCACGGGTGGACCAGACGGCCTTCATCGCCGGGGAGGCGTAGCGGTCGGCGAGGACGTTGGGGACGTTGTCGGATTCCATCGGTATGAAGTAAGGTTTATATCAGGCGGGACGCTTCACGGCAAGCGCTCGCAGGAACATCGCGCGGACGGAGGACTCGTCCTCGCCGCGGTTGGAGGCGTCGAAGCAGTCCGCGCACGCGAGCTGGAGGTCGACGAGCTCGGCCAGGGTGTAACGGGCCGCCGCCGGGGCGACCTTGTTGCTGACGTACCAGGCGTTCTGGGAGAAGAGGTTGGCCGAGGACTTGGCGGCGGAACCGAAGGTCGGACCATGGCGGCCGCTGGCGGCCTCGAACTGGCCCTTGGGCAGGCCGGCCTCGCTGACGCGGAAGTCGCCGGAGTCGACGAGGCAGCGGATCTGGATGAGCAGGCGCAGCCGGTTCTGCAAAGCGCTGAGGAGCGGACGGCTGGAATCCTCGTTGAAGAAATAGCGGTCGAGCGAGGCGAGGCCCCACGCGAGGTCGCGCGCGGCGAGCGCCTCGATGGGCTCGAAGAAGTCGCCTTCGCCGAAGGTCGGGACGAGCAGGTGCACGTCGGCCTCCTTGATGGTGCCGCCCGGTCCGACGTAGGTGGCGAGCTTCTCGCATTCGCCCAGCACGAGGCGGGTCGACTGCCCGACGCGGCCGACGATCACTTCGGGCACGCCGCGGTCGTACTTCACGCCGAGCGCCTTCAGTCGGTCGACCGCGAGGGCGACCTGGTTGTCGGCCTGCGCGTCACCCTTGTCGAACGGGCTCTTGGACGCCGAGGCGTGCACGATGAAGTCCTGCGCCGCGGACTTGAGCGCGCTGAGGTCCTTGCGCCGGCCGTCGTAAGGCGTGGCGGAGATGATGATCGAGACGGAGGGGTCCGCCGAGGTCGCGACTTCGAGGATGTTGGCGAGGTTCTTCTTCACCTCCTCCGACTTGGCCTGGACGGTGTCGGCGACGAGGTTGAGGTTGCGCAGCCAGATGACGCGCTTGCCGCCGAACATGGACAGCGTCTTGACCGACTCCGCGAACTGGAGCTCGAGCACGCGCGCGTCGTCGACCCGCAGGATCTGCGCGGAGATGATCTCGGCTTCGGCATCAGGGCCCGCCGCCTTCCGGGCCTTGTCGTAGCAGGCACGACCGTCCTGATCGACGAGGTATTCGTCCTTACCAGCGATGATGGCGAGATAGCCGGGCACGCGCCTAATCTCCCGCCCTCCCCCTTCGTGGCAATCCTTTGTGCGTGCGGCTTACGCCGTACGCAGGGACAATAAGGGCTAGGGGCAGGGCTAGGGCTAGGGAAGGTAATGCTCCAAGGGGAGACGGGAAACCGGGAAAAGCTTCGGTCCTGCTTCGGATAGGGCGGCCGAGGGTAGGGGCGTGGCTACGCCGCGCCCTTCGTCAAAGGAGTGCACGATGAATCGTGCCCCTACCTGCGTTCGCCCTGCGGCGAACGAGATACGGCTATGTCGTGACGCGGTCCCGACCCTACCGCTGCGTCTCGTCCATTCAGACCTCCATTCAGTCCTCAACGCAGACCTCTACTCAGTCCTCTATAAATTACCTAGCCCCGGCCCCGACCCTGCGCCTCGGCAGGCTCCGGCCGCCCTTACGCCCCGTGGATCAGGTCCTCGACGCGGTACTTGTTCAGCTTCCGGCGCATGAAATCGAGGGCGGTGTTCACGGCTCGCTGCTTGATCTGGCGGCGGTCCCCGGGCAGGGCGACGCGCTGGGACCAGACGCCCGTCGGGGAGGCGTAACCGAAATAGACGGTGCCGACCGGGTCGGCGTCGGTGCCGCCGCCGGGTCCGGCGTAGCCGGTGACCGCGATGGCGTAATCGGAGCCGAACTTCTCGATGGCACCCGTCGCCATGGCGGCGGCGCACTCGGCGGAGACGGCGCCATGCTGGGCGATGAGGCAGTCCGGCACGCCGAGGAGGTTCACCTTGGCGTCGTTGGCGTAGCAGACGGCCGAACCCGCGAAGACCTTGGAGGCGCCGGGGACGTCGGTGAAGGCGTTGGCGAGGAGACCGCCGGTGCAGGACTCGGCGAGGGCGACGGTCTTCTCGAGGCTGCGCAGCTGCTCGACGACGAGGGTGGCGAGGCAGGCGTGGCCGGTGGCGACGAAATCTTCGCCGACCGCGTCGCGGATCTTGCGGGCGACTTCGCAGAGCTGATCGGCCGTCGCGCCGCCGCCGGCGGAAGAAATGCGGGCATCGACGACGCCGGTGTGCGTGCCGAAGGTGAGGGCCATGCCCGGCGCGAGGAGCGGACGGACGATCGCTTCGAGGGGCACGGCACCGATACCGAAGGTGCGGACCTGCACGTAAGCTTCGCCTTGGCAGGCGCAACCGACCTGGCGGAGGCGGGGCACGACTTCGTCTTCGAACATCGGACGGAGTTCGAGCGAAGGACCGGGGAGCATGACGAGCGCGCGGCCGTCGCGATGCAGGAAGACGCCGGGCGCGGTGCCACGCGGATTAGGCAGCGAGTCGGCGCCGGCCGGGACATAGCACTGGCTGAGATCCGCGGCGGCGACCTTGCGGCCGATCATCTTGAAGCGATCGCGCAGGGCCTGCTCGGCGGCGGGCACATGCATGAGGGAAAGTCCGAGGGCGCCGGCGACGGCTTCGCGCGTATGGTCGTCGGAGGTCGGTCCGATGCCGCCGGTGGTGACGATGAGGTCGTAGGCGCCCCAGGCTTCGCCGACGGCGCGGGCGATCTCGGCGGCGTCGTCACGGACGACCAGGGAGCGGGTGATCGGCAGACCACGGCGGGCGAGATGCTCGCCCAACCAGAGCAGGTGGCCGTTCTCGCGGAGGCCGTCGAGGAGCTCGTCGCCCACGTTGATGACGAGGACCTGTCTGGGTCGGCTGTTGCAGGAAAGCATTTGCGGAAACGGGGCGTGCCAGCAGGGTTAGAGGCTCAGGCTCAAAATGCAAACCGACCGGGAAGAACTTTCGCCCAAGGCCAAGGCCCGGCGTGCCCCCCATACCCCGGGCGTCTACCTGATGAAGGACGCCGCCGGGCTGGTCGTCTACGTAGGCAAGGCCAAGGACCTCAAGAAGCGCCTGGCCTCCTATTTCGTACCCCGCCAACGGATGACCCCCAAGGTGGCCGCGATGATGGACACGGTGGCGGACATGGAATGGCACGAGGTCCGGTCCGAGACCGAGGCCCTCCTTCTAGAAGGTAAGCTGATCAAACGCTGGCGCCCCCGCTGGAACATCCTCTTCCGCGACGACAAGCAGTTCCCCCAGGTCCGGGTCGACCTGGCCGACCCCCTGCCCCGCTTCCGCATCGTCCGCGCCCGCACGACCGATGCCTGCCGCTATTTCGGTCCCTTCCCTCATCAGCAGGCGGTCCGCCGCACGCTCAACGAGATGCGCAAGAAGTTCGGCATCCTGCTCGCCGACAGCAATCCGGTCGCTCAGCCCGACGGGACATGGAAACTTTACGACGACGCCCGCGCCGAGATCCAGAAGCACGGCAACGTGGTCACCGCCGAAGAATACGCCGTGCGCGTGACCGAGGCGTGCGCGTTCCTCGAAGGCAAGGTCGAGAGCTGGGCCGAACAGGTCGAGGCCGACATGCGCAAGGCCGCCGCGGAGCGTGATTACGAGAAAGCCGCGAGCCTGCGCGACCTGCTCGACGCGCTGAAGCGCACGACGGAGAAATCCCGCCGCTTCCTCCGCGAAAATCCCCTGCCCCGCCGCGACGAAGCCGGCGCCCTCGCCTCGCTCGCCGCCGCCCTCGGCCTTGAGCGACCGCCCGCCACGGCGGAGTGCTTCGATATCTCGCACATCTCCGGCACGCTCGCCGTCGCGTCGATGGTGCGCTTCGTCGACGGTCAGGCCGATAAGTCCGGCTACCGTCGCTTCAAGATCAAGTCCTTCGAGGGCAACGACGACTTCCGTTCGATGCAGGAAGTGGTCGGTCGCCGCTACACGCGCCTGCACGAAGAGCATCGCGCGTTCCCCGAGCTCGTCATCATCGACGGCGGCCTCGGCCAGGTCGGCGCCGCGCTCGCGGCCTTCAAGGAGCACGACCTCGCCCCGCCCCCGCTCATCGGTCTCGCCAAGCGCGAAGAGACGATCGTCTTCCCCGACGGCCGTGAGCTGAAGCTGCCGCGGCACGACGTCGGCCTCGCCCTGCTCATGCGCATCCGCGACGAGGCCCACCGCTTCGCCAACGACTTCAACGCCGAGCTCCGCAGCCGCAAGCTGCGCGAGTCGCTGCTCGACGAGATGCCCGGCCTCGGGCCCAAGCGGAAGGACGCGCTCCTCGCGCACTTCGGCAGCATCCAGAAGCTCCGCAAGGCCACCGTCGAGGAGATCGCCGAAGTGGCCGGCCTCAGCGACAAGCTCGCCGGCGAAGTGAAGGCTTATCTGGAGGCGAGAGGATGAGAATCTGCGGTAAGCGGTTGGCGGCTGGGAAGAGACAAAGCGCGCAAGTTTGGGGCTATGATACCCCAGCCATTATTCCGGTCTCCGGTTTCCCTTTGAGTTATCCTTCGCCTCTTGCTGCCACCTGCCACCCGGGGCCGCCACCCGCCACCTGAGAATGGATGCAGCTATGCCGTGACGCGGTCCCGACCCTACCCATATCAGGTATTGGCGGCTAGCGGTTGGGGACCCAGAGGTATCGGCTGCCTCTCATCCATTCAGCCCTCTATTCAGTCCTCAACGCAGTCCTCCATTCAGCCCTCGCATCCGCCATCTGTCCTCTGTCATCGACTCAGCCCTCCATTCAGTCCTCCCCCATCCGCCTCCGTCACACAATCGTAACAATCGTAATAGCCTGATGTTACGATTGTTACGGAATGGTGTCGAACAGGGCTTGCCCCCCTCCCCCGGCCCCACCTTGAAACCGACTTACCCAAACACCCATGAAAGACTTCCTCAAGAAGGTCCTCGGTAAGGATGAAAAGTTCTACGAACTCCTCGAAGCCAGCGCCGACGAAGCGCAGAAGAGCGCGAAGTCGCTCTCGAAGCTCTACGCCCAGGTCGGCAAGCCGGACTTCGAGCAGTGCTTCACCGAGCTCGTCGTCGCCCGCCGCGTCGACAAGCGCATCGGCCTCTCGATCACTCAGGAACTCTGCCAGACCTTCGTGACCCCGCTCGAGCGCGAGGATATCGAAGCCCTCGCCAACGCCCTTTATAAGATCCCGAAGACCTGCGAGAAGATCGGCGAACGTCTCGCCATCTGCCCCTCCCAGTTCTCGACCGACATCGTCGACAAGCAGGTGCGCATGCTCGAGCAGGCCACCGAAGTCACCGCCTCCCTCGTCCGCAAGCTGCGCAAGCTCTCGAACGTCGAGGAGATCCAGGACGACTACGAGACCCTGCAGACGATCGAAGGCGACGCCGACCGCCTGATGGTGGGCCTCCTCCGCGACCTCTACCAGGGCAACGTCGACGCCAAGGAAGTCGTCGTCCTCAAGGACATCTACGAGCTTCTCGAGCGCGCGATCGACCACTGCCGCGACGCCGGCAAGGTCGTGTTCCAGATCGCCCTCAAGTACGCCTAAGCCCGCGCCCCGTCTCCGGTCATGGATCCCTTCCTGCTGATGGTGCTGGTCATCGTGGTGGCCGTGGTGTTCGAATACATCAACGGCTTCCATGACGCGGCCAACGCCATCGCGACCGTCGTCTCGACGCGCGTCCTGACGCCCCGCCAGGCGATCATGCTCGCGGCCGTCACGAACCTCATCGGCGCCTTCTGGGGCACCGCAGTGGCGAAGACGATCTACTCCGGCTACATCGCCGTCTCCGCCGAGTTCCAGGTGGCGCAGCTCGCCATCGCCTGCGGCCTGATGGGCGGCATCGTCTGGAACCTGCTCACCTGGTGGTTCGGCATCCCCTCCAGCTCCTCCCACGCGCTCGTCGGCGGCCTTTGCGGCGGCGTGCTCGGTCAGTCCCACCTCGAATGGGGCCGCCTGATCTGGTCGGGTACCGACGCGGCCGGCAAGACTGTCGGTCTCTGGCCGAAGCTGATCAAGCCGATGTTCATCTCGCCCTTCATCGGCTTCACCCTCGGGGTGGCGTTCATGGCCCTGCTCACGATCGTGATCGTCCGCTTCGCGATGCGTCCGAGCAAGGTCCAGAAATCCTTCGGGAAGCTGCAGTTGGTCTCCGCCGGCATGATGGGCTTCTCCCACGGCTCCAACGACGCCCAGAAGACGGTCGGCATCATCACCTTCGCCCTCATCGTCGGCGTCACCTCCGGCGCTTTCGACCCTGCCCACGCCCCGTCCTGGGCCCAGGCCATCAAGCCCGAGCTCAACGCCAAGGGCGTCGTCGACCACGCGCCCTACTGGGTGATCGTCCTCTGCGCCATCACCATGGCCCTCGGAACGGCCGCCGGCGGCTGGAAAATCATCCGCACGATGGGCCACAAGATGGTGAAGCTGCAGCCGGTCCACGGCTTCGCGGCCGAGACCGCCGCGGCCATCACGATCCACGGGGCCTCCGAGATGGGCATCCCGCTTTCCACCACGCACGTCATCTCGACCTCGATCCTCGGCGTCGGCGCGACGAAGCGCTTCGACGCGGTGAAGTGGGGCCTCGTCGGCCGTATCGTCTGGGCCTGGGTGCTGACCATCCCGATCACGTTGACGCTCGGCTACCTGTTCTACCGCGGCGCGGTGTTGGTCGGCTGGGCGAAGTAAGTCAGGGCTAGGGCCTCAGCGGGAACTGAGGTCGACGCCGGCCTGCTTAGCCCACGCCATCCATGCGTCCGCCAGCTCCTTGAGCTTGGCGGGGTGCGTGGCGGCGAGGTCGTGCTGCTCGGACGGATCCTTCGAGAGGTCGAAGAGCTGCCAGGTGACAGGTGCGCTCTGGCGCTTGCCCCAGACGATCTTCCACTGGCCGAGACGATAACCTCGCGCGCCTTCATGGGCGGTCGGGATGCCGCGCTCGGGCGTCGGTTCGCCCCGCAGGTCAGGCAATAAGGAACGTCCGGAGACCGGGCGGATCGGCTTCCCGGCCCGTTCCCGCGGATACGTGGAGCCGGTCGCCGCAGCGATGGTCGGCAGGAGATCCATGACGTGCGTAGGCGAACGGATCCAGGCGGCCGAAGGCTTCAAGCCGGCTGGCCACGCGACGAGCAGCGGGGCGCTGACGCCGCCTTCGTGGCAGAAGTGCTTGTAGAGGTTGAGCGGCGTGTTGCCGAGGTTCGCCCAAGCGGAGCCATAGGAAGAATGCGTCCCGGCCTGGCCCATGCCGGCGAGCGCGGCGCCGACATGGAGGTCGGTGCGACCGGCGCGGGAACGTCCGTCGAAACCGAACGGGCCCCACTCGTAGCAGGCGCCGTTGTCGGACGTGAACACGACGAGGGTGTTCGCCAGTTCGCCGTTCCGCTCGAGGTCGGCGAGAAGTCGGCCGACGCCTTGGTCGACGTGCTCGACCATCGCGGCGAAAGTGGCCATGCGACGCGCGAGATCCTCGCGTCGGTCCGCGGGGAGGCTGTCCCACGCGGGGTTGGGCTTGCCGGAGAATCCGTTGGCGATGGCGTCGTCGGTCTCGACCGGGACGAGCGAAAGCGGCGGCAGTACCGCCTCGGCGGCGACGAGCCCCAAGGCCTTCATGCGCGCGAAGCGTTCGGCGCGCAGGACGTCCCAGCCCCGACGATAAGTCGCCATATGACGGTCGATCGACGCCTTCGGCGCCTGCACGGGGAAGTGCGGCGAAGAATGCGCGAGATAGAGGAACCACGGCTTGTCCTTCTGCGTCCGCGCCTGGCGCAGGAACTCGAGGGCGTAGTCGGTGAAGACGTCGGTGACGTAGAACTTGCCGGCCTCATAGGAGAGTTCGGCGGGCGTGCCCGCGGGCAGGCGCACGTACTCGTCCGGATTCCACTGGTCATTGGAATGCGCCTGCAGGCTCTTGTAGCCGTAATAGGCGTCGAAGCCCCGCTGGATCGGCCCGGGCGAACCCATGTGCCACTTGCCGACCATCCACGTGCTGTAGCCCGATTGCTTCAGGAGCTCGG
>Ga0222712_10003827_pt1 | contig 16126 bp, 13 predicted proteins | sample C33_657DmetaG_FD_165043 | JGI IMG/M metagenome (GOLD analysis project Ga0222712, IMG submission 165043) | Estuarine water microbial communities from San Francisco Bay, California, United States - C33_657D | ecosystem: Environmental > Aquatic > Marine > Unclassified | place: USA: California...
GACCTTAGCGCTATGACATACTGCCGACCGCGCAGCTCACTCTGCTCAGATACCGCTGTTGTGTCGTACAGCCTTGCTCAGAAATTGGCTCTGCTGCGGGGTTCGCACAGCAGGTCTTTCAAGTCGAAACGCGCAATTTTTCGATATAAGGTGCTACGCGGAATACCAAGTCCCTTCGCGGTCTCACGTGCATTGCCACCGTGCGCGAGTAACGCCGCCCGAATCGTCTGACATTCCATTTCTTGCAGTGAAAATTCGGCCGCGTCGTCCGCTGTGTCCGGCGCGCATAGCAAATCGCCGAGCACGTGGACCGAGAGATCTGAGCGCTGAATAACATTATTGCGTGCCACCAGCACGGCGCGTTGAAGAATGGATTGAAGTTCGCGCACGTTTCCTGGAAAAAAATACCTTTGTAATACATTGAGCGCTTCGGTGGCGATCGCGCACGCAGGCGAGAGGCCCGCCAGTATGTGTGTGGCGAGTAGTGGAATGTCCGACGCGCGCTCTCGCAGCGGCGGTAGGTCTAGCGGGAGACTGCACAATCGATAATATAGGTCGTGTCGCAACTTCTGCGCCTGCAGCGCCTCGTCTGCTCTACGATTGCATGCAGCGACAACGCGTACGTCGACCTTTACTGGCGAGTCGCTTCCCACGGGGATAACCTCGCCTGCTCAATGATGCCGCGCATCAGTGGCGTGAATGGGGCAAATTACTGCAAGTGCCGACTCGCGAAGTTCCCTCGCTCGCGGATCTCGACCCGCGTGAGCTGGGGTCCGGCGCAACCCCGACGCCGGGTCTGCGCGTCCTGATCGCGGAAGATACGGCCTCCCAGCGCCTGATCTTGACCAAGCAGGTAGCGGCGCTCGGATATGAGGTGGTGACGGCGGTCGATGGTGAAGACGCCCTGGCCAAGGTTGAGCAGCACCGACCGCATATTCTGCTGACCGATTGGGTGATGCCCAAGGTTGATGGGATTGGCGTGTGCAAGGTGACGCGGGCCAGTGACGCGGGCAACCTGATCTACATCATCATGTTGACCGCGCATGGGGACGAGGACCACTTGGTCGAGGCGTTTGATGCCGGCGCTGACGACTATGTGTCGAAACCGATCAAGCCGCGGGAAATGGAGGCCCGCTTGAGCGCGGGCAAACGCGTGGTGGAACTCCAGATGGCCCTGCACCGGGAGGCCGAGAATCTGCAAACCGTCAATACGAATCTCGCCGTCGCAAACCGCCAATTGTTCGATTTCGCGCATACCGATTCACTCACGAGGTTACCGAACCGGCGCTATATTCTCGACCGTCTCAAACAAGAGTGGTCGGTGCATACGCGGCGCCTCAGTCCGTTATCCTTGATTCTGCTCGACATCGATTACTTCAAAGCGGTGAATGACGAGCGTGGTCACGACGTCGGCGATATCGTGCTCGAGCGCGTGGCGCACATCATGCGCCGCGAGATCCGGACCGAAGATACGGTGGCCCGTTTCGGCGGCGAGGAATTCCTGGTGATCACCCCGGGCATCGATCTCGCCGGCGCGAAACAAGTCGCCGAACGCATTCGAGTGAATATCGCGCGTGAAGAGTTCACTTTTTCAGGGTCCAGCTGGCATGTCACGGCGAGTTTGGGCGTGGCGACGGCGAGCCTCGACGCGGAGGGCTATCAAGGCGTGCTGAAAAGCGCTGATAAAGCGCTCTATTGCGCCAAGAGCGAGGGCCGCAATCGGGTGCGGCCGTGAACCGCCGGCGGCGCGACCCGTCGAGAAAATATCCAGGAACCAGTGACTTGGCCGCGCTGCGTGCGCACGTTCCCGAACTGCATCGTCACCTTGCACAGTTTCAGAAACAGGGGGCTGCGGCATGAACGCACAGACGGATTTCCGCCCGCTCGATGGCGCGCGAGCACTCAGGCAGGCAGGCACCGGCGCGCCGACTCGCGAAGTTCCCGCGCTCGCGGATCTCGCCCCGCCTGAGCCGCGGTCCGGCGCAACCCTGACGCCGCGTCTGCGCGTGCTGATCGCGGAAGATACGGCCTCCCAGCGCCTGATCTTGACCAAGCAGGTAACGGCGCTGGGATATGAGGTGGTGACGGCGGTCGATGGTGAAGACGCCCTGGCCAAGGTTGCGCAGCAGCGGCCGCACATTCTGCTGACCGATTGGGTGATGCCCAAGGTCGATGGGATTGGCGTGTGCAAGGTGACGCGGGCCAGTGACGCGGGCAATCTGATCTACATCATCATGTTGACCGCGCATGGGGACGAGGACCACTTGGTCGAGGCGTTTGACGCCGGTGCCGACGACTATGTGTCGAAACCGATCCAGCCGGGGGAGCTGGATGCCCGGTTGCGGGCGGGCAAAAGGGTGGTGGAACTTCAGGTGGCCCTGTGCCGGGAGGCCGAGAATCTGAAAAACGTCAACGCGGCGATCGAGGAGCGCTCGCGCGAGGTTTTTCTGGCGCATGAAAAGCTGCAAGCGGCTGCTACTTTCCTGCACGACGTGTATCGCGCGATGCCGGGAGCGCTCCTTGTACTCGACCGCAAGGGGATCATGGAAGCCGTCAACGATTCCGCGGCGCCAATGCTCGGCTATTCGGTGGACGAACTCGTTGGTTCATCGCTCGCCAAGATTATCGATCCCGACGATCCCGTGAATATCGCCGGGCTCGAAGCGCTGGCGTCCAACGGCGCGATCCTGCGGACGGAAAAGACCTGTATCACGAAGACCGGGGCCAGGGTTGGTTCCCGTGTTGTTTTCAGCGAGTGTGCTTGGCGAGTCGGGCAGCGGCGACGAACCGCGCGGGTTCGTCTGTATCGCGCTCGACATCGGCGACCGCAAACGACTGGAGCTGGAGCTACGACAAGCGCAGAAGCTGGAGTCGGTGGGTCGCCTGGCCTTGGATCGGCGTCGATTACAAGAACCTCCGGAATTAACTTCTTGCCGATCGTCAAAAACGTGGAGCCCGCGCACCGCTATGTTTCTCGGAGTTCCAGTTAGGCTGGTTACCGTTCCAGCCTTGCCGCGAGCTGCCGAGGAACGGTTGGCGGTCGACGACGACATCGATGTTTTCGGCGGTGATCCAGTCGCCGACCTTGATTTGGCCTTTTGTAAACGCTTCGATGCTCAGGAGTTCTTCGGGGTAGGCTTTGACGCTCCGGCTTAGCACATGAGTGGCCACAGACCGGTCAAAACACCGGCCGCACCAAAGCCCTGCGCGGTTTTTCGAGGAAAAGTCTGTGACTGTAATCGAAGTTATATTTTCTGATATGCGGAAACATAAATCTCTCCTAATCCGGTTAGTGATCCCCGTGTAGCGGGAGTGGTTTCAATTCGAGATATCGTGTGGGGAACACGGCATACGACCCTCCATGGCGTATACCGTGTTGAGGCTACTGAAGAGGGTTTTTGTTATGCCGCCGCCGTCTGCGCTGGCCTGTCCCACTGATTCAGTCGAATCAGGTGTCCAGGGGTTGCGTCGGTGCAGACCCCGTCTTCGAAGGTCACTACCCCATTAACCATAATCCAGCGATAGCCCTCGGCCCGCTGAATGCGGCGCCATTCGCCGGCCGGAAAGTCATGGGCGATTTCGTAGTCGACTTCGGGCACGCGCCGCAGATTCGCAAGATCATAGACGATGATATCCGCCGGCGCGCCTTCACGCAGGAAGCCGCGGTCGACGAAACCCGCCGCCTGTGCTGGCAGGTAGCTTAGGTGGAAATGTGCGTCCTCCAGCGTCATCTGTCCGGTATCCCGGACCAGCCATGTGATGAGATCGGTCGTGTAGGAGCCGCCCGTGAAAAACTTCGTGTGCGCACCGCCATCGGAAATGCCCGGGATCACGTGCTGGTCACGGCACAGCTCACCCATCTTCACCGGATCGCTGCTCGCGATGTCCTGTGTTCGATAGAGTACTTTTAATTCGCCGGCAACCCCGATATCGAGCATGGCCTCCACCGGATGCTTGCCTTCCGCAGCGGCTATTTCGCCGATCGTCCGCCCGTGATATTTCGCAAGTTCGGGGTGGTCTGGCGTGACCTGGACTTTAACGCCTGCAATCGGGCCACCAACGCCGAGCGTAATCAGCGACTCGTCTTCGGCAATCATGCGTTTGCGCACCTCGGGATCAGCAAGCTTCACCAAGCGCTCGGCCGTCGTGCCCTGTGTCGCATAGTTCCACGCGGGACTGCTGTCGTAGAGATTCCAATCCTCCAACGTGAACTGGAAGGGTGAACGCACGGTCAAGCCCTGGCCGAAGATGCGCAAGCCGCGCGCATTGCAGTCATGCAGCCATTTGATCTGATCCAGATGGGAGGTGGGGTGATCGTCGAGCGCCGTGACCACGTTGTAGAGAATGGGTCGCTTGGCGACGGCGGCCAACTTCTCGACGAATTGCTGGTCACGCGGATCGCCGTTGGTCAACGGATTGCCGTGCTGCGCATTGATGATTTCGATAAAGCCTTCGCCGCGTTCAGCAAGCACACTCGCGATTTCGAGCAAGGTCTCATCCGGCATCACATCGGTTGGCATCGGTGTGCCGTCGAAGTCTGCCTGCAGCGAGTGGACGCCGAGACGTTGCACGCCGAGCCCCATCATGCCGGCATCCATAGCTTCGTTCACCAGGCGCTTGAGTTCACGTATCTCGGCCGGCGTTGCCGTGGCACCCGCTTTGGCACGCTCGAGGCCCATGACGTACACCAACAACGGATTCAAGGGCACATAATTCAGGACATTGACACCCTTCGGAATTCTATCGAGGTGATCCATCCATTCCGGTAGCGTTTCCCAGTCCCAGTCGAGTCCAATACCAGCGATCATACATTCGTAGGGGACCTGCTCGGTGCGGGTCATCATGCGAAACAGACGCTCACGCATTTCGGGCTTGGCCGGCGCGAACCCGAACCCGCAGTTGCCGATCGCGACCGAGGTCACGCCGTGCCAAGAGGAGATTGAGCAATAGGGGTCCCAATGAACCTGCGCATCGTAATGCGTATGCAGATCCACGAACCCGGGGGCGACGATCAAGCCTTGCGCGTCCAGCACCCGCTGCGCGTGGCTCGGATCGATCTTGCCGATTTTCGTGATATGCCCGTTCTTGATCCCGATGTCGCCCTGAAAGCGAGGCAACCCGGTGCCTTCTATGATCGTGCCGTTCTTAATTAGGATGTCGAAGCGTTTCATAATCTCTCCCCATCTGGTGAATATTGAATGAGTGGGTGTCAGAACGCCGGCAGGAATCCGGGCGACCCATGGCAACACCTCGGGGAACGCAGCAAGAACCAAGCCATTGCGCGCAATGCGTGTTAGTTGCATGATTTGCAGGATTCGGAGTGGCATTGTTGCTCGCCATTCCATGATTGGGACACCGTGACATGAGACATGTCTAGATTTGAGACAAGCAGGCGCGCCATACGCTACAACGCGTGGGCGGCGTTCGTGCGCGACGGCGACGAGCGCGCGCTGAGCGGTCTGTCACCGGCATTGGCGCAGTCATGGCGTCGGGCTCGCGCCTGCGGCGTCGATCCGGCCTTGCATTGGCTGCCGCTCGCGCACCTCAGTCCACCACCAACGGGCGATTACCTGCGGGCCGAACTGCTGGCCGCCGCAGAACACTTTTTTCAAACATTCGCCAGTACTATGGATGAGACACGCGTCCTGCTGCTGTTGGCAGACGCCAACGGGACGATCATCAGGCGGGCAGGTCCACGCGTGCTGTTGCGTCTTGCCGATCGCATCAATCTTGTCCCGGGCGCAGTTGTCGCAGAGCGCTTCATTGGGACAAACGCCTGTGCCGAAGCCCTGTTTACAGGTCACCTTTCCCGCGTCGATTTGTATGAACATTATTGCGAAGCATTTTTCGAGTGGGCCGATATCGCGGCCCCCGTTATCCAACCATTCAGCGGGACAGTGCTCGGCTCTCTCGATCTCGTCCTGTGGAAAAAGCCGCTCAACGGACAGCTACACTTATTGGCCAAGGCGGCCGTCAGTAACGTCGAATGTCACTTACGCGAGCACGCGCAACGCGACTACGTCTGCCTGCTGGAGAGTCTGCAGCGTCAATCTCGCGACCCCGACGCGGCAGCCCTCCTCCTCGATGAGCATGGGATAATCCGCGCCGCGCTGCCCGCATGCACCCGCTGGATCGGCGGCGCGCAGTCGCTGGGACTGGGCGAACTGGTGACGTCGATACCGGAATTACGGCATCTGGACGAAGATATCCTGTGCCATGCGCGACACCAGAAGTCGATGCAGCCAGTTCCGATCCCGCTCGCCGACGGCGAGCGACTTGTGCTTTTGAGTCGCGTCCAGCCGGGGACTGGTCCCGGGCGCATTCTCGCCCAATTCATTCGCAAGAACGCTTTACCCAACTCGCGCCGCCTTACGCCCATTAACACGTCTTTCTGCGATGTCATCGGTCGAGATCCGGGGCTTCGGCAGCTATTGGATTACGCTAGTAAAGCCGCGGCGACTAATGTGCCTGTTTTCATTGCCGGCGAAACGGGCACCGGCAAAGAGCTCGTGGCGCGGGGTATCCATCAGGCGAGCAGACGCGCGACGGGGCCGTTCGTTGCCATTAACTGTGGCGCGATCTCGCCCGATCTCGTGGCCGCCGAATTGTTCGGTCACGTCCCGGGCGCGTTTACTGGCGCTACGCGCGCTGGCCGCGTGGGTAAGTTTGTTCAAGCCGATGGCGGGACGCTCTTCCTCGATGAGATTACAGAATCCTCGCCAGCGTTTCAGGTGGCGCTGCTCCGTGTTTTGCAAGAGGGAGAAGTGATTCCGGTGGGCAGTAACACGCCGGTGAAGATCGATGTGCGTGTCATCGCCGCTTGCAACCGTCGGATTGATGAGGCCCTGCTGCAGTCACAGATGCTGCGACAGGACTTGTATTATCGATTGAGTAGCATCTTGCTGCAGTTGCCGCCGCTGCGGGCGCGCAACGCGGATATTCCATTGCTGGCAGCTCATGTCCTGGCGAGGCTCGAACCCGCACGTGAAATCACCGCTGCGGCGCTCGCTGCCCTGCAAGCGTATGCATTTCCGGGAAATGTGCGGGAACTCCAGTCAATTCTCCAACGCGCGGCGCTCGTGGCTGCCGACAATGTCATCCAGATGACAGATCTTCCCGCCCACGTGCTCAACGGCGCGCAGGGCACGGCCGAGGCGCCGCACGACGCGCGCGATTTGTCCTTGCGCGAGATGGAACGTCGGACCCTGCGCGCCGCGCTGATCGCGCATAGCGGCAATGCACGTCAGGCCGCAAAAGCACTCGGCATTCCGCGCAGCACTTTATATCGTAAGATTGCGCGCCTCGAGTTGACTGAGCTGCTGGGTTCATCTCGCAGCGGTCGCCGTCCCTGAGCGGAGACCAAAGGCGGCGACGCCGCGATTATCCCAACACCTGTCTCACCGCCGCAGTAGATTCTTCCTAAGTCCGACCGGCCGCGGGTACGGTGCTTTACGATAAATGGAACATATCTTTGGTTGGGCGAGAACGCGCGGGGTCTACGCATCTTTATGCTTGGGAATGTAATGCGAGAAGAAGTTAATAATTTCAAACGTGGGCGGATCATCGAGGTCGCCAGTCATTTGTTTTACGAACGAGGGTTCGTCGGCACCACTATTGATGCTATCGCCGAGCAACTGTCTGTCACGAAACCGTTCGTCTACCAGTTCTTTAAGAGCAAACACGAAATTCTCGCGGCACTGATCGGGCACGAAATCGAAAGCGTGATCAAATTACTCGACGAGGCGTACTCGGAAGCGCTGTCACCAGAAGAACGCTTAAGTCGATTTGTGAAAGCTTGGGTCCGCAAGAACGTCGAGATGCGGAAGATCGTCGTGATCTTCTGGCAGGAACAGAATCATTTCACCCCTGAGATGCAGGAAGAGTCACGGAATCTGCAAAAGACCCTTAATGGTCGGCTTGCCGAGCTAATTGAAGACGGCGTGAAGGCCGGTGTATTTAATGTCGGGAATCCCACGCTTAGCGCGTTTGCCTTGACCGGTATCCTGCAATGGATTCCACGTTGGTATCGCCCCGAAGGCGTGCTCGATGTCAATCAGATTGCCGATTACTTCGCCGATATAGCGCTCCGTGTCGTGGGCGTTCGCTCCAGCTAACGGGTCTCAGCGGTGGATCTGTTCTGTATTCAATCGAGCATCTGCCGGAGCCGTTCCTGCGTTTCCAGCAGCTCAGTCAGCATGTCGTATATCACGTCCTTTACGCTGGCCGCGGCAGTCATATCGCCGACGAGTTGGCCGACGGGGTAGGTGAGAAAGTCACGTGCCCGCACGCGTTCCACGCGAGTGCGGCCTTCGGCCCACCACAGAATATTTTGCAGCGGTGCCGCTAACGGGACCGGTGCCCCTGGTTGCTCATAGGCGTCGGTAAAGGCAGAACGCAAGGTGCGGCACGGCTTGCCGGTCACCGAGCGAGTGAGCACCGCGTCCTCTGCTTCGGCGGCGAAAAACTTCTCTTTAATCTCAGGGATAACTTCACTTTGCGCGGTCTTCAGCCAAATTGATCCGCACCACGCGCCTTCACACCCGAGGGCGAGCGCGGCGGCAAGTTGACGACCCCGGCCAACCCCTCCGGCGCCGAGCACCGGCAGCGGGGCGGCGGCATCGACAATCCGCGGCCACAGCACCATCGAGGTGACATTGCCAGTATGACCACCCGCTTCGGTACCTACTGCGATCACGAAATCGCAGCCGCGCGCCTTGTGCTGTAGCGCATGCTTCGGTTTGCCGGCGAGCGCCGCGACGCGGATCCCACGCGAATGTGCTTTCTCGACGAGTTCCGGGGGCGGCGAGCCGAGTGCATTAACGATGAGCTTGATCGGATGTTCCAGCGCAACATCAATCATCTGCATGCTTTCAGCGGGGGTGAACGACAGTTCCCCGAGCAGTTTGCGGACGATCGCATCCTTTTCGCCTTGCGGCAGCTGCGGGATCCCGGCGTCGTCGATGAGTTTGCGGACGAAAGCGACATGCTCCGGCGGCATCAAGCGATCGATGTCGTACTTGAGATCGCCAGCGTCAGAATAAGTGCTCGGCATCAGCACATCGATCCCGTACGGCCGACCTTCGATGTGTTGGTCGATCCATTTCAGCTCCTCGCGCAGGCGCTCAGGACCCATTCTCGCCATCCCCAGTACGCCGAGGCCACCGGCTTTAGACACTTCAACTACGACATCGCGGCAATGCGAGAACGCGAACACCGGGATGTCGATCCCAAACATGTCACACATGCGATTTTTCACGGGATTCCTCTTTGCTTAGGCACCGGCAGGACGGCGATTGTAACGGCGACCCATCGCGTCGAGCGCCGCGTCACCATTTCATCGATATGCAATTCGCCACATCTAATACACGGTCGACGAACTCAGGCATATCGCGGGACAGGACTGTGCTGCCGTTGGCCGACCCCATGAACACTGAGGTCAACGCCGGGTTGTGCACGTCCGTGCCGCTTGCATCTTGCGGATGATGGCGCTGATAATACCCAACAGTCATAAAATCTACCAATCAGTATATCGATCAATATCTCGGGGGCATCATGGCCGAGTTCGACAAAGTGATTAAAGGCGGGATGGTCGTGGACGGGGCGCGCTTCCCGCGTTACCGCGCTGATATTGGCATCGCCGGCGGACGGATTGCAGAAATCGGAAGTATCGCGAGCCATCGCGCCCGCCAGGTACTCGACGCACAGGGCATGATCGTCGCGCCCGGATTCGTCGATCTCCACACCCATTACGATGCCCAGTTGTTCTGGGATCCCTACTGTTCGATCTCGTGCTGGCACGGCATCACCTCGGTCGTGATCGGCAACTGTGGCTTCGGCTTCGCACCGGTCGCCCCGCAGGCGCGCGAACGCGCGATGCTCAGCATGACGCGAGTCGAGGCGATCCCGTTGGCATCAATGCGGGCGGGTATGCCGTGGGATTGGGAGAGTTTCCCCGAGTATTTAGACAGCGTTGAACGCACGCCGAAGGCAATGAATATCCTGCCCTATGTGCCGCTCAGCCCGCTGCTGATTTCCGTGCTGGGCTTGGCGGATGCAAAGGCGGGACGGCGACCAACCGACGCCGAACATGCCGAGATGTGTCGGGTCCTTGAGGCGTCCCTGGCGGCCGGTGGCTGCGGCTGGTCCGCGCAACGGTTGCCGCCGAGCGGTCCGGCCGGTGTGCAGTTGGACTATGACGGCACGGCCATGCCGAGCGATGTCATGCATGACGAAACCGCGCTCCTGTTTGCGCGGGTGCTGGGCCAACTCAATCGCGGCCATATCCAGATGACGATGGCTTCCGGCGACGTCGATGCCGATTATGCCCACATGGAAGCCTTGGCCACCGCCAGCGGTCGACCACTACTATTCAACGCCGTCCAGGCCTATGACGATCGCCCGCATGTGCATCGGCGCGTGCTGGCCTGGCTCGAAAGCTGTCGCGAGCGCGGTGTGCCGGTGTACGGTCAAGGTCTAACGACGGACGCCGGGTATGGCTTCACGTTCGAGAACTGGAACCTCTTCGATGAAGTTCACGCCTGGCGCGAAATAACGGTCGGCACCGCGGCGGAAAAGTTGGCGAAGATGGCCGATCCGGCGCGACGCCCGGCATTGCGCGGCAAACTGCCGTGGCTCGTGCTCGGCCCGTTCCAGAATATCGTGGTCACCGGACCGGCTACCCCAGAGACCCAGCAGTGGCTCGATCACACGATTGGGCTCGTCGCCGAGAAAACCGGTAAGCATCCGGCGGACGCGCTGCTCGATATCGTCGTTGCTGATGGGTTGAAGACCGAATTTTTCTCGATGCCCTCCAATCAGAGTTTGGAGCACCTTAAAGAAATCATCGACAACCCCTATATCGTGCTCGGCGTGTCGGACGGCGGCGCGCATACAAAATTCCTGACGGCCGGTCGCTACCCGACCGAGACCTTAACCAAGATCGTGCGCGAGCACGACATGCTGAGTCTCGAAGAGGCGCATTGGCGACTGTCGGCGTTGCCCGCGCAGCTCGCTGGCTTCGCCGATCGTGGTGTCATCAAATGCGGCGCCCCGGCTGATCTCGTCGTCTACGATTTTGAGCGACTGGAGATTTTGCCGGCGGAAATTGTCCATGATTTACCGGGCAACGAATGGCGGCGGATTCAACGCGCGAAAGGTTATCGCTACATTCTGGTCAACGGCGAAGTCACCTTGGAGAACGATGAACAGACTCATCGCCATAGCGGACAACTGTTGCGCCATGGGCGCACGCAAGTGCAGAAAAAAGATAAGCGCGCGGCCTGAACCCGGAGTCTTCCCGCGCATGGCGTTGCCATGCGCCATCCAACTAGGAGTGTAGCGGTGAGCAGTGGGTACACCTTCGACTTAAAAATCGTCAACGGGTTGATCATCGACGGCAGCGGGAAACCCGGATTCCAAGGGGATATCGGGATCCGTGATGGACTGCTCGTGGCAGTCGGCGTGGCACAAGGCGACGCGCGTCAGACGATCGACGCGGCTGGGCATGTCGTCGCCCCAGGCTTCATCGACATCCATACCCACTACGATGCGCAGGTGATTTGGGACCGTATGCTGACGATTTCACCGTGGCATGGCGTGACGACGGCAGTGATCGGTAATTGTGGCTTCTCGGTCGCGCCTACCCGTCCCGCGCATCGCGAGATCATTATTCGCACCTTGGAGAACGTCGAAGGGATGACGGTCGCCGCCCTGCAAGCGGGCCTGGGCGAGGACTGGCCGTTCGAAACGTTTCCGCAGTACCTTGATGCGCTGCAGGCGCGTGGGATCGGGATCAACGTTGGCGCGTTCATTGGCCACACCGCGCTGCGCACCTACGTCCTCGGAGAGGATGCGACAGAGCGCGAAGCAACACCCGAAGAAGTCTCTGCGATGCAACGCCTGGTAGTCGAGGCGATGCAGGCCGGCGCGCTGGGGTTTGCGACATCAAAGGCAGTGACTCACGTCGGTTACCAAGGCAAGCCCGTCCCGAGTCGCGCCGCGCATTTTGATGAAATGCTGATGCTGGCAGCAGCCGTGCGCGAGGCCGGATGTGGCGGCGTGATTCAAGCGACCATCGGACCGGAGCTCACGCTTGAACGTTTCGCCGAGCTCAACACTGTCTCGGGCTGCCCGGTGACCTGGACCGCGTTGCTCGCCGGCGCCGCGCTGACGAATGAAAGTGCGATTGAACAATTGACGCGCTCGGAACAACTACAACGCGACGGCTTCCAAGTTTTTCCGCAGGTCACCCCACGACCGTTGAATTTCGAATTCCAACTTGCCGCGCCGTTCATTTTCGAATCGATGCGGATGTTCAAACCGGTCTCGGAAGCCGATCACGAAGGCAAGAAGCGCCTATACGCCGATCCTGAATTCCGCGCGAAACTATGGGAACGCCTGGATCAAAAAGCCCCCGCGCTATTTCGCAGCGGTTTTCGCGGCACGGTGATTACCGAGGTCCCCGGTCGCCCCGAACTCGGCGAGCGCAAATTGTTCGACGTTGCTGCGGAGCTCGGCGTGACCCCGGTCGACGTGTTATTCGATCTCGGTCTCGCGACTGATCTCAAGGCGCGCTTTCGGATGCCAGTCGCGAACCACGAAGAAGATGAAGTTGAATTGTTGCTGAAAAGCCCAGCAACAGTCCTTGGCTTATCCGACGCGGGCGCCCACGCGAGCCAACTCTGCGATGCCTCGCTGACGACGTATCTGTTCAAGCGCTGGGTCCGCGAGAAAAAAGTGCTGACGTTGGAGCAGGCGGTGCGGATGACGACTTCACGCCTCGCCGAGGTCGTCGGCATTCACGACCGCGGCCGCCTCGCCGTGGGCCTTGCGGCCGACATCGTCATTTTTGATCCAGCGACGATCGGCGATGAACCGCTGCGTCGGGTCTACGATTTACCGAGCGGCGCGGATCGGCTTATCTCGGAGGCCCGTGGCATCGATGCCGTCATCGTCAACGGGCAACTGCTCCGGCAGCACAATCAGGACGTAGTTGATCTCGATGGCCCGTTACCAGGTCAGGTCCTGCGCAACGGTCGCGGTCGATCGGCAATCAACCTTTAATACCGAGGAACCCGCCATGCTCGAGCCGATAATTTCTGCTGATAGTCACGTCTGCGAACCGCCGAACTGTTACATCGATCACATCGACGCGGCATTCCGCGACCGCGCGCCACGCCTGGTGCACGACCCGAAGCGCGGCGATGTGTACCAGATTGAAGGCAGCAAGGTGCCGATCCCGATGTCGTTAATCTCAGCGGCGGGTAAGCGCGCCGAAGATCTCTCCGCGAAAGGTGCCGACTTCGAGTTATTACACCGGGGCGGTTGGGATCCTGAAGCGCGGATCCTGGATCAGGCTCGCGACGGGATCGCGGCCGAGATCATCTATCCGTCGGTCGGGATGGAGTTGTGCAATATCCCGGACATCGCGCTGAAACAGGCGAGCATGGAAGCTTACAACCGGTGGCTGGCGGGGTTCTGCGCGCCGTATCCGCACCGCCTGATTGGGCTCGGCCAATGCGCCGTCCGCACGCCGGCCAGTGGTGTCAAGGAACTCGAAGCGATCAAAGCCCATGGGTTTAAAGGCGTGATGTTGCCGGGGCGGCCGGGCACGGCAGAAGACTATAACGATGACAGCTACACCGAGTTTTTCGCGGCGATGGTCGATCTCGAACTCGTGCCGAGTTTTCACATTCTGACGTCGGGCGAAGGCCTTCAACAAATGCATCGTGGCTCGCGGATTAATTCCTTCATGTCGGTAGTGCGCAGCAATCAAGATTTAATGAGCATGTTCGTGTTCGACGGGATCTTCATGCGGCATCCGCGTTTGAAAATCGTCTCTGCCGAAGCCGACGGCGGCTGGGTGCCGCATTTCATGTATCGCATGGACCACGCTTATGAACGTCACCGGCACTGGATGCGGGGCCGCGAGCTGGACAAGCTCCCGAGCGAATATTTTCGCGAGCACATCTATTTCACGTTCCAGGACGACTGGACGGCGTTCAATTTCAAAGACGCGATGAATATCGAACGCATGATGTGGGCGAATGATTTTCCGCACTCGGATTCGACGTGGCCGTGGTCGCAGGAAATTCTTGCCAAGCAAGCTGGCCACCTGACCACGAAAGAGCGGAACCGCGTGCTGCACTGTAATGTCGCGGAGCTGTACAAGCTTGATAGCGCAGCCCTGCGACTGGCCGCGTAAGGGGATGGGGGGATGGAGAGCTACCCGCAAAATCGCCGCGGCTCGACTATGCTAGACGTAATACTCCGGATGTTCGCACGACTTTAGATAACCAGTCAGCCCGGCCTGGGCGCGATAACCGACAGGAGAAAGACGATGATCCAATTCGATATAGTGATTCGTAACGGCACGATCATCGACGGCACTGGTCTGCCCCGCTTCCGCGGCGATATTGGCGTCAACGATGGCCTCGTCGCGAAAATTGGCAAGATCGCCGCGAGCGCCGGGGCCAAGGTGCTCGATGCCACCGGTCTAGTCGTCGCGCCAGGCTTTGTTGATTTGCACACGCATTACGACGCTCAGCTTCACTGGGATCCTTATTGCTCGATCTCAAGCTGGCATGGAGTCACGTCGGTCGCGATCGGCAACTGTGGTTTCGGCTTCGCGCCGGCCAAGCCTGAGATGCGCGATCGGCTCATGCGGATGATGACCCGTACCGAGCAAATCCCGTACGAATGCATGGTCGAAGGTATGGGCAAACAATGGGACTGGGAGTCGCTACCGGAGTGGATGGATCATCTCGATCGCATTCCGAAAGGCGTGAACGTGTTGAACTATGTGCCGTTGAATCCGTTGCTGGTCTATGTGATGGGATTGGAAGGCGCGAAGAGCGGTCGCGGCACCACACCCGCCGAACTCGCCGAATTAAAACGCCTGCTCAACGAAGCGATGGACGCCGGCATGATGGGCTTCGGTGTGCAGCGCTTAGGGGCACACTCTGTCCAAGCGGATTTCGACGGCACGCCGATGCCGACCGATGTGATGCCCGATGACGATCTGCTCGCGCTCGCGAGCGTGCTCGCCGATCGCGGCGAGGGGTTCATCGAGATTATCAATGCGACCGACGGCAATCCGCTCAAGAATGGATCGGAAAAAGACAAACGTTTCATCGAAAAACTCGCCGCCACCGCGCAATGCCCGATCCTCTATAACGTGGTGGTCGCGTTGGATGAGTACCCCACGGCCCACTTCGAGCAGTTGGCGTGGCTTGCAGAGTGCAATGCGCGCGGCTTACGGATATTCGGCCAGGGGCTGACGGTGCGCGCACCGTTCCAATTCACGTTAGAAGATTGGAATCTGTACGACAGTAGTCCGGCCTGGAACTATGCGACCCAGGGCACCACCGCCGAGCGCCTGACCAAACTTGCCGACCCTGAAATCCGTCTGCGCATGATCGCCGAAGACGAAGATCTCATCACGCTCGGGATCGGTGGCCCGATTGCCGGCATTAAAGTCCAGCAGACCCCCGAGCACCCCGAGCTCACCAAGTACCACGGCCGCACGATCGGTGAGATTGCCGCCGCAGAAGGTAAGCATCCGGTCGATGCGATGCTTGATATCGGTGTCGCTGGTGAGTTGAAGGTCCTGTATCGGACCCAAGATGTGTGCAGTACCGATCCGGTCAAGACCGGCGCGCTGGTGCGGGATCGACACGTCATCCTTGGGATCTCCGACGGCGGTGCACATACCAAGTTTTTCACTGGCGGTTCGTTCACTACCGATTTGCTGACTTGGCTTGTACGCGATACCGGACAACTCACGCTGGAAGACGCGCACTATCACCTGAGCTATCTGCCGGCCCAGGCTGCGGGCTTCACGGATCGCGGATTTTTACGTGTCGGTGCGCCGGCCGACATCGTCGTCTACGATCTCGCGAAGCTCAAACGCGTGCCGGAGGTCGATTACGAAGTGGCTTTTGACATGCCAGCCAACCAATGGCGGCGGATTCAAAAAGCCGAAGGCTATCGCTGGATCATGGTCAACGGCACGGTGACCTTCGAAGACGGCGTGTGTACCAATGAGACGCCCGGGCAGTTGTTACGTTTGAACCAGACGCCCAGGCAGGTTAGCGCGGCGGCAGCTTAAGGGCGAAGCTGGTGTAAG
>Ga0222712_10003828_pt1 | contig 16123 bp, 12 predicted proteins | sample C33_657DmetaG_FD_165043 | JGI IMG/M metagenome (GOLD analysis project Ga0222712, IMG submission 165043) | Estuarine water microbial communities from San Francisco Bay, California, United States - C33_657D | ecosystem: Environmental > Aquatic > Marine > Unclassified | place: USA: California...
TCGTTCGTGCGATCGAACGACGATAGGGAACGAAACGAAAGGAAAGGAAACGATCGATCGATCGATGGATGGAATGATGAGCTCAAAAACTCACCACACGGCGTCTTCGTTTTCAAGATGAACGCGAGCTCAACATTCATGAGTCATCACACGTCGACGCGTCGTTCTCGATGTCGTCTCGACGACGAGAGTCGCGAAGCCCCCAACGGGACTTTCGCAACGCGCACTCCGTTGGAGGTCGTCGCGGTGGGCGAGACATGGCGGAGGACCGCGGGAGACGCGCGACGCGCGCGCGCGAACGCGACCGATCGATGAGCCCGAGCGCGTGGACGAGGAAACCGCGGAAGCGCGCGAGTTTGTTCGACGTCGCCCCGACGAACGGTGTGGGTGAAGGCGGGCGAAACGGGGTGGCGAACGCGTACGACGCGCCGCCAGGGATGGGATTCGCGTTCGGCGTCGGCGTCGGCGCGGCGACGCCGCTCACGGCGCAGGCGACGCGACACGCGAGGAGGATATACGTCGGAGGGGTACCGATCGCGACGAATGAAGCGGCGGTGGCGACGTTTTTTAATAATGCGTTGATCGCGATCAACGGCGCGAGCGAAGGCGAGGGGGCGCCGGTGGTGAACGTGTACATCAATCAGGAGAAGAAGTTTTCATTCGTGGAGTTTCGGAGCGTGGAGGAGGCGTCGAACGCGTTAGCGCTGGATGGCGTCATCATCGATGGCGCGCAAGTGCGCATACGACGACCGAATGATTATAATTCTCAACTCGCCGTTGGTTTAGGGCCGTCGATGCCGAACCCGAATTTGGATTTGGGCGCCATCGGGTTGGATCCGAGCTCGCTCGCGCAGGCGACGACGGCGAACATTTTGCAGGAACACGAAGATCGAATCTTCATCGGCGGGTTGCCGTACTTTTTAGACGAAGCGCAAGTCCGCGAGTTACTCGAAGCTTTTGGCCCGGTCGCGCGCTTTGATTTAGTGCGCGATAAGGAGAACGGTAACAGTAAAGGGTACGGTTTCGTCGTCTACCAAGACGTCTCCGTGACGGACATCGCGTGTCAAGGGTTGAATGGGATGCAAATGGGGGATAAAACCCTCACAGTGCGTCGCGCCGAAGATAGAAACACGCCGATGACGATCAATGTGCCGCCGCCGCCGCCGCCGCCGCCGCCGATCGCGCCACCGCCCGCGAATCCACCGTCAACCGTGGTGTCGTTTGATCAAATGGGCGTCACCCCCGAAGAGTTGGCGGATGACGAAGAATACGAAAATATCATGGAGGACATGCAAGATGAATGCGGGAAATACGGAGAAATCGTAGCCGTGGTGATTCCGCGACCTAGTAAAAATGGCGCGCACGTACCCGGCGTGGGCAAAGTGTTCGTGCAATATGCCTCCGTCGCCGGCGCGCTGGCGGCGCGCACGGCGTTGAACGGAAGAAAGTTTGGCGGTTCGACGGTGATCGCCGACTTTTTAGACGAAGCCGACTTTCACGCGCGAAATTTTTCATAGATACGTAGCTACTTACTATATCACAAAGCACAGAGCTAACAAACGAATCGCCAGTAGAGGTAGACTATTGACCAGCCGATGAAACCGGCGCCGGCGAGCGAAGCGATGGACAACACGAACGCCCAAGCGATCGTCCAAACCACCGTCGATCGCTTGAGCTGCGTGCGTCGAATTTTACGCTTCAGCTTCAACGTCCCACTCGTCGTCCCGCGCGTGCGAGCGCTGCCGCCCTTCATGATCAGCGTGCCCTTTGGGGGAGCGTCGTCGTCGTCATCTTTTGTTTGTGAAAAGTCAAACGCGCTGTCTTCTAAATCAAGCGTCATCTCTATGGGTGCCGGATAGCTCGCGCCTCCTTGCTCGCGAGGAATCGCAATCGTGGGGTCGCCGCTCAATGTATTCCATCCCCTCGTGGTACTGCGCTCGAGAACGCGCAACTCGCTTCGCTCGAGCGTCGATTTCGCCGCGGCGAAGATGCTCCCTGCCAGAATGAGTGAAGCCGCGATGGCGTCTCGCGCGAGCACCGCACCTCCAACGCCCGCAGACATGATCACGCCCGCGAAAATGGGTTGTAAAGACCCGTAGCACGCGGTGACGACGGGCGTAGTGAATTGCTCCGCCCGCGTCGTGAGCGTGTACGCCGCCGAAGCCAACACGCCAACGCCGGCGACGGCAAGCCAAGCACCTCCGGCGGTGACGAGGGAAATCGACGCTCTCGCCGTGAGATGATCGTTCAACACGAGCGGGATCGCGATCGCTATGCTCATCACCGCCCCGATGGCTTGCGAGACCACGGCGACGGTGAGCGCGTTGTATTCTCGCAAAATCGGCTGCTGGAACGCCAAGTACGCCGCGAAAATCGCGCTCCGCAACAGTAATAAGATATTTCCTTGGCTCAGCCACATCCTCGCCGGGTCGAGCAACAGAATCGCCCCGAGAACGCTCACCGCGATCGCCGCGAACTTCCCCGCGCTCGGCTTCTCGGCGCCTTGAAACACCGCAATCGCGCACGAATACACCGGCACCAATTGCCCCAACACCGCGGCGTTCCCGAGCGACGCACTTTTCAACCCGTACACTAAACAAATCTGCGCCAGACACACGCACGACGCTAACAAAATCACCACCCATGACGTGAACAACGCGTTCCGTTTCTTCGCGTTGTTCAGCTCGCGCATCGTCTCCCCGCTCGCTCGCGCGAGCGCGCACACGAACGGCAGCGACATCGCCCCTCGCGCGAGCGTGAACTGCGCGCAGGTAAAATACTTCAACCCTTCGCTGACGAAACACATCGCCACGACGAACAACGCTTGGGCGGCGATGAGCGCCGCCGCGCACCTCGACGCCACGCGTACGTCGTCCCTCACCTTGGCTCGCATCTCATCCAGCTCCTCGGGAAACGCCCGCGACAGTTCGTTTAAAAAAAGTTGTATCTCATCTCGTGATTTCCATCTCCTGACGTTTGTCGCTCGCGTCGTCGACGTCGAGCGCGCGTCGTCGTCGTCGATTCCCTCGACGCCCGCGTCGCTCGTCGTCGACGCCCGCGTCGCTCGCGACGCGTTCCATGCGCTCGCGTTCGTCATCGCTTTTTCCATTCGTCCTCGTGCGGCGCGATCGCATTTTGTGAACAATCGCGAGCGACGAACGCGATCGCCGCGCGCGGGCGATGATGATGACGTCGCCCAAAGCGACGGCATCGCGCGCGCGCGCGTCTCGATGTGTCATTCGCCGACGCGGAAGCGCATGAACGCCGTCGCGACGTGCGCGAGCGCGCGTTCGCGCTCGCACGAGCGCGTGTGCGTTTATAAACGAACGTCACGAACGCGAACGCGCGAGCGATGTGCGAGCGATGTGCGAACGAAGGCGAACATGAGCGCGAACGATGGAGCGAAACCGCCGGCGAATGAGATATTGGGCGTGTACGTCACCGCCGACGGCGCGGACGCGCGAGCGGCGCCGGTGAACGCCAACACCGGGGCGTTCGTCAAAGCTGGGGTTTCGGTGAAGATGGCGAAAAATGCGCTCGCCGAGGACGTGGCGAACGCGGTGAAGAGCTTGTGCGAATCGTTGGAATGGCGCGGGAGAGTCGGGGTGTCGCTGTCGGGGATGATCTCGCGCGTCGAGGGCGAACGAGGGAATGAAGGGGCGATGTCGAGAGAGGAAGTGGAGAGGAAAGTGCGAGCGGCGACGGGGTTGGATGTGGCGGTGATGAGCGGCGCGGAGGCGTGTGGGTTCGGGGAGTTGAAATTTGGCTCCGCCGCGTCGAGAAGCGACGGGTTGGTGATGTTTTGCATGGTCGGAGGAAGGTTCAGTACGAGTTTATACGACGACGGGGTGATCGTAAAAAATTTTGCCGGCGAGAAAGTTGTCGGGTCGTGGGCGGACGGCGAGAGAGTGGCGCCAATTCCCGTCATCGGTGACGTCGGCGACACGGAGGAGGCGTGGGCGGCGTACGCGTCGCGAGTGGATAAATATATCCTCGAGCTCGAGGCCAAGTACGCGCCGGATTTGATCGTTTTGGGCGGGAAAGCCGGGCAGGCTGGGGATAAGATGCTGCCCAGGCTGACGTGCAAGACAAAAGTCGTGGCGGGGTCGTTGGGATTCGTCGCAGGCGTGAAAGGGGCGGCGGCGCTCGGCGCGCAATTGTTGGATGTGAAATCGACCCTATTGCAAGTGCGCAACGCGATTGGTAAACAGACGGGCGTGAGCCCGCAGTACGTGACGGATGCGCAACTCAAAAAAGTTTTTGATAAGTTTGACACCTCCGGCGATGGAGTTTTGGAGATTGGCGAGCTCGCGGCGGCGACGGCGGCGCTCGGAGTGAAATCGCTCGACGTACAGGGATTGATGAACGAGCTCGATTCGGATAATAACGGCACGGTTTCGTTCGACGAGTGGAAGCGCTGGTGGAAAGCGAACGTGAGCGTGGAAACTGTGACGCACATCGTCTCTCAAGAAGAGTGGCACGACATCATGGATGCTGAAGGTGACCGACTAATTTGCCTCGAAGTCGGGTTTACGTTTTGCCGCCCGTGCAAAGCGTTTACGAAAAAGTTTAACCAGATCGCCGAAGAGTTCTCAACCGTGCGCTTCATCACGGTGTATGGGAATGAAAACGGCTCGACCACAATTTTAGCGCGCGATGAGCTCGGGGTTAAGTCCACGCCGTCCTTTTATTTATTTCGCTCGGGTGAAAAATTGCACTTCCACTCTGGGGCGAAGGAGGAGCGACTGCGCAACGCGCTCAATCGACACTTGCGCGACGACGAGTGGCCCGCGGGGGCGGGCGCGCGACCGCCGAAACTCACCGAAGAAGAAGAAGCGGCGCTGACGTCCGCGTCGACGGCGTGAGCGAGCATGGCGTGATAATACATGTGAATTGCATGGCATTTTGTAATAAAAAACAGGCGGCGGTTGACTCGTCACGTCGTCGACGTACCCGCATCTTTCTTTTTGTAGAACGCTTGTTTCGCCTCGGCCGTTTCGTCTCGTTCGGCGCGAACGACGACGTCTTCGTTAGCGCCCTGCTTGCGCAGGAGCGTGGTTACGTCCGAAACCGCGTTCGCGGCCGCGGCGGCGGCCGCCGCCGCGCTCTCCGCCGCGGCGGTGGCGGCGGCGGAGAAACTAAACGATCTTAAGTCCTCAACGAGCTTCGACGCGCGGTCGGAGACTTGTCCAGTGACACTCTTGGATTCGATGACTATTTTACGCGGCGACTGCGCTTCGTCGAGCGGAGATGACCCCGCGCCGCCGCTCGGCGGCGGCGGTCGTAAATTCACTCCAACCATGTCTTCGTCGCGAATGCCGAGCGCCTCCTTCCTCGCTTGCGCGATGCGCTCGGCCGTCTCCTCGTCCACTCCTCGAATTGGTTTGTTATCTATCGGCGGTTCATTCAATATCGCGCCCTTGCTTTGATCGGCGCGAGCGCGTAAACCGTAGAGCGTGTACGCCTTGCCGCTCGTCTCCGCTCCGCGCTCGTCGTCGTCTTGCGTAAAAAAATCATCCAACTCGCTCGCCGAAATGTTCGCCGATACATCCAGCGTCGAAGCTATTCCAGCTAACGTCTGTTCCTCGTTGCCCCCTGGCGCGGACTCGCGCGACTTTTTCTTCGCTAAACTCGCGAGCTTTCGTTTCAACTCTTGTTCGGCGACGATTTCCTCCGTCGTCCTCGAGCTCACTTGATTCGTCATCGCATCGCTCGCGAGCAAATCTTGAAGCTGTCTCACGTGCGCTATATCATTCTGAAACTTCGCCTCCGCTTCGAGCTCGGCGAGTTCGGCGTCGTCCCGTCGTCTATACAACGCCTCCAACTGCGCGCCGATCTCCGCCTCGAGTAACATCTCCTCCAATTCCCCCATCATTTCAATCGTTTCGCACAGCGACTCCCCGTACTCCCAAACCTTCGCCGTCATTTGCGAAACCTCCGAGAGCTCCAGTTCCATCGCACACCACCGTCCTTCCTGTCGCGCGATGGAATCATCCAACGCCGCGGCGAAGCGAAGCGCGTTCGCCGCTCGCGCCTCCACGTGCGCGTGCCTCACGTCAAACCCTTCATTCACCCGTTCGATCGCGCGCACGAACGTCCCCACGCCCGCGCGCGCGTTCACGTCGTATTCCTCTTTCTCCTCTCCCTTTCGCTCGTTGTGAGTGGAGAATCGATCGACGAATGTCGCCACCTCTCGCGCGCTCGCGCTCGCGCTCGCCGTCCACGTCCGCGCGTCTCGCGCCAACGCGCGCATCGTCTCCATCGGTTGCAGCATCGACGTCGCGTCCACGATGTCGGCTAAAAGAGATTTCCCACGGAGATTTTCCCCGTTCGTCATCGCATCGATCGATCGATCGCGTTTGCTGTCGTCGTGTTCTGGCGATTTTCAATTCTACTCCATTCATTCAATCCAGTCATTCAATCCAGCCATTCATGCGACCTCGCGACTGATGACGCTGACGTCATGACGTCGTCGAACGCGATCGCGAATCATCGCGCGATCACGCCGATCGCATCCATTCTTTCGTTGAAATCGACCTTACGATCGATCGATCGATCGATCGCATCGATCATCGAGCTCAACGTGGGCGTCACATCGCGAATCGCCCATCGATGATTGGCGCGTTCGCCGACGTCGCGCGCGTTCGCCCTCGAGCGCGAACGCGTTCGCAGAAGTCGTCTTTTCGCGCGTCAACGCACGCGCGAGCGCGAACGTCGACGACGCACGCGTCGTCGCACGCGTTCGTGCGCGTCGAGCTCGCGGAGGAGGACGCGCGCGCGACGGATGAATTCATTCGAACGACTCTGCGCAACGCCTCGAATTCGGTGAACGAAATCGGCAACGTTCGATTCGACGTTTTACGGTCGTTGAGTGATGGGAAGTCGTGGACGTTCGTGGAGACGTACGCGGATGAGGAGACGGAGAAGAATCACGCGACGACGGCGCACTCGCTGGCGTGGCGAGAGATGAAAGGGAAGATGAAGATTTCGACGCGAGTGGAGAGATATAACGCGGTTGTGCCGAGCGATGAGGAGTGGACGTATGCAAACGCGACGAAGGCGACGTTAGGAGATGAAGATGAGATGAAAGATGCGTCGGTGACGCACGTGTATTGCCGCGTGAAGGCGAAGGATGCGGAGGCGTTTCGCGCGGCGTGCGCGAAGAACGCCGCGAATTCGGTGTTGGAGGAGGATAATTTGCGATTCGATGTGTTTCAGAACGCAGAGGATAAGACGAAATTCGTGCTCGTGGAGGTGTACGCGACGCAAGCGGCGGTGAGCGCGCATAAAGAGACTGCGCATTATAAGGAGTGGCGCGACCGCGTGGAATCGATGATGGCGGAGCCGCGCGTCGCGGTGAAATATCGCGCAATGTTTCCAGTCTCTCGCGCTGGTTGGCGCGAAAAGGAGTGCGAAGATGCGTGTGACATGCAATGGGCGTAAACGCGCGCGCGTGACGCCTGGTAAGCTGAAAAGAGATAATACTAGTTTGTAACTCGCGCCTGGACGCTCGGCACTGTTCGACATGGTCAACGAAGCGCCTAAATTCTGTGACACCACGGGCGAGGCGCTCAACGCCGCCGCGCTCGCTCTCGTGCGCGAAGCGACTTCGACGCATTACATCGAAGCCAACGTCCCGAGCCCGGACTCCGTGCTGCGCGATATTCCCGCGTGCGACGTCGCTCGCGGGACGCACAAGTACGTTCTCGTGCAACTGTCTGACCCCGCCGGAGGCGCCAAGCTAGCGATGCGCTCGTACGAAGGATGCGCGTATCACGCCGATAACTACCAAAGATTTATGCGCGAGTTGCGCGAGAAATACGGCGCGCGTGCGATCGCCGGTCGGGTCATCGGCGGCGGACGCGTCGCTCGAGATGACTCGGCGAAGACGTGCTTCGTGTACGGATACTCGAAGACGTTCGGGCGCACGCCGGGGTGTAACGAGCGGAGCGCGGCGATGATTGAACAGTCAGTCGATTACGAGGGATACGTCGTGACGTGGAGCGACGATGGGTATTGATGCGTGCTGAGTAGTCATAGAGTTACAAGGGAGGGAGGCGGCGTCACCACGCGTCAAAGTTGGAAAAGCCTCCCGTTTTGGCTTTTTTAGCTAGCGGCGCGATCGCGGACGCGATCGGAGAGGCGACGGTCGCGCTCGTAACGGCGACGTATTTACCCACCCCCGTGGCCGTGGACGCCTCGGGCGCGACGCGTTGACTGGTTTTCGCGAGTGCCGCGGCGGGATCCGACCAGAAGCGACCCTTTTCGGCAGTTCCGTTCTTCAACGCCTCGTCCTTAGCCTTCGTTTTCGCGGCTTCGCGCTCGGCTTCCTCCTCAGCCTCGCGAAGCTCGGTGTACGGGTTCGTGAACACGGTGCATGAGGTGATCATAACCGCTTGCAGTGGACGATCGGAGGCGTCAGTCGGGACGTCTTCAATTTTCTGCAACGTCTCCATGCCACCGACGACGCGGCCAAACACCGTGTGTTTCCCGTTCAAGTGCGGCGTCGGCTTATAGGTGATGTAAAATTGCGAGCCGTTGGTGTTAGGACCACTATTTGCCATGCTCAGCACCCCGCGGTCGCCGTGCCGGTGCGGATTACCGCTCATTTCATCCTTGAACTTTTCTCCCCAAATGCAATGGCCGCCGCGCCCGGTGCCCGTGGGATCGCCGCCTTGGAGCATGAAATGCTTGATCGAGCGGTGAAACTTCACGCCGTCGTAATACCCTTTCTCCGCGAGAGTGATGAAGTTCTCGCACGTTCGCGGCGCAGCCTCGCAGTGTAATTCCAAGTTCAAATCACCCATGTTTGTGTGCAATCGCACGTATGCCTTTTTCGTCGGATTCGTCCATACGATTTCCTCCGATCGATGATTTTTCGTGTGCGCCGCCATCGTGGTTGATGTGAAACCCATCGCACTGTGTCCAGTGGTGCGCATGTCATTCACCCTCGTCTTCAGCGGCACCAAGTACTTGGCCATCTCCGCGTGTCGCTTGGCTTTTTCCCGCTCCGTGCGCGTGTCGAATGTTCCACTCGCTTCCGTAGTGCTCCACGTGTGAGACCCGGGCTTGAATGTCACCATATCCGCAGGCGCAACGTAAGCAGGTGCGCGAAGCAAATGGCTATTATCCACAGGGTCCTTTGTTTCGATTCCTTGCGCCTTGCGCTCGGCAGCCTCCTTCGCCTTGGCGGCTTCTAACGCCGCCTGCGCTGCCACTTGCGCCTTGCTTCCGCCGCTCGCGCCGATCTTCACCGAAGCTTCGCTCCCTAAGGAATCTAAAATCCTACGCATATCCTCGCTCACTTGATTTTTATTAATATTACTCTCCCCATCTTCATCCTTACGCACTAAACTCCTCACATCGATCCCGCGTTTGACGTGATCGAACGTGTCCAACGTTCGCGCCTCCAAACGCTTCGGGTCTTGCAACGTCAGTATATCGCTCCTCTTAAAACTCTCATCAGTCAACAAATCCTTCCAGTTCTTTGTCTTAATGCACAACTCTTCGATGGCTTCCGCGCAATACACATTCCCTGTCGTTTTTATCGCGCAGATCCTCGTGCTGTCCGTGAACGCTTTATTCAACACGGGGCACTCGTACGCCCCGTCCGCGTTCTTATACCATTTCAACTGCGTCAAATCCTTCAACTCCAACGCCTCTCCACTCACCGGGTGTTTCTTATGCTTTAACACGTACGGCACGGCGTGTGAAATATCCATCACCGTCCCATCCGGCGCGCACACCGCGTTCGCGAATGGCAAGAATGAAATGCTGCAGCAATCAAACGGTAGCCTTTTAAACGGCGCATCACCCCCGTTCGCGCGCGCGCCTCCGCCGTCGAGTTTCCATTCCGTCGCCGTGACGTACCCTCGGTCTTTCTTCGCCGCTTTGTTCCGCCCCATCTCCCGTCGTTCGCGTCTCGCACTGAAGCCGCGCTCGCGCTCCAGCGCGCCCGCGACGCTCGCCTCGAACGTCATTCCCCGTCGCACGACGCGCGCCAATGTCGAAAGGCCTAGGGAAAGGCGTGGGAATCCCAGTGAAGCTGTTGCACGAAAGCGAAGGACACGTCGTCACGGTGCGTCGTCGACGATCGATGGCAAAGCTTAGGGTTGGTTGAATTCGCGATGGACGCGATCGATGACGACCGATCGAACGCGATCGAACGCGCGCGCGAACGAACGAAGAGGACGACGAGGAAGGGACTGACGAACGACACGCGCGCGCGTGCGATTGGACGAACACAGATCGAGTTGAAGACCGGGGAGACGTACCGAGGGCAGTTGGTGGAGACGGAGGATAATTGGAACTGCCAGATGACGGAGGTGGCGCACGTCGGTCGAGACGGGAAGGAGAGTAGAATGGAACACGTGTACATTCGAGGAAGTAAAGTGCGCATGGTGATCGTACCGGATATGTTGAAACACGCGCCGATGTTTAAGAGGATCGATCCAAAGTTTAACCCGACGCCGGGGAAGAAGTAACGCGGGTGGTTTTTATACGTAGCGCGACGCGGGCGCGTCGCACAGTTTCTAGAATTGACACGAAATCAACAGGATGGATAGATTACAACAACAACGCACGGTGTGCTTTTATTTTCCGAATCGCTGGGCGGTGTGCATGTAGCGATCGATGATGCGATTGAAATCGCGTTCGGTGAATCGTTCGAGCGATTTTTCGTGATACAGCTCCGCGCCGTGCAACTGCCACGGTGGAAAGCCATCCAGAGTGAACGTTTCCCCGAAAACGATCACGGCATCCGCGGGCGGCAAGAAACTCCCTCGTTCGCTCATCCATCGCTCCAATCGCTCGACGTGCGATTTATACGCGAACCTCCCGTCGTCGCTCGCGTTCGCGTCCTCCGCCGCGCCGATATCCGCGCTTCGCGCCGCCTCCACGAGCGCCGCACACGCGTCTCGTCCGCCCACGACGTCGATGACGACGTGGCGAGCGTTAACACTCGCCAATTCCTTCGCCACAGACTGCGACAAAACGCGCAACGACCCGCCTCGATGGGCGTCGCACGCGCGAGCGACGTACGTAAACCCTCGCTCGAGCGCTCTCCGAGCGAGCTCGTCCACCAATGCGTCCACGGCTCGCCCGCGCGCGAGCGCGCCTTGAACGTCGTACATCACGCAGTGCGTCACGCGATGCGTCGCACACATGGACGCCAAGTCGGCGACTTTGGCGATCGCGCCGCGCGACGCGCCGCGCGCGAGCGGGACGCGAACGACGAAGCCGAGCGCGCGCGGCGCCCGCACCGGGGTCGTCCCGCGCGTCGACGCATTCGTCGAATGTCTGCGAGCGTCGACAAGCGTCAGCGCGCGGAGAAATCGCGCGGCGAACGAAAGGATATCGCGTGCGGTGAAGAAGCCATGAATGAGCGCGCGGGCGACGGCGCGGGCGACGACGCGGGCGAACGCGCGAGGGCACGAGGGCGCGCGCGTGACGTCGGCGAGGGATTCGCGCTCGATCATGCGATTTGCGATGAGCGACGAGTGCGAAGCCGCGGCATGGTGATCGCGGAATGAAGCGTGAAGTGGTTGAAGCGTCGGAGACGAGGAACGCGAATCGGTCGGTGCGTGGATATTAATGTACTGTATACTTTTGGCGGCGTGGCGCAGCGCAGTGCGGCTACAAAGAAGAATAAAGCGGCGAGATGATTATCGCGCCCCGCGACTGGGCGTGCGTCGAGGCGTCGAGCGGCTCGGCGTTTTCTTCGGCGTCGCGGCCGTAGCGCTGGGCGTTCGCTTCGGCGTCGCCGTCTTAGCGCTGGGCGTTCGCTTCGGCGTCGCCGCCTTTGCGCTAGGCGTTCGCTTCGGCGTCGCCGTCTTCGCGCTGGGCGTTCGCTTAGGCGATTTGCCCTCCATCGCTGGGGCATCTTTGCGAGCCTTAGGCGTCAGCGATCCGGCGCCGGCGTAGAAATCGTTCAGTTGTTCTTGAATCATGTGAATCATGTAGAACGCGCAGTGCGCGGGAACCAAGTAAGGAAGGGCGGCGCGGAAAGCGGCCATCTTGTGGAACCCTAAAAGGCCAATCATGCTACCGATGATCATCGGATGCGGAATTGTGTTGTATGGGAAGGAGCTCACAAAGTTTGGTTCAACCTTGCCGAGCTCGACGCCGAAGTACGTTTGGTCCATGCCCAACGCCTTGGCCGCCGCGGCGCTCAAACCGTAGCCGCACACCAACATCGCTAACGAAATCGGATCGAACTCAAAGTTTTTGCAGTAGTTGTATCCCAAGTGCGTAAGCGCCAACGTTTTCCAGAAGATGACGTTACGCTTGAACACACCAAAGTTAACGTTCCCGCGACAGTGGTACGTCGCAATGTACATGCAGTAGTGCGTGAACGAGGTCACGGCCATGAAAAAGTACGGGTGAATGTGCTTGCCCATCACGTAGAGCGCGCCGACGCTCACGATATTGTTCATGCCGGCGTACTTTTCCAGGTTAAACACTGCGTTGGTGACGGCTAAGACCATCCAAGCCATAAAGCGCCAGATGCCAGTGGGGCGAATGGTGTTCAAGAACAACTGTCGCGCCGCGGTGTTGTACCATTTCGCGAGCGTTCCGAGGAACCGACCGAACGGCCCGAAACACTTCGGGTAGACGACGTAGTGCAGCTTCATCGTGATTCGTCTGTCTTTGTTAACTGTGGGACGATCGGCGATGACGTGAATCTCGCGATGATAATCGAAGCCGACGATGTCGCCGTCCGTGAGGCAACTTCCGGTGCCCTCGTGGGTGAAGATGGTCTCCACCTTAATATTCTCGTTCACCGCGAGCATGCAGCGGTAAACGAAGCAGAATGGATACACACTCCACGGCCCATCGCAGTGCTCCATGTAAAACACCGTGTCGGAGTTGTTGTTGTGGTGCGACGACGCGACGTAAATTTCATTCATACCGTAAATAGGACTCACCGCCCACGCGTCCGGTCGAAATCGTTCGTCAAACATCTTTTTAATCGCCGGCGCGTGCACTATATCCGTGAAAGCCTTCTTCTCTTTCGCGGGCAACAGCTCGTGCCACCAGTGCGCGGTACACGTGCGATCAGGGTCCTCCGCCGTGACGAAACTTTCAATCACCTTGAGCGACGCCTTGTCCTCTTTGCTCGTCAACTTTGCGCGAACCAAGTAATTATGCGCGACGATCCACGACAAAAAGCTCTCTCTCATGTGCATCACCGCATCCAAGCACAGTGGGAGCAAATAAAACGTATGTTCGACGAGAAGTGTTGCCCAATCCGCTCGTCCCGCGTACGACGCCTGGTACGTCGTCTCCCCGCTCGCGACGTGCGCGACCTCTTGCCCGACGTACGCCGCCGCGAACACCGCCGCGATCGTCTTCACATCGCACTCCGCCGCCATCGCCATCCCACTCGCCGCTACGGCGACCCAGGCCAATGCGGTCGTCGTCTTCAACGCAAACCCGGGCGTCGCGCGCGCCAGCGCGCCGCCGTACAGCCAAAATATACCTCGAGCGCACCGCGTTCCGCCGAGCGCCTGCGCCATGGCGAGCGCCGACGCCAAGCACGTCGGCGTCGTCACCAAATGCGCGAACACGTTGAATGAATTCGTGTGGTGCGCGCGGAACGCTCGTGCGGTTTCTTCGAACGACTTCATCGCTCGCGATCGTTCGTTCGTTCGATCGATCGATCGATCGATCGATCGACTAATCCGAGCTAATCGACGTAATCTGAGCTCGACGCGCTGTTCGACGTTCGGCGAACGAATGACACGAATGTTTTTGAGCGAGGAATTGAATGCGTCTCTCGTTCGCGTTGCGTTCGTATCGCGACGCTCGACGTCGGTCGCGCGTTGCGACGAATGACGTCGATCGAGGACCGAACGAGTGACGATGGGGCGTGACGTCGAAGGATGGGGTGGTCGGTTGGTCATATTCGCGGAGGGCGCGAGGCGAGAGTCGCGTTCGGAGGTATTTATTACAAGGGGTCACGGCTTTATCTTCTTATCCGCCTTGGAGGCTTTAAGGAAGGTGTCGTACGCTTTTTGAAGGCGATCGCGCTCGGAGTCGACGGGAGATGGAGATGGAGGGGCGTTCGCGGCGTCGCGTTCGGCGTCGCGTTCGGCGCGAGCGGCGGCTTCCGGGGAGACGGTGTCGGTGTCAATGGCAGACGCCCAACGGTCCTTCTGACGAAGTTTATCCGCTTCAAGGCGCGCGACACGCTCGGCGCGACGACGCGCACGATTTTGTCGGCTCGCCCGGACGCCTACGGATAGGATCGAGGCGAGGATGAGGGACGACGCGAAGCCGAGCGTGGCGTAGCCACCCGTCGTGAGGTTCAAATCTGGCATTTTCGGCGCGGACCACGACTGGGCTTGCGCGACTTGCGAGGTCTTCCGCTGATCCTTCTTCGCCCCTGGTGCCGCCTTGGCCGCGGGCTTCGTCCCAGCCGTCACCGCGTCGTCGTATAAAAATCGACGAAGGTCCGGCGCGTTCGCTTTGACGCGCTCCGCGGCGCTCGTCGCCTTGGCTTTAATTTTACTGATGAATTCCTCGCGCGCCTTGGCCCGCGCTTCAGCGACGCGCGCGTTTTCAGCCGCCTTAAGCGCGCGTTCGCGCTGTTCAAACTCTGCATTCTTCGCCGCGACTTTCTTTTGCGTTTCGCGCTCTACGTCCTCGCGCACCTTTTTTGATGCCTCGACCAATCGCTCTTCTCGCTGCTTCACCAATCTCTCGCGCTCCGCCGCTTGTTTTTCTAACGCCGCTTTTTCGGCCCGCATCTGCGCATCGCGTTGCGCTTGCGCCGCACGCGCGCTTTCATCCCTCGCTTTCAACGCCGCCGCCTCTTTGGCCTCCGCCGCTAGCTTGGCTTCCTTGACTTGCCGCTTGATTTCATTTTCTTGTTTCAAGCGCAACTCCTCCACGCTGCGTGCTTTTGCTTCGAGCTCCTTCGTCTTTTTCAACGCGATTTCTTCGACGCGTTTACGCTCTAAAGCCGCATCGCGCTCGCGGTTCTGGGCCGCGCGAAGCTCGGCTCGAAGACTCGCCTCCGCCTCCGCCGCTCGCGCGCGTTCGCTCTTCAGACGAATCTGCTCTTGAATCCGTTGCCGACGCTCCACTCGGCGCATCGCGGTGACTTCTCGAAGTCGATCCGCGGCTTGGTTACGCACGGGCTTCCACCCCGTGGTTCGCGCCTCGGACGCGACCGGCGCCGGCGCCGCCCTCGTCGCCGACGCCGACGTCGCCCTCGTCGCCGACACCGACGTCGCCTTCGTCACCGGCACCGACGTCGCCTTCGTCCGTTCTGAAACCTCATCTTTCTTCTCCGAAACCCACGCTTTCGCGCGCGTCGCCTCAACCGCCGGCGCTTTCTTTCGCGCGTCGCCCGCCGCCTCCGTCGTTCGCGTCCGCCTCGCCTCGTGCGCCGTCGTCCTCGCCCGCGCCCGCGATTTCGTCATCGACGCATCCTCACTCGGTCTCACACCTCTCGCGAGTAAACTCTCGTCTCTCGCCTCCGTCGCCCTACGCGTCGCGCGATCGCGTTTCGTTTTCAAATCCCCGATCGTCCGCGCGCGCCAGCGCTGAAACCTCGCCTTGGTCGCTCGCTCGTTCGCACTCGCGCGTTTGTTTTCCTCCACGTTCGTTTTCTTCTGTTTCGCGTACGCGCAAAACGCTAAGACGCACGCGATCGCCACGACGTCACGCAATCGAGCGTCGTTCGTCGCTCGCGGTCGCGCGCGCGCGCGTCGCCCGTCGTCGCCCGTCGACGCGCGCGTCGACGCGCTCGCCCGTCGACGCCCTCGATTACGTGCGACGCGTTTCCCGCATTTCGCCAACGCACGCGACGACGAAGACATCGCGCGTTGTCGCTCGACGGACGACGGGCGAACGTGCGATCGATGAAGTGACGCGAACGACGAACGACGACGTCGATGTCGGGTGACCAACGGTCGAGAAAACGCGACGCACGGGCGCGAGGGGGTGATTCGAAAACGCGATTTTCGTGATTGAAAAAAAGCGATTTTTCGAAAAACGAAAAAAAGCGATTGTTCGTCTCGTGGTTCGGTTTTTTTTTTTTGCGTGCGCGTGCGCGTCGTCGCTCGTTCGGTGTCGCGCGCGTGCGTGCGTGCGTCTCGTCGCTCGTTCGTTTTCG
>Ga0222712_10003829_pt1 | contig 16121 bp, 9 predicted proteins | sample C33_657DmetaG_FD_165043 | JGI IMG/M metagenome (GOLD analysis project Ga0222712, IMG submission 165043) | Estuarine water microbial communities from San Francisco Bay, California, United States - C33_657D | ecosystem: Environmental > Aquatic > Marine > Unclassified | place: USA: California...
AAATGGAAGAGATTAAAACGGTGAAAACTAGGAAGCCGAGGGTTAAGAAAGTCGTGGAAGTCGCGAAACCAATAGAAGAGGTAAAAGTTGAATAACCAAGTGTAAAACGTGGAATAATCATGGGAATTGATCCGGCTTTTAAAAAGTGTGGATTTGGGATAATTTCCGAAGATTCTGGTGACTTTATTGAGTCTTTTTAAATACCTTTGCGGCCCGATGGTAAATTACCCCAATCTAAAGTAGATGGATATATATCAAGAAATGTGTAGAAAGTGATGAAGGAAATAATGGAAAAATACGAAGTGAAATATGCAGTAATTGAGTTATAATTGGGCTAATTTTCTTGTGATAGAATTCAGTTGGCATTTGTACACGCTTTACCTGATAATATTAGTTATACAGTTTAGCATAGTAAATTGAAGCTAAAACACAAATTAAAAGATGAGGCTAAAGTGGATAATCCAAATTCTAATAAATATAATCAGAATAAGCACCATGGGCGGGAATTAGCTAAGTTATTATATCCAAATATGCCCGATTTAACTTTTGACGAATATGACTCTTTATTACATGCAAAATACGCGTTTGATAATAAGGGGGCAATAACTTGGATAAAAAAAGAAGAATTAGTCTGATATATTCATTCATCATCATTTAGAGCCTTGGAAAGTCTAGCTAATTTGCGTTGATGTTTTTCAATGGTATTTTTAGTAAATTTAATTTCACAGCCCATCCGCTTCTCAATTTCTTTAATAGCTTCGAATATATCTTCATTTTCCCACAATAGGAATCTAGACCAAAATGAGGCTGTTTATAGGTGCTCTTATAAAGGTCCCCAAAATTATTCTTCTCGTTTTTTATGTCTATTAATATATAATTCTCGCCTTTCTTGTGATTTATTTATAGTAAAATCTGAAGCTCCAGCCTATCCAAAAGTTACGGATTTATGACCTTCTACTTTAATTGTATATTTTGAGTCTTTTTACTTACTGGGCTCCAATTTAACCTAAAGGATTTCTGAGGCTTCACTAACTTATTTGTGGGCTCTTTGAGTCTTGGGTTTTCTCTCAATTTCAACGTTGTTTTCTTTACATTGCTTGCATACAAATATAGACGGCTTTTTAGTTGATTCCATTTATACGATATAAAAAATAAAAAAATAATTAATTCAGCTATGAGTCATTTTCCAATAATGATAAATTTAAACGAATAAGTCCATGAGAAATCTGGAATAACTTGATTGTCATCTTAATCGAATAGTTTGAAGGTTATTAAATTTAACGTCTATTCTGCCCCTTCCTTTAAGATTACATTATTATCATAAGATACATCACTATTCTCATAGACTTATAAATATGAATAATCTACATTAACGGGAATACTAAAAGCAGCGTTTAAATTTGACATTGGATAAGTTTATTAAAACGTATTGGACTATAATTGTAACATTGTCACAGAAATAATATTAACGGGAACATCACTTGAAAATGCACCGCTAGTATTTAGAAAAACTTGATTAGTCGACAATAATCCTAACATGTCATATATTTGATTGGATTTTTATGATTCTCCGCGGATAAATCTAAGAGTTCCTGATTAAATCGTAAATGTTAAAATATAGTCTAAAAGAACATAGTTGAGCTTATTATTTCCTATAATTTAATTGATCTGACTACAAATTTCATCGGCTAGTTGATTTATATTATAATATTTAATCGATAAATAAATACTCTAAATAGGTCCATTATTATATGAGAATTATATCATATTATTGAAAGCCGATACGTTTTTAAATTGTTACGAAAATGAGGCCGATTATAATATTACACGATTATACTTTAATTCATAGGGGCATTGATAATATATGGTATTTCCCTCTAAGATAGAGTTATATTTGCCGACGATAAAAGAGCCTTGGGGTTAATATCTTTAAATCATTTTATTATTGATATAAAAAGGCAAAAATATTATTAATGGAAAACGAAGCTGAATATATCAAAGCTGAATAGATAGTTTAGAAGAGATTGAAATAAATTCAGAAATAAAACGATAATCTTAATAGGTCTAAACTTGAGGGCATTTATCCATTCTGTTTTAGTCACTGCGCGATTGGAAATTCTAGGGCTGGGAAGACTTTTGCTTTACATGAAATGTTATAAGATAAATCAGGATATAAAATTCTTGATCGTATAGTTTCGGGATCTGATATTTATATATTATCGCCGACTTGTAAATTGGATAAAACTATGGGGACCGTGATTAAATTTTTACACTCTAAATATTAGGACTTTTCCGAAGATTAATTATTTGATGACATTGATCAAGGTATATAAAAGATATAAAATAGAATGAAAGAATAATTAATAAAAAAACACGAAAATAAAGAAATTCCATATATATTCATAATATTCGATGATTGTATTAGTTAGTTTAAAACAAAAGCATTTCAGGCATTCGTGGAGAAATTAGCCACATAGGGGAGACATTATGGAATTAATTTCTGGATAGCTAATCAATCATATAAATAATTAAGTCCGACAATTAGAAGGAATTTGACGCATTTTTCTATCCATAATATTAACCTTTAAACTGAGATTCAACAAATTGCCGATGAGTTACGAGCTAATGGATTAACACAAGGAGAAATGAACGCATTAATATAAAAGATTATAGGCCAGGATTTTAGCTATTTATTAGTGTGTTAATTGCGGAAACCTATTGATAAATATCTTTTAAATGGGAATGAAGTAATTTTATTCTGAATATAAATGGACATATAAAACTAAACTGGAATCTCTTATAATTAATCATAAGGAGGCGGAGGAGCTATTTCAACCACAGAGGAGAGTTTTCCAGTTGGAAGTATAATCGCGATGTATAGTGAAATTGAAAGCTTTGATAATGGGCGATATTTATTGTGTAATGGCTAAACTTTTGATTAAGATGAATATTCGTAATTATATCAAGTTTTGGGGTCAAATTAAGTACCAGATTTACGAGGATAATCTATAAAAATGAAGCCTTAAAATTCACTGTAATTATTGGGATCATATGAAGAAAATAAAACTGGAGAGATGGCTATTGTAATTCCCGGCTAAAATATAGCCTCTTAGACTGGAGGAAAAACCAATTTAGTCGTAAATGTTACAGGATAATCTGGTGTAACGAATACAGATCACACTCATTCTATGGTATAAACGGGCTCTGATTTTGCGCCTCTATTAGCGTGTAATGGGGCTCTCGCTTTTAATTTAGATGCCACAGGTGGAGATAATGGTGGGAATAACTTTGATGTTAGATTTTAAAACTATGCTCAAAATATATCGGGAACTCGTTAAAATACTAATACAATGAATACGAATTAAACTCATTCTCACTCTATAAATTTGAATTCTACAGCTTAAGATATATCACATTAGCATAATATATAAATACCACAATAAACTGTTATAGTAAATCCCAATGATAAAAACTTAGTGGACACGATTTTATTATCATATTACATAAAGGCCAAAATGAGTTTAGCAGGTTCTGAGAGTTCTTTGCCAATAGTATCAGATCGTATAAAATTCGGAAATAGAGAATTAATTTAATAGACCAATTAGGTTTTAGCGAATAGTGATTTTAACTTATAAGAAATCTATAGAATTAGAAACTTATAGGCTCCAGAGTTAAATTATGACGCGACCAATAAACTTTATGTAGATTAATAGATTTCATTGAGATTATAGACAGTTCTAACAGCTTATGTATAAGCGGATTAATAACTATTTAATACTTTGACGTAAAATTATACATTGGCTGATACAGCACTATTCAATTCAATTACATAAAGTTATTAAAATTAAGATACACTTCTATAAAATTAGATAACGGCACTTTAAAATTAGACTACAAATAAGCTAGTTTCTGGAAATTCTTAATTCGTATTAAATAGTGGAGTTTTGAGCCAAATAAATGTTACTTAGTTAAATTTAGGAATCTGCCCAATATATACATAGACTGTAAATGCGAATAATTATTCAGTCGTAAATCTATAATATTTAAATGATAAAATCGCAAATGATTATAAGAATAAAATATAAGATAATACCAGCGATTATGTATAAGTTACGGGAAATAATATAAATAACTATATAGATGGATAGAATAAGTTTTAATTAACTAATGCCGAAATAGTTACAACTAGTACCCTGAGAAATGTATTAAGATATAGTCCCAATATTACACCAGCTTAATAGATAAATGACAGAGATCTAATTACTCGTGATTTCTACTTTTTTAATAGGACTTAATACACGTAATTATCATTTGAAAGGACTCCTTTGGATGTCAATGTAAGTACTTATTTTGCCGTTCATTAATAATATAGGTGGTTTAGAGATTTCAATAGTTCATTTAATTACGTTTTAAGACCATTAGCAAATTGCTTTTAAGTCTAATAAAGTTCAAATTAATCGGGTATAAGTATTCTTTCATAAAATGGATTTCAAAATATAAGTACATAATCTGATGGCTATTATAAAATATCTTTTAATGCTACTTTTAGGGTATTATAGTTTAGCAATGCCTAAGATTGGGAAAATTATGTACTTTACGCCCGAAGTTATGGAATAGGTTAATAATAATCGGCAGAATTTAATAGGACAAATACATTATAAGTTGGATTCTGTGCTACTAATGGATATTTAGAAGATTGTTTACATTATGCTAGTTAGGATATTTGGCCATTATCCAATGCTCTAATAGCATCACAATCTAATGATTAGGGAGTTACATTGAGTCCTGCTTTTGATGGTTAAACTATAAATGTATCGGCTTCTGAAAAAATCGTATATTTATATGCCAATCGCGTTTATGCTTTGATGTTTCCAACTTTTAGTACTAGTATAAATTTACCCAGTTCCTTATTATATAATCGTACTTATCCTATAAATGGGAATATATTGATTTAGAAAATTTGAATAAATAATTTTGCGTATATTTTTTATATGTATAAATGGCATTAATTGGCGGAGTGATTTTAGAAGAATTAGTCAAAGATGTAATTATCCCGTGGTGGATTACTAGTGAAGTTATAGCTGGAACTGCTGCTGTCGTGGGAACTGGCGTAGCTGTAGCCGTAGAAGAAAGTAAAGCTCCAAATTTACCAAATATTCCACAAATTATATAATAAGATCCAGCTATGGCATAAAATCCAGGTCTTACATTTGATGATGAAGAAGAAGACGATTTAATGGACCCTTTAGACATTATTGTATAAGAAGCTGAAAATATAGATTATGAAATATAACCGGAAGAGCTTAAAGATTATTAGGATGCTATTCGCCAATCTTTTGATCCTCCAATGCCTGAACCAGATGGAAATGGAGGCGGAAATGATGATAATCAAGGTATTGATATTCCCGAAAAAATAATTGATGGCGCGATTTAAATAATTCCTAAAATCATAGATAAAAATAAGGAAAAAGAAAAATAACCAGAAGTTGAGAAAGAGAGTTCTAAGGTTGATAATTTAACCATAAATATATAAGAAATAAAATAAGAATCTAAAAAGAAATTCAAAACTGAACCGCATAATATTTATAGCAGAACTTTAGTAAAAAATAAGCCGAAATTAAATACGCGAAAACTCGAATGATATAAATAAATAATTAAATATTTTTTCTTTATATAAATGATCACAAGTAAAACATCCGTTAATGGTATAATGTTACCAACAAATATCATCTACACAAAATAAAATCTACAAAGTACCGAAAGTGGTGTATAATCTAATAACTAATTTAGGATTCAATTTAAATAAACAGATTTTGGCTCTGATCTCGTAGATTTGGCCAATACATCGCTATGTTTTGAGTTAGATATTCCAACAAGTGGGGCCGATTGGATTAATGCGCAAATTTATAATGATGACGTTGCTAATATTTTTCACGTTTAGTCTATTCTATTATAAGGACAGCCTCTAAAAATGTAGAATAGCAATTTATCTGATTCTATTATTCGCAGAGTTATGTCAAGATATGGACACAGCGATAAAAGATAATTGGGCGGATTTTAATCAGAAGATCCAGATCTAGAAAATTGGGAATATAATAAGGGAACCGCCACTGCAATGATTTCCACAGCCGAAGGACACTTTTCTCCAGTTGAATACTTACGTGATACTGAAAATAGAAAAAAGTTAAGATTGATTAAAAGATAATTTGATCTTACGCCTGCCACCAATGTACTTGTCCCCAAAGATGACAATATTTCTTCTAAAAACTACTGCGTTAAACTTGGTGATTTATGTCCCGAATTCTAGAATATGAAGTATTGTTCTCCTAAACTATTTCAAGGCCAAGGTTTGGAAATTACGATTACTTTGCTTCCATCATCTGAATGTACTTCAGCGTTATATACTACAGAAGCTTTAACTATCGCGGGAGGTGGAGCCAATAAAGCCGAAAATGTAGAAGTAAATCTCACAATTAAAAATGTATATTTATCAGTCGTTCATATGATGAATTCTGCTAATTTATCCCTATCTAAAGTTTTGCCATATACGACTTTTCACCATTTAAGATACTCTTTGGGATAGGGATCAAAAACCGTAAATCTAAGCTTTAGTATGCCCGGATAAGTATTTTTAAAGGGTATGTTTATTACTCATAATCCCACAGTGAAAGCTGCTGCGGGGGCTGCTGGAGCAAGTGTAAAAATTCCAACAAAAACCAAATGGGAGGATATCATGGCCCCATGGACAACTGGATAGCGAAATTATTGTTAACTTGTAGATGTTGATAAATATAACGTGTAAATTGGACAAAATATTTTCCCTAAATCAATGCCGCCAATTACTGGAGCAGCCTAAAGTCTTTAAATTGCCAATTAGATGAGTGAATAGATTTTTAAGAGTCCTATAGGTGTCTCTCTAGAAAGATTCATGTCAACGGATTATGTTATTTTCATTCCGGTTAATTAAATCGTATCTTCAGCCACACAATGTCAACTTTATATGACATATTTATCTGATAAAGCAGGATTTGATATAAATATATTCTGTGTATGCGATCGGGGAATAGAAATGGCTGAGGATTTTTCAATTATGGTCAAATGATTAATAATTTTCATAATATATTTTTTTTATTATAAATGATATATAGTAATACAGAGCTATCGGATTCTTAGCGATTTTATCAATAGTAGTCCGAATAACATATTAACGCCGAAGAAATTGCCACAAAAGTCAATACTATTGAAAATCTGTGTGCCTTCTATAAAAACTGTCCTGAAAATTCACAATTATAGAAAAATACGCTGGAATTAATCAATGAAAATATTAAATTTGCCAATTCTAAGAATGTAGATATTCCGAGGACTTTATCAAAATTCTTTGTTATTAAAGACTAAAATACCATTTTCCAGAATATTAAATATTTATAAGAGGATGTATTAGAATCTGATGATAAATGATTTTATATTTCACATAAATGAGAGGCTGTTATTTATTATCATTCAAAAAGGACAAATATATAAAATTCGGAAGAGCATCAAATATACAATAAAGATTAAAGTAATATAGAGGTTACAGCCCCAACGGAAAGGGATATAAATAATTGATTATAATTAAGAGTAAATCTGATAGTAAATTGGAGAGCTTAATTCATAGACATCTATCTAAGAAATTTAAACGTGTAGGCAGATTAGAAATATTCAAAACTAAGACTAAAGAAAATACCGTAATATAAGACTTAATATAATACATGAATAAGACTAAAATATCACAATATGTTGATAAAATTTATACTAAAATTGAATTATGAGTATATTTATATTTTTTTATACCTTTAAATGGAGTCTAATATTTCCGATAGTACATAACAGTACACAAACGCCTAATTAGATTAATTAAAAAAATAATTAAAATCGTATAATCACAAGCCTTTCCAGAAACCAGAATTAATAATAAACGGAGGTACAAAATAAATCACGAAGTCGTCAGTAACAAAATTTTTAAATAGTCTTAAAGTAGCCGGTCCCAATCAAATTACAACATCCGAAAGTCTTGCAAAAGTGGATTAATACCGACAAGAATTCAACGATTTATAAGATACCTTTCCGGATTTCTTTGAAGGTGGTAGTAAACTAACATAAATAGTAGACGCCACAGAATATAGTTCGAAATTCGGAAGTAATAAGAAATAAAAAATAAAAAATGTCTCAGACGTATTAGCTTAAATGAAAGCGTTAAATCCCGATGAATATGAATAATTGGTAAAATTAGTAGCTTCAAAAAATAAGCAGGATGAGGATAAGGCCAAAAAACTAATAGGCAAATGGAAGACTATTTTAGGAGTTAATGAAGTTCTAAGAGATAAATATGTGGCCTAATTATTAAAAAAATATCATGATAGATTAAGCTCCACTTTAGTTACAAAGAAATGAGTCATAACTATTATGAATTTTTAGCTGATCCCGCAATTGAGTCCTTTATATCACTTATATGCTAATTTTGTAACATATTCACTTCGTGTATTAATTCGAGTTTATTTTTATGTAATAGGCTAATTAATCCATATACGAATTATATCAATATTCCCATAGTTTACAAGATTAAAATCACCAATATCGGAGGCTGTTAAATAACTGTACTTTCCATTTATTATTTAGAAAAAAGATACATAGATTATAATAATTAAAGATACACAGGAAGATTGAGGGTGCTCCTCAAAGGAGCGGGTGTAAAATGCTATGATTAATTATTTACGATTTATTTTTATCTGTTCTATAAATGTGTAAGAAGATGCTTAAGAGAAATGCCAAATTACAACTAAGTCTGTTAAGCGATACCGATTCAAATTAGAGTGACACGGATGACGAATACTTAAACGGTAAGATATAAACTGCGAAGTTAATTACACACTAGATCAATTCTAATAATCTTAAGTTTATAGCCAAATTAGAAAAAAGGCGAGATTTAAAAGCTAATGCGAAAAATATTATCGGCCGAATGTATGTGTGAATTAATTAATTATTTTCATTATTTTTTACGATATAAATGAACACTTCTCTTTAATAATATTTTAACGAATAATAACTATCAATTCCATAATAATTCCAAGACTAATTTATCTATAATTATGAACATAGAAATGAATGGACTAAATCAGATATATTATATGAATGGTTTGGCAAATATCACTTTACAAAATATTAAAACTTTACTAGAGAAATTGAGAAATAACTAACTATAGACATTCAATATAAAGTACTCCTTCTAGGAGCAGTTTAATAAACCGGTCGTGGAAACAAGAAAATATTACTGCTATCATAAGAAGGTGTTAAATTAATGGCAATGTTATCAGATAAAAAGACACGTGAATATTATATTAAATTAGAAGATGTATTATTTAACTATATTGATCATTTAAAAATATAGGCCGATTAATAATTAGAAGCCACATAAAAATAACTAGAGGAGTCTAAACAGTCCGCCACAGATCTATTAAATAAACAACCAGCTAGTATATACACAATAAAACGAAATAATCAAATCATATATGTCGGATAAGACTAATCAATAAATCAATCCAGAATTTCCACTCATTTAAATGAAAGATAAAAAATAATTTCATAATATTAATATATAGATATTGTACTCGCTACTATGAATTATGAAGACATTTAGATTGAATAATAACCCTGCTTAAAGTCAGAAACTACTAATCTTGAAACTATCTTAATCTAAGAATTAAATCCCCTCTGTAATTAGATGATGAACTAAACTTGTATTAATAAGTGTAATAAATGTAATAAAGAATATAAATCAAGAGGCTGGTTACAAAGACATGAAATTAAAGGTTGTTTATGATGATATTTCTTCTTTTTTATCTTTCTATTCCATTTGTATATGATTTATTTATGAGTAATTGGCTGGATCCGAATAAGTTAAGCCGAGGAGGACAGCACCCGCATAAATGTTAAGAGACTAAATAATAAATCACGTATGGTGTCCACTTTAGAAAATGAAAACGAGGAGGACAGCACCCGCATAAATGTTAAGAGACTAAATAATAAATCACGTATGGTGTCCACTTTAGAAAATGAATTCCATTTAAAGAAATATATATTTAAATCTATTAATTATTATTTACGATATAAATGAACACCTGTCAAATCTGTAACAAAGAATACAAGAGAGTCCAAGACCTAAAGGCTCACATGACTAAAATGCATAAATAAACCGAATAAATTATTGAAGTTCCAGAAGTCTCAGAGATTCCAGTAGTCAGAAGTACTTTAGAATCTAGCTCTGAATACCTTTCATATAGTGCCGAATATTCTTCTAATTGTGATATTGATAATGATGAGCCCCAAAGCTTACAATTGCCAGAAGATGAGTCTATTCTTTCGGAATTCTTGACTGAATCTGAATCTGATAGTCTTTTCAATCTTTCAATGGACTCAGAGTAAATTTCTACGAATAAATGTGAAGAAACTGCTCATTGTGAAACTTGTACTTGCTTTTAGAAGTAAATTAAAGTTGATCATATCAGTTCAATCAAATAATCTATGAAAGGAGAAGAATATAAGACTAAATATGAATTGCCCCAGAATACTATTCGTGATATTTGTCTTGTAGGTGATAAAATCTTAGAAACTGATATTAATGGTGATAAATTATACCGTCAAGTCTAATTTAAACATTATAAATCTCCAGAAATTACGAATAGAGTTGTTAAGAATACCTTTGACTATGAAATGAGATCTTTAAGTACTTATATGAAATAAAAAGAATATACACATGAATATTTGAACTTTAGAAATGGATTAACTGAATATGAGGCCGTTATGAAATATACGATTGAAAATAAGATTAATTATAGTGCTAAAGGATTTAATCCTACAATGATAGGCTTTGATGTTGAAGCTTTCCATCCTACTATTACTGATAGAAATGTGATTCCATCCCATAAAAATGGAGGTGTTATTTCAATGATTTGCGCAGCTTTTAGTAAATAGAATGAGAATGATAAATTTATCGTGTATTTATTGGACTAATATAAGTATAATGAGGCTGAAATTAACGAATTTATTTAGAATAGAAGATCGGACTTGAAAATGAGTAATATTAATCAATATACTCTCCAGGTAATTCCATGTGAAAATTAGACTATTATGGCCTGTTAATTCTTAGATGACGTAAAAGCTTGTGGAATTTCAATATTATATGGGTTTAATTCATCTGCTACGGCTTAATAAGATAAAATCAATGATTAAGGCAAAATTATAGAAAGAGTTTCAATTGGATACGATTTGCCTTTTATTATTCATAATTCTTGCAGGTATACTCAATAAGAAGTTGAACACGGTGCTAAATTATTCGGCAAAATTGGAAAATAGATTAAAAAGATTCATTGGCTTCCAAATGCTTATATTCTTGATTGTTTAGTAGTATTTTAGAATGATAGATATTTTGCCATGTAATTATCCGATATGCCAAATAGAAAACTCAACTCATTCTTATAAGCCTCTAAATTACCAGTAAAAGAAGATGATAAAAATATATACGAAAGAATGGATTAAATGAGGATTAAAAGATCAGATTAAACTGCCTGTATTAATTACTGCCTATGGGATGCCTTTTCATTGACTTCCATCATGAATACCATCAAATATATTGATTCAGTTAAAGCAAATGTGGAAATTTTCAATATTCCTCTATCTTGGGCTTTACATAAAAATGCCACGAATTGGTGTACTATGATGTAATTCCGAAGACATTACGAGGCCGGATATGCCTTTAGTTATGCGAAATATCCAATTGATGCGAATAAAATTAAATTCAGAGGTGCCACCACAGAATCATGTCCCAAAGACTTAATTTAACAAGTCTTATCAGATATTGCTATGTGGGATTTCCAATCTTTATATCCTAATGCGATTATATCGGCCAATCTTGGTATTGATTCACTTAGAGAATAAGATGATGGAAATTGCTTCGCTGTAAATCTTAATTTTGTAGATCCGTATTTAGTAGAATCAGTAAAATAAAAATAAATCGCATATTAATCAATGGACACATCTAACATGACAAAAGACTAATTAAATGAACTCAAAAAAGATAAAATTACAAAATCAGATTTAGAACTGTTAAAATCAAGCGAAATCCCTAATATTGTATATTTCTCAAAAGTTCCATCAATTAATGCCATAATTATCGCAGAAATCTTATAAAAAAGACTTGATATAAAGGCTTAAATGAAAGGCGTAGACTAAGAGACTTATAACTAATTAGACGCTCGTTAAAATGCCGTTAAAATCTTTGTAAATACTATTTATGGATTAACTGGCGCGGAAACGTATTAATTGGGAGATATGAGAGTTGCCTCAGCTTGCACATCTATTTCTAGATAATTGACGTATTTTGCTAGATAATCCATTGAGGAATTAAAGATTGGTCAAGTAGTTTTCCGTGACACTGATTCCTGCGGTGTTATGATGTAAAAAGAGTCTATTATGAATATTTACAAATAATCAGAGGCTCTTAATATTCTAGTAAATTAAAAGCTATAATAGAGCCTTGGAACTCAGCATTTTGTTAAATTTGTACTTGAAGGTGAGAATTTCCAGGAAAAGACTTATTATCCCAAGGCAAAGAAAGCCTATGCTCGTATTGAGTGTAATGTTAATGATATTATTATGAATAAGCCTATTACAAGAGATCTTAAAATTAAAGGTGTATCCTGGTCTTTGATGTCTTCATATGGGAAAGAATTCTTTAGATATCACACTGAATATATCTTATTAAATTTCCAATAATATAACGATATTTCTGAATATATTACAAAGGTACTTGACTCAGTCAGAGCGGATATTGAAGAGCTTATTAAATCAAAGAATTATAGTGAAATTATTAGAAAATACCATAAATAAATTAAAAATTCCCAGTCCAATAATACAGCAAAATATCTAAGAAAAACATATAATGTCATGGATAATGAGGTGTAAATTTTGCCGATTATTAAAGCCTCAAAACTTAAATCTAAGTGTGTTATTCCCGCTTATTTAGCAAAAGAGCATGAAATTGATTAAAATCAGCTATTAAATTGGTTCATTTCTCCTTTCCAGAAATTCTATGGAAAATATGAATATGAATAAATAAAATACGACGAAACTGAGACTTTAATTGAATGCAGATTGGCTTCGGGAAATAATTATCATTCCAAGACGAAGAAGTTTAGAATTGATGAAATTATGGAGAAATTGGGAAATAAATCTATATCCTATAATGAAATCGTATAAGCCGAGAATAAATTATTCTTTGATATTGATGATGCTAAGAATTCGCTTAATTTCTAAAGATGTCTTGATATTATTGAAAAAATGATCTGTAAATTTAGACATCAATCTTTAGAAGTCCAATATGCTTATACTAAATCTACGTCAACTTTAAAACCTCATAGTTATCACGTAGTTTATTAGATTCGGGCTTCAATGGGAATGAATAAATATATCGCATAACAAGTAAATTAGGAAATGGACTTTTAAATCATTGATATTGCCTTATATAGCCGTAATAAATCTCTTAGACTTCCAAATAGTCCCAAATTCAATGAAAAGGCCAAGAAATTGGATCAAATTTATCATAATGTTGTATATGGGACTTTGGAATAAATGTTTATTTCTGATATCGCTGAAGTGTAGAATTCTCTTTCAAATGCTATCGGATTTATTGAAACTAGACACAAAGAATTAGGCTATAAAAATATTAATATTAACGATAAATATATTGCAGAGATTAAGGATAAAATTCCCTTCCCAGTTGAGCTTAGTGAATAAGATAGAGGCGCGATTAAAATTACACCACTAAGTTTCCCATATATTTGCCCAGTTTGTACTAGAAAACACAAGAGTCTTGGAATGGTAGCTTATCTTAAGGATTCGGGCTTTATAATCAATTGCTGGTCTGGCAAAAATGCAGATAAGCTCCCAATTAAACACACATTTGAAAAGTAAACTTCTACAAGTCTGAAATAGCAAAGAATTAATAAACTACTAGAATTTACGCAAATGTCAATTGATTATAAGTTTAAACGCCTAAATCCCGCTAATATTACATTCTAAAATAATTAATAAGTATAATACGATTTATCAGCTTAAACTACCTTTGTAAGGTCTCAAATGATGACAGGAAAAACTAAGTAATAAGTTAAATTGACAGAATAAGGATAATTTAACACGATTCTAGCCTTATCATTTAGAAGAACTTTTGCCAGAGATAATGCTGAGAAAAATAGCTTTGTCAACTATGAAAACGTAGAAGGAGATCTTAACTTAATCGATTATCCTCATTTAATTCTATAAGTTGATAGTCTAGCTCGTTTAAATACAGCTGTTAAGCCCCAATTATTAATTATTGATGAAGTTGAGTCCACAATTGAGTAATTATTAGCTATTAAGCGTGACACTTCCCCGTATATTCTATATAAATTTATTGAACTATTATAATCTGCAGAGAAAATCTTATTCTTAGACGCTGAACTAGAATAGTCCACAATTGAATGCATGTCTCAGCTAATCGGAACCGATAATTATAAGGTCTTTGTAAATACTTTCTAGCCTAAATAAGACTCCAAAATTATTGTACACGATTATGTCAGCAATTCCAATGCCGATAATACTGAAATTACTTCATTAGTAAATTAATTAATTAAGGATAATAAGCGTGTTGTCATATTTGCCACTTCAAGAGAAAGAGCTTTCGCGATTAAGTCTTAATTCCCATCTAATAAAATCGTTAAATATTATGATGGAGAAGATGGCAAAAAGTATGATAAAGTTTCAATGGCAAAGATCAAATTAGAGGACTTCAAAGATGTAAATAAATCTTGGGCTGATTGTGATGTACTTATTTATACTGGAACTCTTACTGCTGGAATCTCCTTTGAATTAGATAGATTTGATACATTTATTGGCATTTATTCCAGAAATACTTCTTCGCCTCTTGGATTTACTCAGGGTCTTCATAGAGTCAGAAATTTCGCTGATAAATTAGGTCATATATTCTTAGAAAATGAGGGCTCATATCTTCCAGAAACTGCTTATTAAATTACCGAGAATTAAACGAATATTTATGGCCACACTGATCTTTCAGAAATTAGCTAATTCAAAAATTGGCTAGAAGCTTCTACTAATCAATCTAAGAATAATCGCTTATAATTAGTCATTAGAAATCTCGTAAATATGGGATATTAGCTTGGAATCTCTGGAGAATCTGCCCCTCAAAAATGCCGTGAGGAATCTTCGAAATATGATAGATAAAATGATATGAAATAGATCGTTTAAGCCTAAATTACACTCTAAGATATTTCCGATATTCCCAAAATTATGAAATCCACTAATCTCATTATCAATAATACTGATGACCTCTTACATCCTAAATATATGAAAATCAAGCTATTCAGATCCTTCTATCCTAAGCCTTATAATCAAGAGTAAATTAATCATATAAATGCCCTCAATGATATCCAAATCACTAAATTATACGCTGAAAGGCCTAGAATCGCCGAGAGCAATAAGTTCAAAAATTTACTAGAAAAGTGCCTTAATAATAGACCTGAATTAAAGGATTTAGGCATCGATCAAATGGACCAACTTACGAAAGCTTGTGAATTAGAATCTAAGCAAAATATCAAGGCATAATTCGCTGAAACCGCATAAAAAGATTCTATCATTAAATTCTATCAGTAAATTTATATCGTGACTCAGGCAATTAAAATCAGGGATTCACTCACAGATCTAAATTAAGAAAATCTTGAAAATGCCCTTAAAATCTTAACTAATCTTAAGATAGAAAGCGATAAAATTGATGAGAAAACTAAGAGTCCTATTATGATTGATAACCCAGTGGCAAATACTCTTAAATCTATCGGAATACAATTCGATTAAAGTGGAATTCATCGTAAACTTAATAAGATTCTTAAATACATTGATTTAGAAATTACAACCGAAAATTCTAAGAGGATTACAATTAATAATAAAAAAATAACAATTAACACATATAAATTGATCTCAATATCTGCTGAATCTGTCATTAATCAAATCGCAGAATATTAATAATGATACTCATAATA
>Ga0222712_10003830_pt1 | contig 16121 bp, 15 predicted proteins | sample C33_657DmetaG_FD_165043 | JGI IMG/M metagenome (GOLD analysis project Ga0222712, IMG submission 165043) | Estuarine water microbial communities from San Francisco Bay, California, United States - C33_657D | ecosystem: Environmental > Aquatic > Marine > Unclassified | place: USA: California...
AGACAAAGCATTTACGCTGGCACTTTGAACCGCACCAATGTTTGTGGCTACTGTCGTAATGTCAGCACTGATAGGGCCAAGTGCAGCTAAGTCAGCAGTGCGTAATGCCAGCACTCCAATCTGTGCCGACTGACCCGCAACTGTACTGATCTGTGCCGACTGACCTGCTACCGTAGTAATCTGTGGGCTGATAGGGCCAAGAGCTGCAATGTTTGCAGTCTGTGCCGCAACAGCATTTAAGTTTGTCGAACTAAGCGCAGCAACCTGTACTACTTGAGTGCTGATACTTGATACGTTTGTAATCTGTGTAGCAATGGGAGCCAGCACTGCCATGTTGGCAGTAGCACCTGCAAGCGCTGTGAGCTGTGCAGAGTTCAGTGAGGCTACAGTTACTACGCTCGACGATATGCCAGCAACAGTAGTGATGCTTGCTGATATAGGAGCTAGTGTAGCTATGCTGGCCGATTGACCTGCGACAGTAGCAACCTGGTTATCAATGGCTGCCACTGCTTGGATCTCATCTGCTATGGCTGCGACTTCATCAACAGCAGTAGAAGTTGGGCCAGGCTCAGGATTACCGTTTGCATCAAAGGCTAGGTACTTACCAGCACGATCTGCCTTGCGTGGCAGCGTCATGTTGATTGATGTCGGGTCTGTTTGTGGTGCCTGCAGCGACCTGGCTAATCCTTCAGAGTTTTGCTGCGCAAAGATTGTTTGCTGGTCGAGCTCGTCGTTTAACGTGTTGGCAAAGAAATCGCCACCAGTTACAAAATCACTTGTGCGCTGAATTGTTCTGTTGCCTACAATTGCATACTGAGTCGGCGACACAGGAGCCAATGCCAGGCCGGCAGAAGTTATAGTTACTGAGCCGGTTCCATTAGCGTTAATCGTGACAGTGTAATGGGTTGTCAGCGTCAGCAGAACATCATCTTTATAAACAGCGATGTCAGCAGCTGCCAGGATCTCAAACGTAAATGAATATGGGCCAGCGCCTCCAGCACCGCTGGGCGCATAGACTGCGCGTCTGGTCACATTACTAATTGGCACTGGCATAATTTAATCCTTCCTTACCAAAATTTTACTAGTTTAATCAGGTTTGTAATAGATACCGTACGATTGCCTAGCCTCGCCAATATCCATGATTTTGTCTTGTATTTCCGGGTACTCAGCCATCAGCTTTTGTTTTGCAAAACTCATAAACTGACTGTGTATTTTCTGCACCGTTTTCTGCTTTTGATCCAATGGCAGCCGTTCAAAGCCGGGCATATTCATAGTGTCAAGAATGGCTTGTTTGGCTGGGGTTTCCTTGCCATAAATTTCTAGTAGTCGATTGTATTGCTCCGGGGCTAATTCAATCGGCGATGAAATCGAACCTTCTCCTTGGCCAACCGTGAATGATGTTTTTCGATCAGGCACACCAATGGGTGAACCAATCTCCACCAGCAAATCATCAACCTCTGAGAATTGATCAGGCGATACTTTAGTCGGCAGAACCAGCTCAAGCGGATTGCCCTGGCTGCGCTTCATGGTATCGCCCCATAGGTTTAATGATTCAGGCACCGACTCGCTAAAGTATGGCAACCGGCTGCGGTACTGGTTGAATGCCTCAACAAAACCACGCACCCCCATAGGTAAATCTGGATTAGCTTTGGTATCTTTCTTGGTTGGATCTAGTAAACGATCTATAGCTGCCACTGATGAGCTGTATGCGCCGCCTGGTGATCCACCAATTAGGAATCCGCCAAACTGCTTAGTCAGACCATTGACTATTTTTTCACCATCAATTTCATCATAGTCATTAAATCCCATTAGCTTGCCTACATCAGCAATGCCCTGCAAATAAGGCTGCTCTTTAATATATTCATAAAGGCCATATGTTGCGCCTTTAAAAACCTCTTCAACTTTGGTGGCATCGGGCTCATGCTTGGCATACTCAGCATAATCTGAAGCAATGGCCAGCAAAGCGCCAATTGGCTCCATGCCTTGGTAGCTATACCATTTATTGCCAATTTTCATGCTGTATGGTTGCCAGCCTGTGCGCAACAATGCTTCGCGATCCTCTTTGCGTCCTGGCCCTCTGCCTGTTAAATTGCCTTCTGCCGCCCAAAGTGCAAAACCTGTTAATACAGTAGACCCTAGCGATATTTTAGCCAATGCCATGTCGCGCTGTGGCCCACCGGCTGCAATCTCCTGCCGCCACCTAGATGACAGTGGCGCAAACGGTGTGCGCTCAATAACATTAAGACCAATGTTTGCCGGTGTTTTAAAGAATGGCACAATGATTTTGCCAACAGGATGATTAAATACTTTTTGCAATTGAGCTAATCCTGGTGGCAGATCAGACTGGAAAGTGCCTTGCTTGGCAAATGCCATTGCTGCTTCATCTAAATCCCGCGGTGGGTTAGCCAGCAAATCTTCGGCTTCTTTGGTGGCTTTTGCAATTGCATCTTGTTCATTCATGCCAGACGCAAGCGATTCGCGATAGATTTGTTTTGATCGCCGCGTCACCTGCGTATTCATTTCCATACGGTAAAGCACGCCTTTAAAGAATTCATCCTCAGTCATCAACGCACGACCAGGCAAAGTAATCGCGGTGCCGTAGTAGTCCATGCCTTTACCAATCCAGCTATCAGCACTAGCGCCAGTCATACGCTGCAATGATTCGCCCATGCTTTCCATAGGCTGTCGGCTGAGTTCTACTTTGCTGGCAATATCCATTTGCGGAGTGTTTGACTTCCACGCTTTGGAGGCTAGTTCAAAACCTTCTGCAATTGCATTGCGTAAGGATAGCGTCATTGTTAGAGCCTCATCCAGCTCAATGCGCTGCGCTTCGCTACCTGGCACCCGGTCACCAAACCAGCGCAAGCCTGGTGGCAATTCGCCAGCTCTTAATTTGTTTGGCAAATAATTTGAATATAGGCCGGCAACCAATCGCTCTGGAATCTGATACAGACCAAACAGAGAATTAGACATTATGTTTTTGGCATGGGTCACAGGCGACGATAGCAAGCCATTGATCCACGTTGTCATCCAAACATCCTTAACACCAGACATCATGGATTTTTCGACCATAGCGTTTTTGGCTGCGCGTGTTTCAAGCGACAGATAAGACCTGGCCATATCCGTTAATGCATTCTCTCCACCAAACTCATCTAATACTTGTTTCAATGCTTGAGACTTGCCATCGCGTGGGATGCGCATGACAGCCAGAGCTCTAGCTGTTTCTGTTTGAATACCCTTTACACCTTTTTGTACTAAGCCGTGGAAAGCAATCTGCTGCCGCAATGCCAGCTTATCTACATCGGTAGCCAGGCCAGAATCAACCAGCTTGAATAAGCGATCCAACTCAGTAGAACTAGACTCCAATACTTGCAATGCTTTGTAGGTATCAACTGCACTTGGCAACATGCCACCATCAGGAGTAACTAAGCGTGCAAGGAATGATTCGCTGATTCCGCTGGCTTCTGCTTTCTGCTTAATTTCATCAAACGTAACACGCTTGGTTTTAATATTAAGCGCATCAGCCACACCGCCAACCACAGCGGCTGCATCATCTGTCTGGTAGCGCGATAGATTGAATGGCTCGACAGGCACGCCCATTGCCGACTCTTCTGCGCTTGGGCTTGGCTTTCCAGTTCTCATTTCAGCGCCGCCAGCTTTGCGTGCCTTAATGGCTTTGCCAACTTTTTCAGTTAACTTTTCACTAGCCTCTGGAATAATTGTTTGAGATCCAACTTTTCCAGCTTCTGGTAATCTTAATTCATCAGCCTGCTCTGCTTTAAAAGCATCGCGCTCTGCAATAACTCGTTTTGCGTAAACCGCTTCGGATTCATTTTTAAGTCGAGCTGGAGCTACAAATTCTTTTCTAGGTAATATTTTTCTACCAGCACTAGGATTTATTTCGGTAACTGCTTTGCGCAGAATTGAACCAAGGCCGGCAACCTGCATGCCATCCATGTCAGGAGAGCCAGGCTCACCAGTAGGCATGTCTGGTGATTCTGCAGGCTCTTCAATAGGTAACGGCTCAAGCGGGATTTCGCCAGTAGCCGCTTGGGCTGGGGCTGGCAATATAGATGCTAGGCGCTGTTCAAGTGAGGCCATTACTCAACACCTCCAGTTGGGTTTTGTGTTTTGGCTTTTGCTTTTGCAGCAGCCTCCTTCTCTCGATCAGCTCGCAGCTTATCTAAGCGCTTGGCATTTCGTTCGAGGTACTTCCTTTGAGAATCTGCATCAACCGAGCTTGCTTGGCCGCCAGCTCCGGGTTTTTTTGCTCCTGCTGTAGCATCAGATCCTGAAGTAGCTGCTCTGAGTTGAGAGAGCTGGTCTGAGTATCCTGCTTGTTCAAGGATTGGGGCGAATCGTTCATCATAGAAAAGTGTCCTAAAGTCTGGAGTAGCCGCAATTAGTTCATCAGTAATTGCATTGTCTTGGATAAGCTGAACAGCTGACCGCTTCTCACCTTTTGCGCCAGCTGTCTCATATAGGGTTTTTGCCCATGACCAAATTGTCTCTTGAACCTCGGCTGGTGTCCATGTTTCACCAGTAATTTTTGTAAGATATGTTGCAGTTTCGCGCACCCTTGCATTCATTGCAATGTAGCCTGGGCCTTTACCTGGATCTCCACCCTTCGTCAATGATCCACTAAACAAGTTCTGGTCAACATAAGTAAATGCAGCCATCCATGCATCATTTGTCACTTCATTAACATTGCCCTGCAAGTTCAGCATAAAACTATTTACTTTGGGGCCAGATAGCACAACTGTTGATGGGTCTTCTGCAGATAGAGCTCGCACGCTATTATTGATCCAAGCATCAAGCACAGACTCTTCGCCTTTGCTGCCTTGCACGCTTTGACCCATTACCCGCACAATTGATTCACGATCAGTTGGTCTACCTGCTGCAGTCCAGTTTTTCCAAACTTGTAGCGCGTTAAATAGATTTGATTCAACGCTAGTTTGTGGGCTGGTAGCAGAGAGCAATGCCGCAAAGCGAGAGGAGTCAGGGCCAAACACTTGCACGATTGCCTGAGTGCTTCCCTCGTACCATCCCTTCTTTGCTTTGCCTGCAATAGAAGCAGCGCCAAACTCTTCTTTGCTTGGTAACTGCTTTAAGATATTTACAAATTTAGATGCAGTATCAGATCTGAATTTTGCTTGCTCTTCTGGAGTTAAATTTTTAAGAGCTTTTTGTAAAGTTGCTGCTTGATTTGCTGGGATCTTTACCTCACGCTCACCAACCTTTACAGGTATTACAACTTGAGCAGGGCCTTCTGGAGTGATGTCCATAATCATTCCAGCTTTACGCAATCCTGTTTCTATTACATCTGCAGCTGCAGGAGCTAACGCACTACCAATTGCTTTGCCACCTTTGACTGCGAGAGCAACACCAGGCACAGCGTCTAATGATTGCAGTATGCCTTCACCATACTTTAGTGCCGCCGTTCCATATTCACCGCTTGCTGCAGCTTCCATAGCCTCACCACCTGATATGCCAGCTTCCTGTGTTGCCAGTGGAATTACAAAAGGAGTTATGTCTATTAAGCCAATACCAAATGGTATGCCAGAGCTTTCGCCACCAAACATTGTTTCAGATAATTTGCGTGCGCGTGCATTGTCCATGCCTGTATTATCAATAAGCATTTGCTGCATACCACTAACCATGTTTTGACGCATTGTCCTATCTTTTGGAATGACAGAGCCACTAATACCAGCTTTTTGATCCTCTTCAATTCTGCGCAGGATCATTTGCGATTGCGTTTCCAATGGCATGCTACGCATTAGATCGGCTGCTTGCTCTGGAGTTGTCGGTGCCTTTGCCCTGCCAACATTAGCAGGAGCATCTGTGCGCGTATCACTTGGGCCTGCTGCAAGTTGCACGCCTTCCAGGCTAAACTCATCTTCCATAGGAGCTGGCTCAACAGGCATAGCAGGGAAGTAACCTTCCACTATTGTGTCAATGTACCGCTGTTCAATTGGGCTGTATGCCATGTTAATTTCCCTCTGATACTTTTATCAGACGTTTAATTTCTGTAATTTGTTTTAGTCTTTTGCCTTTATCTTTAATATCTATAGTGTCGTTTGCTTTCTGTTCTAATACTTTTAACGTCTGGCTATTTACCGGCCCTGTAATCCAATCACGATCTTGCTTTACTTTGCCAGATTTATCTTTGGCAAAATTATCCAGTGATTCTTTTGCTTGTTTTGCTTCTACTGAATTTCTCTTTTCGAGAATTTCTTTTTCCATCTTGTCGATTATCTGTGCCTCAGTCAACACCTTGCCTTCGTTATTGGCATCTCTTTCAATTTCAGCCGCCCTAACTTTTAATTCTTGTTTACGTTTAAACTCTTCGCTTTTCTTGTCAATAACAAACAATCCTCCAGGCTCCGTTGGGAAACCTGCTAATTTATTTAAACCAGTATCAAGTGTGCGCAAACCTTCTTTATTTTCTGTGCGTAGTGCCTTTAATAACGATAAGCGCTGTCTTGCATTTAAACCTGGTATTTTATCTAGCTGTTCTGTGGTTGTGATCTTATTATCAAATATCATTCCCAATGCATTGTATTCAGCAAGCGGATTTCCTTCGCCTTCTTTCTCTGGCTCAAGAAGATCCTTTATTGTGCCAATTGGTAGTGAACCAGGTGGCAAAGCCATAAGCTCATTAACATATGCAATACGTTTTGGATTCTTTACATCTTTAATTGGGTAGATTTTTTCAAGCAAATCCATTGCAGCTGCTTCGCCATTACGCTTTTCTTCATCTCGCTTACGACGGCCAAGCTCCTCCCTTTGATTTACTGCTGTCATGTAGTTAGACGTTACTTTAGCAACAGACTCAAAATCTGAAGAAATCATTTGCTTTAATAAACTACTCATTTCCCCAGCATCGCCAGCACGAATTTTTGATAATGTAGCTAATGGGTCAGCCATAAATTTATCCGACATTAAATGTTTTGTAAGAACATTTATTTTTGCATTGCGCACAGCAATTTCATATTTTTCGCTGTATTCTTTTTGCATTGCAAGACCGCCAAATGCAAGCGCTCCATTAGTAATTGATTGGCGCTGAGAATTTATCCTGTCGTCAATTGTTATTATGGCTCCTGTTTTCGGATCAATTTTGTCACCTGCTTTAATATCTTCCTCAAGCAATCTAAGGTCGTTATCATACCCAGCATCAAAATTTATTTTTCTTTGTTCTTGGGTTTTTTTCAGCTGCGACTCATACGCTGCATTTAAAACTGTATTGCCATGCGCAGCCATTGAAGCCTGAAACTGTATTGCAGCTTCTGGATCAACGGCAGATAGTGTTTTTGAGAAACCTGTAGTTGCAGAATTTATTTTTGTTTTGATTGATTCTGGAGTTACTCCAGGCGTGCCATTTTGTATGTCAGTCAATATTCCAGATAATATTGATTTTCCTTCAATTAAAAAATGACTAGACAATTCTGCGCTTCTTGCTTTGCGAACAGCTTGATTAAAAAAGCTAGGCAAGTCTCCTGATTCTTTACCAATCCCACCGCCAAGATTAGGTGGGGTAATCCCACCAGCTGCCAAATCTAATTGCTCTTTTGTCGCTGGGTTTTCTGCAACATAACGCAAACCCTCTTCCATGCGCTTCTTGCCGCTAAACTCTAAAACAGTGGCTCTCATATCGTTTAAGATTTGCGCAAGCGTGCCAGCTTCTTGAGCTTGGACATTAGCCGCAACCATGTAATTAGTTTGCTGCTGGCTAATCTGCTGCATCGGCACATTACCGACTTGCCTAGCCTGCACCTGACCTGACATCAATCTAGTAGCCATATTTAACCTAAAGTGAAGGAGCTTTTGCTGTTTTAGGAGCGTCACCGCTGCCTACTTTGTAAGCATCAATGCCACCTCTAACAAGCGTTTGCGTAGCCATTAAACCACCAGTGCTACGCGCAGCAGATGCCGCTAAATTGTACTGACCTGTTTGCTGTTTCGCAGAAAACTGATTAACAATGTTCTGTATCTCTGTTGACTGCATCATTGCAGACGCATCTTCAAAACCCATTATGCGTGCAGTCAATGCGCTTAAATCAGTAATACCAACATCAAACATTGTGTTTGCTATATTTTGTTGCTGGATAGCAGCAGCAGAACCTTCGCCAAATGAAATACCAGATGCCGCAGCTCTAGCGCGAACAGAAGCATTTACTGCTCGCATGTTTTTTAACAATGTATTACCAGCAATTTGGTAATTCATAGCATCAATTTCTGCTCGCTTTAATGTGCGACCTGCTTGAATGTTTGCATGCTGCTGAGAAAATGTAGCATTAACTTCTGACACAGCTAGCGTATTTCTTGCCTGCAGTAAGTAGCCTGTCTGCTGTTGAATCGCAGCAGCTTGCTGCGCCTGGGCTTGGCCATAGGCAGTAATGAAATTCACACCGGCTAAAGTTGGATCTGCCATATTATGTTCCTGAATAAACGGCGACTCTGTAATCGAGTCCAAGCAAATTCATTTTTAATGGTAGGTTTTGTGCCACCTCAATTGCTTGCTCGTTACGATAACCAAGCACTCCATTAACGCGTTTAATCCCTGTAAACGTAGGCACCGCCAGATCAAGCAAAGGATTGTCAAGCGTCCTAGTAATAACTGGTTGATCATTCATTAGCATGTGCTGCGTATCTTTAAGTACAGCGCTAATTTCAACAATCCTTTTTTTAAACGACACCCTACTACCTGTCTGTAATTTAATCTCAACCGGCATGGTTTTGACGTACACAGTAATCGGCAAGCCAACTTCATAGCTGGTTGTTGATTCACGATCAAACGTCACAGCGCCACCAGCGCTAACTGTTTCATTTGATTGTGGCACGCCATCAGTAATTACATTGAGCGACTTACCAATGTGCGGCAAGCCACTGCCAACACCACCAGCTGATGCGCCCACAAATGCACAATCTGTGTACAAGTCGTCTTTGAACTGCTCAATAAAGTACCTTGTTGTTCCATTGAATACGCGTTTAGTAACTGCATAAATTTGTGTCACATCTACGCCAACATCAATAAACTCACCATCTGTCGTAAACTCACTTGGCGATGTAATTTGCTGGCTACGCATAATTGAAAATACAGCCATGCTGCCATCGCTGGTGTTTGTCATCAACAAAAGATCTGATTCATCTGTGCTTGATGATTTACGCAATGCAATGCGCTGTGGGCTTTTAAGTAAATGCCCCGCCAGCAAAGATATACGCTGCGTAATATAGGTGAGCTGTGTATCAGAGAAGACAAACTCATTAAGAGATTTGCCCTGGCGTTGGATATAAACCGAACCAGACTCAACCGACTGCACTCGCGTGCCAGGCTTAGACCCATTTCTACTTACATTTTTAAATGTAAACGTCAGTGGTGTTATCGGGTCTGTGCCTTGCTGCGGTACATAAAATTCACCTCCGGTAGTAAACACCTGGAAGTCACGCGAACTAACAATATCAATAATAATGTTTAGGTCGTTAGTATCTAACGTGGCCTCAACAGCATCATCATCAAGCGACTCATTAGGGACAAAATCAAAAAACAAACCAATTTTGCTACCCCATACCGTAGACGGCCTAGACTTACTACCACCAAAATATAATCGCCCTTCATGAAAAGTAACAGTGCGTGGCCAGCCTTTAGTGCTTGACCACACATCCTCATATCCGCTTTCAACTTCCCAGCTACCCTGGGGGATATTACTTGTATTAAAAAACGGATATTCAACTACGGCTTTTACAATAGTATTACTAACATATTCAACAATTCTAGCCCTGCCTTGGGGCGATGCATTTATATATTGATTTACACTTGCCGCAGAAAACGCAGAGTTTTGTGAAGTTAAAGTCACGTTACCTGAAACAGCGCTCGGTGTTAAATGACCAGAGGTCGGTGTTGTTGTTGTTAATGTAAAAGCATATTTTGGAATACTATCAAATGTAATTGTTGTTGCTGTCCAAGCTGTGTCGCTTGTTCTGGTAATCCTTACCGGCTGAATATCAGGATGCACGACGATTAACGTGTCGGCGCTTTGCGTCCAGCACATATCGTCAACAATAGTGCTACCTATAGTGGTTGTTAAATATGGATTGCCACTGCCGTTAATATTTGTTTGTACTACGCCATTCTTAACCACATACATTCGGTTATGCGTAAACACAAGCATATAGGAATCATCCACAGAGAATTGGAATGAAACCATGCGCACGCCATTACCTGTGGATTCCGTGCTTGTATTTGGTAATTCATAAATATGCTTCAAGCCAGGGCGACGACGTAACCCACCTTGCGGCTGGATCAATACATTCGTAGCTTTAGACAAAGCGTTAGCGTATGCCTGCAGATCCACGCGAGCACGCAACAGCGGATCTAATTCGCCAGTGCTAAAGTTTGTGGTGAAGTCTACAAAGCGCGGCATCAGTTCCTCACTGCTATTAGTGTGTAGTCTTCAATCGCTCTTGTCGGTTGACCTTGCGCATCAATCTGCGTAGCTGTACGGAAAAATCCACCTCGGCCATTTTCAGATGGATCACCCACAGCTTTACGCTCCCAGCGCAATGATTTGTCTTGTTGCTCAGTAATAGGCTCGGCCAAGTGCCAAGCCATCATGTACTTCATTAGCTGCACAAAGTATTGTGGCCAGGCAAACTCACCGGCAGAATATTGATAGTCTATAAAAACAGATTCTAGGTTTGCCAGTAATTGATCGCCTTGGATCTCCCAATCCTTTTGTACTGATGCGCCTGGGTTGGCGCTTTCGTACACAGCGCGTGGACTGGCTAACCGATCACCAGGTAACTGGTAGGCATATTTCCAAACAGAGTTTGGAGTTGTCAGCAATCTTGCCAGCTGTATTTTTTTGGTATTAAACGACCAAGGATACATCACCAATGTCGAGTCACGCGTGTCAGGATATAAACGATCACACGAATTTGATTCATCTGTTCCATCATTGAAAGATGAAATAGGCTCTGCTCCAAGCAATATTAGAGCGTCAGCGCAAATTGAAACACCAGTATCACCTGCAGCCATTAGAACCCCTTAACGTAAGAAAGGGCCGGCCTTATAAAAGACCAGCCCCCAACACTACAGTACCGACAGGTTAGTCGCCGTCGGTGGCCGACAGAGTCGTGCCATCAGTCACATCCACAACGCCACTTGCATTGGATACGACATACACCAAAGTGACGACGGCTGTTGTGCCAGTCGAAGTCACGCAGTGAATAACGTCGCCAACTTCAAGCGTATTTGCCAACGAATTGAAATAACCGCTGGTGTTTACATCAGCAATGCTGTCAGCCGTTTTATAAGCATACATCGACGGAGCATTGCCGCGCTTGGCTGCGTGGTACGTGGTAAAGCCATCTGCAGAGTAAGCCATCAGTCAGCCCTCCTTTAAGCCGCAGCCGCAGTATCGCGGGCTGTGATTTTAACGATACCTTCACTGTCAATCGCAACAGAGCCTGCTGAGAACAGTGCATTTACTAGCCAGCTGGTCTTCTCAGGAATGTAGTTGATCTCAGTTTTAGGCGCTATGCCTTCAGCGTAACCAATCGCTTGCGAGTGGAAAGCGTACAGCGTACGATCTGACGAACCATCAATAGGCAAACCACCTTCTGTGCGGTCGCCCAGGATGTGGAATTGGAAGCCCATAAATGTCGAGATCTCGCCCTGCACTAAAGCCTTCACAGAGTTAAAGTCAGACGACGTTACCGAAGTCTGCTCAAGCATTGAGGCCAAAGAATTTGCGTGGATGATGATGTGACGACCATCCGAAGGCACGTTCTTAGCATTCAATATTTTTGCAGCTTCACGCAGTTTGGAAATATTCATATTGGTATTAGAGCCACCAATTGAATTAGCCACAGTGCCTGTGCTAGTTGCAGCAGATAAAGCATCCAAAATCAATTGATCTTGACGACGGCCAATAGCTGCACCGACAACCTGGGAGAGCTCTGAGCGCTCGTCAAAGTTAACTTTAGCTTGCGAAAATATATCCGAATATTCAGCTGCGTTCCAATCTTGCAGAGTGCAAGTTACATTGGAGAAGCCAACATTCATCGGAGTTACATCAGTTTGGGTCACGCGTGCAGTAGCAACGCCTTTGCCAACTTTAGGAAATTTTACAGAAGAGCCTTCTACACCACGACGCTGACGCACAGCACCCACCAGCATTGCTTTGCCCTGGTAAGCCTGTTTGACCTCTGCGTCGAAGAGTGTAACGAAAGCATTAGATAGACTAATAGCCATTATTTACCTCGTTCGGTTAAGTGATCATGGGTTTTCGCGTCGGTGAGCCGTGCAGTACGGGCCTGTGCTTGCTGCTTACGTCAGCCAATCGGTGGTATCTCACCACAGGTATGGGCCGTGTTACCGGTATGCCATGCCGGCAATTCTATTATCCATTTAACATTTTGCAATACATGCGATTGATATAAAAAAACCCCGGCACATAGACCGGGGCTAAAAGCTGTGGCGACCACCAAGAAGACACAGCTGCGAGATTTAATCCTTTACTACCTGGGCAAACATTTTTTCTACCTTCTGCCGGTAGGATGCGTCTGTATTGTAGCGCTTGTCTGCCACCATTTGATACAGTTCATCTTTGCTTGGCAAGCCATCCATTGGTTCTGTCTCGATGGGCAATCTACCTTCATAACCTTCGCGCAACTTTGCCAGCATGTTTATGCCGCGAGCTGTGCCTGCCATGATTTTAAATTCATCCCAATCCTCAGAACCCCAAATGCCTTTTTGGATTAAGCCGCGAGCCCAATCCGCCATGCCATTAACCAAAGCCTGACCATTAGGGCCGAGCATTTTCATTTCTTGGGCTGCGTCCACATTAGCATCACCCATTAACTCTTGTGATTTTTCCTTGAGTGTCCCAACCAGGTCGTCAAACTGAGCTTGCGATAAGCCGTTATCTTTTGCCCAATCAACCAATGTGCCAGCCATTGGGTTATCGGCTGCATCATCACCCCAACTGCTGGTGTCATACTGGCCATCGGCTGGGGCTTTGTGCTTGCCCTGGCTAATCTGCTTACGCAAATCAGACCAGCTTTTGCTCATAGCTTCCAGGTTAGCTTCGCCTTTGTCGTTATCCCAAAAGTTATCTGGAAGATACTCAGGCTTTACTTTAGGCGCACCAGTGTCTGATGCCGAACCTGTAGGGGTTTCTGCTGTCTTATGATCTATTGATACTGCTTCTTTAGATTCAGGCTTAGTTGTATCTTCGAGCGTCACATTGTCAAGTAAGCCGGTGCCGGGCTCGACGGTTGCTGTGTCGGTAGTCATAAATTCCTAGCTTGTAAGATCCGTGCTTTCAAATCTCGTATAACTGTTCTCTGCCCTTCAGCAAAGAAAGCATACGAGGGGTCGTTACCTGGCACGGCGACAGGCACGTCCACATACATTTGATCCAACCATTTCATTATTGCCAGCCCATCCTCTGACGTGAATACACGCAAGCATAGCTTGGCAATGTCTTCGCGCTGCTGTGTTACTGCGCGAATGTCACTGGTTTGATCTATGTTATCTAATTCATCCCAGCTCATTTAGGCAGCTCCGCTGGTTGATCATTAGGGTCAGCAAATGGTGATTTGCCTTGTTTCATTCGGCCAACAGCGTGCTCAACAGCTTTATCAATAATTGTTGGCGGCATTTTGCTCATAAAGGTTTTTGCCTTTGGATCATTTTTTAACAAATAATCAAATTCTTGTTTAGTTAATGTCGGCACAATTAACGGCACCTGCGTTTCCTTGCCGTTTAATCCTACGCCAATACTCACCTCAGTCATAACATTACCGTCTGGTCGCTTAATCTCACCAAAGAAACCAGATCCTTTTTGAGTGTTATCTGCTCTTTTACCGTAGTCCATTAAGCCATCCCTTCGGGCGCTGGTTGTCCTTGCTGCATAGCTGCCATTTGCATAGCCATTGCCTGCTGCTGTTGAGCCTGGGCTTCTTCCATCAGTACAGCACGCTCAGTTGCATCATTGCGCACAATAGAAGGTACGCCCAGCTTGTCGCCAATGTAATCAACCACAGCATCATTCTTTAAAGCGAGTTGGCCATCAGCGCCAAACGTCTGCATCAGCTGTGCATATTGCAGAATGGCATTAACCTCTTCCATGTTCTGCGCCATAGCCAGCGGAGCAACAGGAGTGACCTTGATTTCTAAGCCGTTAACGCGCAGCGGCATGATGATCAAGCCGCGCTCATCCATTACTTCGAGGATCTTTGTGACCAGCGGGATCATTGTTTCGTTGATCAAGCGACCAAACGCCGAGCCAAGGTTTTGCGCGAGCTCCTTCATGCGCTCGACAATTTCAGTTGCAGACCTAGCAGACATGTTGTCTGGTGGCAAAGACTCATCCAGCAATATGCGCTTGATATTACTGCGCAGATCATTGATGACCAGCTGCGATACGTTGAAGTCGCCAGCGCGTGGCAGTGGCTGCAGTGCTGGGCCTTGTGGGCCACCGTTGCGTGCAACCGGAATAATGGCACCAGGCACAATCTTTACTGTGTTTGGATTTAATACGCCATCATCTGCCGCTGTGTAAACGCCTGCTACTGCTAACGAAGCATTCTTTAATAGCAGCTCAATGGTTTTGTTTAGTGTCTTAATGTCTGGCAAAGCAGTCAGCAATGGGCCACGGCCATAGATCTCGCCGGCTACCTTCATGTAACGACTGATCACCCAAGGTGAATATGGTTTGCGCCTGTATACCAGCTCGTCTTTGCCTTCTTTCCAAATAACGTGATAGCAGTAGTCACCACGCTTATGATCGTAGATTGTGGCTTCAACTAGCTCAATGTCGTCTGTTGGCTTTTGGTCGATCTTGCTTTGCAGGTTTGGAGGTATTTTCGCGTCTGGCCATTGACGAATAATTGATTCGCCTTTTAAGCGCATACGACGGTAGACGTTATCTACTTGGCCGTTTGCACCTTCTTCATACGCCACCAAAAACAATGGCACTGGCACGAAGTTAATTGGGCTGACATCGTCCCCTGGCTGCACCATCATGCAGGCGGTACCGACTGCTAGGTCTAGTAAGAACTCACCGATAGCAATGTCGAAATTAGACTGACGCAATACAGCAAACATTTTCTCACTGTAAGCATCGAGCACTTCTTGGGCATCAGGTTTTTGATCGTCAGGTATTTGTACGCCTGGCTCTAAGCGCGACCACTTGCGCTGCGGAGGAAAGACTACTGATTGCAGTCTATTGGCAAACCGCTGGGTGCTATTGATTGCTGTTGAATCAAATACCCTTGCCATCTTCTTGGTACCTGTAGCGCCACCTTCCCATACGCCATACAGTTGGCGCTGGGGCAAAGCAAATTCATAAGCGTCCTGATACAGCGTTTGAAATTCATCTTTTTTACGCTGTGCAATATCCTGCCGTTTAAGGATCTCCTCTGGCTTTAATCGCTTACCACCTACTGGCACCTTGTATTCCATTTAATCTTCCTCTTTATCTTCAAGTAAATAGCCAGAGAGCAATGATCTTTCCATGCGACTTAATGCAATGTTCTTTTTAATCTTCTTGGCAATAGCAGCTTTTTGCTCTGGACTAAGTTCACCAGCCATTGGCTTTTCTTTTTCTTCGTTTTCTTTTTCAAGCGAGATTTCAATTTTCATTTTTTCTCTTTCGCTATTGCCATGTTGTCGATCAAATTAGGATAGGGTCTGCCTGCCTTTTGAGCTCGGCGCATAGCACTGCGCTTTTCAGATCCACTCAACTCTTTTGATTTACCTAAATCTTTTGGCCGTGGCTTATCCCATACTTCTTTCATTTTTGTTCCTTCATCAATCCGCGTTTACGTTTGGATCTTTCCTGTTCTGACAAAGCAATTGCAATAGCTTGATCTCTGCTTGCGACCTTATCTCCGCTTGAACTTTTTAATGTGCCGGCTTTGTATTCGCGCATTACTTTATGAACTTTATCCATTATTTATCCTGCATTAATGGTCTTGCTCCTTTGCGACCGACGACTGCCAGCCGCGCTCCTTTGCGCTCACCGACTTCGCGCTGAAACTCTTGTTGAAGTTGACCACGCTTTTGTTCAAACTTAGTCTCATCAAATCCAGCTACCTGCGGAGCTTGTGGTGCT
>Ga0222712_10003833_pt1 | contig 16110 bp, 21 predicted proteins | sample C33_657DmetaG_FD_165043 | JGI IMG/M metagenome (GOLD analysis project Ga0222712, IMG submission 165043) | Estuarine water microbial communities from San Francisco Bay, California, United States - C33_657D | ecosystem: Environmental > Aquatic > Marine > Unclassified | place: USA: California...
GCCTTGTTGATAAATGCCGCCCAGTGAGCGGATTGGACCGTCAAAGGTCGTAATTGCCATGATAATTCCTTATGCACAAGTCGCTTGCTAATCGGTGCATCGTCTGCTGGGACAGTTTAGCAAGCTGGGTTTCCCAGATAAATGGTTTATATCAGGCTATTGGGGGTGTGTCAATCAGCTTATTGGATTTGAGTAGGTTTTCCTGCTTAGGAATTACACGCAAATTCCAAGGTACGTGTAGGCCGCATACCACATCAGAACGCAAAGGCACAATATGATCTACGACATACTGCTCTCCTGTAGTTTTTGTCATAGTTATAGCCATTTTGTATAGCTCACGTATTTGGCTCTTTTGCACTTTTGTTAACCATTTTGGCGTAGCCTCCCTGTGTTTACGTCTGCGTGCTTTTGTGTCCGCACGAACCCAAATAGTGTTCCTTTCCTTCCACGCTTTCTGATAAACACGTTTCACTTCCAGCGGTCGTATTGCAGCGGCTTGTATAACTTGATCTTTGTGTGCTTCGTACCACTCATTCTTGCGGTCTTTAACATCTTCGCGTTTGTTGTACTCGCGGAAATAATCAGCGCGTTTTTCAGCAGATTGCTGCCACTCAAGCTTCAAACATTCCACACATGCGCCCTTTGTTTTGCGCGGGGCTATGTGGCCGTGTTTGCATGGTTCTCCTGTGAAGTAGTACTTGGCGCCTTTGTCTTGCGCTTCTTTGCGGGTTTTGGGTAGGTTTGTGGTATCCATTTCATCTCCTGTGACTTAGTAACAGGTAATGTACCGCAAGGAACCAACAATGTCAACACACAAAGAAAAAGCCCGCTTTTAGGGCGGGCTTCTCCAGCTAAGTGCTTGATATATAAGGCTTAAGCGCCTTGTGAGCCAAAGATACCGAGCGGATCCGAGACCCCGAATGAGTAACGCTCACGAGCTTTGTATCTTACATTGCCCGTATCGAAGTCTCCATCCATTCCAGTCTGCATCGGTGTCCGCACAAAGTGCTTCAAACCGTTGGGAACGTCTGTGCAAAGGAACCAGCCGTTCGTGTCAGTCAAGAAGTGGTTGATGGTGTAACCCTCGGGGATTGAACCGTTGTTCTTCAGGGCGTTGATGTCGTTGTTGTTGGTGCCGACACGGAGTTCGGTTTCCAACAGACGGGTTGCAACGAACTGAAGATTGGAAGGAACAATCAGTTTACGAGGACGGGCTGCAATCAACAGGCCACGTTCATCCGTCCATGCTGCGATTTGAATGACTGCGTTTTCCAACGACGTTTCATTCAAGTCAGCCTGAGTGGATGGTGTGTTGCTGTTAGTGCCACCTGATACAAGAGGATGTGCTGTTGAGAACAGGGGCTGGCCGTCACCATAAGTCACAGTAGACGCAAACCCATTATTCAATACAGCCGCCGCTTTCACTTGCTTGGTATAGGACATGGCGCGTGCCAGTGCCTTGGTATACCGTGAGCTGAGGCTATCGTACAGGTTATCTTCAATCGCCTCTTCAGTGATTGAAAAGCCCATAGCGATGGTCTCATGGGTGTACCGAGCCGTCCAAGCTTCCTGTGCATTGTCATAAGCAATCGCAGAGCCTTCGTTCTTCACCGGAGCGGCGGAGAATCCAGACAGCTTGGTTTCCTCTTCAAATGAGCGCTCAGAGGTCTCTGTTTCGTAGATCTCTTTGTGCTCTTCACCATAACGTGCGTACTCCAGACCAAACAAGGCGTTCAGGCCGGGGAGCAGCTCTTTCAATAGTTGTGCGCGTGAAATTGCCATTTAAGTTTCCCCTTACAGTCCGGTTGGGTTGTAGTAGGCATGACCACCAAGGAAAGTAGAACCGCTAATGTTCGGCATATTGAACTTAACGATTGCCTCCGGGTAGTAAACCGTACCACTATAAGTAAACGCCGTATCCGGCACCAAATCAACAATACGAATCGGCAATGAATCCGTTACAGCAGCAGAACTCAACAGAATAGCCTGCTGGGAATCATAAGTAACGGTGTTCAAGGTGTTAGCCACCAATGCCGCGTTGTTGTTGATGTTGGTATAGGTTAAACCGGTAGACGTAGAAACAACTGTCGTTCCAGTAACTACAGCAACTTGGAAAAGCTGGTCTGGATCTTCGCAAACAAAAGCGGTAATAAAGGTGTTTGCCTTTACTGAAGTACCACTAATCCATGCTTGTGAAAATGTCGGTTGTCCCGTGATAGACGAAACAAACTGACAGCCAAGAAAAACACCAGCAAAGCCTGTTGCTGGAGCAGTAGTCGTCGAAACCGATACTGCAACGGTGCCGTCATTAACAAAAATTACGGGGTCACCAAATCCAATGCTTGACGCACCAGATGCAATACGGCGCTGACGGGTAGCTCCGGCAAAGACTTGACCACCGATCAAATTGATCGGCTTTAGCCCATAGGGCTTGTCTACAGTCGGGTAAGCCATATTAAACTCCTAAAAATTTATCGTTTACCAAATCGAACCTCGGAGCGTCTGTCATTGAATAACGGCATCCTTGGGTCGTTTTCTCTCATAAAACTATTATCTACGCTTTGCATCCAATCGTTGGCTTGTTTCAGGTAATGGTTATTACGCTGTTCAGTCATTTCAATCGGTGCTCGGCATAACATTAATCCACCGATCTCAATATTTCCGGTTTGAGGTCCGTTGGCGAGCATGGCTCGGGCTACTTCTGGATAATCTTCCCATTTGCATGGTTCAAATCCGTCCTGATGACGGGCTGCTATGTTTCGCGCATCGGTTTGTCCTAGTACTGAAGTACGAACCCAACGATGTTTCCAGCCATCACGAGGCGTAGGATCGGGCAATGAGCTTGGCGGTTTCCACTGCTTTGGGCGTTCCGTGTTTTCACGGGTTTCACGAGATTCGCGGCTCATATCTTTCCTTCCATACGTAATTTAGCAACATGTCTTGCATATTCTTCTAGCGGCACACCGATTCGTTTGGCCATACTAGCCTCAGAAGCTGTCAGCTTTACTTTTTTAGGTGGCGAGCTGCGTGATGCCGGGGCGACCACCGTGGCGGGCTTTTTGTAAGTTTCTGGCTCTGCCCGTTCGCCAAAATACTCAGGGAACTTTTCCCTCATGCGAGAATTGATTTTCTCGTAATACTCATCCGTAGCGGCGTAATGATCACCATGGTCACGGGTAAGCTTTTTATGCAGACCCATCGCAAAGTAAGTCATTTCATCGTCAACACCTGGATCTCCTGGCTGCCCAAACCATGGGTTTGAGGATTTCCATCGCACCGCTTTGTTATCGACCTGATTATAAGTCGGATTATCCGTGTTTTGCAACTGCTCTGGCGCAACGGGTTTGAACTGCTTGACCTTCTCGGATTTAATGACAGCCTTGCTAAATTCTTCTTGGGCTGTTGCTATCTTGTCAGCGTCGCCTGTATACAAAGCTTCTTTGTATTTACGCTTGGCTTCGTCAAGATCTTTTTCCGATGCAACTTGCATGGTCTTGATCAATGTCGATTCGCCGGTTGTAAGTTTTTCTTTCAACCTTGCGTTTTCGTCTGCAATTTGTTTTGCATAGGCAAGAGCCGCCTCCCTTTCGCGGATGGCCTCTTCCTTGACTCGACGTTCATCGTGCCTTGCGTGCGTTAACTGTTGAATGCGTTTTTTAACATTATCGGAATACTGACGGATTTCATCCTCAGGTATTTCCGTGGGGTCTGATTTGATTGGGCTGATATTTTTATCTTGATCTGGGCGATCATCTTCAATCTCAACCTCAACCGGTTGGCCCTCAATTTCTACTTCAAGTCTGTCTTGATCTGGCATTGTCATTCCTTTATGCGCGGCTATAGCCACGTGGATCTTCAACAATACCTTCTACGGTATCGTCGTTGATAAGTCTAAATTCCCGTCCGTGGATTTTGAAACGGGTTCCTGAATAAGCTCTGACCAGGACAAAGTCACCTTCCTTGCACCATGGTCCGGTTGGGAACTTTTGTGCGTCCTTATAACAATCTGGCCCTTGTTTTACAACAAACAAAACCACGGTGCTAAATTCTTCAATCTTTGCAAGGGCGTCAGGTTTTAAAATACCGTTCGTGAATTTGTCTTCCACTTCAGGTAATGCACACAGCATCCTGTATCCCGTGGGTTCGGGTAGTTGTGTGGCTTGGTCGGGTAAATCACTCATCGTCTTCCTTCATACGGTTTGCAAGGTCTTCGTTGATGCGTCTTGCGATCAAAAGACCTTGAATCTGGCCGCAGACGAACTTGTAGTCCTCAAAGGACTTCATACTTCCCTGTGCAAGCTGTTCTTCCGCATAGCGGATTTGCTTGTTGATTTCAAATGTTACTGCTTCAGAAAAATCCATTATTGACCTCTTTGAATTTCAGCGGCCTTATCAATCATTTTGACCTGATTGTTTTGGTTGTTTATTCGCTCCATGGAGGCGATTCTTTGTTGCTCTAACATGACTTTTTGAGTTTGGGCTTGTTGTTTTAATTGAAGCTCTGCTGAATCTTTTGCTGCTTCGCGCTGTTCTCTTTGAGCCTTAAGCTGCAATTCAGCTTGCTGCATTTGGACCACTGGGTCTTGTTGTGCCTGCATGTTCTGTTGCATCTGGGCTTGTTGTGAGTTTTGCGCCAATAATTGTTGAGCGGCCTGCGCCATGAGTCTTGATATTTGCACTTCAAAATCTTCCGGCAATACAGTATTTGGAGCTGGTAATGGAGCCCCCAATTGCTCCTCTATCTTCCTTCTGTATAAAAATGCAATGTGTTCATTAATATGGGCTTGCGAAGCAGCCATCATTTGACCTGCCATTGGGTTTTGTTGCATTTGCTGTCTTAATATGGGGTCATTAATTGCCGCCATATGAACTGCAATATGCGCCTCGTGGTCTTGATAAATAAATGCCTTGACAGGCTTCATAACCAATAGATCCATGTTTTCTGATACCGGATCCCTGGGTTCCATTTGTTTTGTTACGGGTATTAATTTATCAACATCTTTAATGCCTAAAACTCCAAGCATTCGCTTATGGAGTTCGGGCATGTCATAAATTTGTGGCGACTGCGCGGCGAGTTGTAATACCGCTTGATATTGCGTAACGCGCTGTGCAAGGGTTGTTGCGTTAGGATCTGATACGGGAATAACATCAATATCATCGTAATCAGCTTGTTTGACGGATCGACCTACCGATGAATCAACATCGTAGTTATATTCGCTTGGTAAATAATCTCTAATAATTGAAGCAAGTAATTTAAATTCTTGACGCATGGAATAATGCAAACGCGCCTGAACCGCTGACATGACTTTTAAAGTTCTTTCTAAGACCGCAAGGGTTGTTCCTACCGGTGTATTTGCAGATAGATCAGAAATCTGCATATCTGCCGTGGCGGCAAATCTTCTCCCCTCTTCTACAATTGTTTGCAAGAGCATATATAAAACTTGGCTTGGCTCTTTATAAGGCAGGGGAAGAATGTTGTCCCTAATCGATCCTGATGGAACGTCAACGTCCCTAAACTCACCGGGGGCGATTGGCGTGTCATCGCCCTTGACTCTTAGGCCTCTTGATTTCAAGCCGCCCGGTAGGTTACTTAATGTGCCCGCATCAACAAGCTGTCTGATTAATGAAGTGCCGGATTTTGCAAAACCACCAACCAGATGAATCAATCCAAATCCATAAAACCCAAATCCTGGTATATAAATGTAATGGGTATAGTGCATCCTTTTGAGTTTCAAAGGATCATCTGCGTACCAATTCCTTCTGATTGCAAGGACGTTGTTTGTTCCTTTATCAATCGTCACAATATAAGGAAGCGCAATCCCCGTGGGACCGTTTTTGTCTGAGTCTTCAAATCCGGCAAGGTCTAGGTCCACGCACATCTCAAGGATTCGGTATCGGTCGTCCATCGTGGCGGACATACCCTGCTCTTCGGCCTTTCTTCTTTCAATATCGTCAAGATATCCCGCAGGTTCTCCAAGATCAATATCCCTCCATAGACCTGCGTGCTGAAGCTTTTTCACTTCATTTTTTGTTTTACGCATGATCTGCGTAATACGTGGAGACGACCTTAAATCACTGGCCCCATAGGGAACCACGATATCTTCAGCAGGTATAAACATAGATACCTGCCTTCCCAAGGAAGGATCGTAGTAGACCTTTTTAAAGGCTGATCCTGCTAAGGCTAAAGACCAAAGCATCTTTTCGTGCTCAGGTCTGTACTCGGGCATTTGTTCAGTAAGGCGCCAGTTCATGTCCTCCTTAACACGTTCGGCGGCTTCTTCTTTTTCCTTGGTTAACTTTCCTACAATTTGTGTTTTCACTGGACCTGAAGCAGGAAAGGTCTCCATGATGCTTTCGGCTTGAAACCTTACAGCAGCTTCAGAAAGTAATGGGTAAAACACGCCACAGGCCCCGGGCCATGGCTCGGTTCTTTCCTCGTACTTCATACCGAGAAGCTTCAATCCATCAACATAGGTATCAACCCATTCCTTCCTTGATGATTGATCCGTCTCAAAATCCTCAATAAGGTCTGATGCTATTGAAGCTAATTCACGATCATCAACAAACTCAGCAAGGTTTGCGTCATGGTCCTCTGGTTGAGCTCTTTCTGGCTCAAGTGTGATCTCAATTCCGTCAGTCGCAATACTTACAGACTCGGGATCTTCAATTTCAATCTCTAATTCCATCGGTTCATCGATAGCATTTAAGCCCAGCGGCGCAGGATACAGTGATGGCTCCATTAAAACTCCTAGTAATAAGCAACCTTGCGGTGAAATACGGGTTCTCGGTCCTCTTCATCCGATTGCAAGCTTAAAAAACCACCCTGTCGGAATCTCAGTAATGCTTGGGTCATTGAATCAACCAAGTCGTCATGCTCTCCAGCAGGGAATGCCGCGACCTCTTCAATCACTTCATCTGCAAATTTTCTTTGCGGCGCCCAGATTCTTCCTGATGCAAACAAATCAGCTACCGCATTCATCCTTACAATCTTGTCATTACCCTTGGTCGGGGAAAATTCACTCACAGGAATACCCATTCTTCTCAATTCAAACACTAACGGACTTCCCGCTGCCTTGGCTTCGATCAAAAACACATCAGGCTGCCACTCCATATAGGTCTCATAAGCCTTTTGTTTTAGCTCGGGAAACTCATAGCGCTCTTTAAAGGCGTCTAACAAGATGATATTGGTCTCTCCGTCCTCATTAGTCCATACGCCCCATGTCGTACAGGCTGAAAAATCCGCACGATTATGCTTTAAAAACGCAGTATCCCAGCTTTGTAGCACAAAATCACATGATGGCGGTCTTTCTTTCTCCCAAATCTTCCACCATTCCCTCTTTACAATCGCCCCTTCTTCGGCTGTTGGTTGTTGTTGGTACTGGGCATTCCATTTGCTTACCGGTAATTCATCTTTTAACGCTAATAATTGTTCCAGTGGCCAAAACTCCGGCCACATGGGCTTTCCTGACGGTAATATCGCGGGTAATTCAATCACCTCCCATTCATCCCCACCCCTGGTCTGACTTGCTTTGATTACCTGACCCGTTAAATCCCTTAATGACCAGCGTGTCATAACTATTATAATTGACCCGCCAGGTTGTAATCGCTGTCTAGGACCGGACGTATACCACTCATAAACAGAATCAAATACATCCGGTTTAAATGCAGCCAATTTAGCTTCTTGTTCAGAATGCGGATCATCAATAATCAATAAATCAGCACCTTTACCCGTTACTGATCCACCTACACCAATAGAAAAATATTCACCGTTTTTATTCGTTGCCCATCGCCCTGCGGATTTATTATCTGCTCTTAACTTAACATCTTCAAATACACCATGATAGATTTCTGAATCAATTAAATTTCTTACTTTCCTACCAAACCCAACAGATAATTCCGCAGTATGTGAAGTTTGAATAACTTTTTTATCAGGATATTTACCCAAAAACCAAGCCGGTAATAAATAACTTGCAAATTCCGATTTTGTATGCCGAGGCGGCATGTTAATAATCAATCTTTTAATCTTTCCGCTAATAACATCTTCAAATGCTTTGGCCACAATTTCATGGTGCCGCCCCGGTATAAACCCAGGCCACATCTTTTTCACAAACGCCATATAACTATTACGGCATTGTTCTTTATCCTCATGAAGCTCTAGCTCTTCTAATTCTTTCAATAAAATCTCTTGCTCTTCACGCGTGAGCAAGTGAAGCTTACCTTGTGCCGCTTTTGCTAACTCCCTAAGATCCATCTTTCTTCTTTATCACCTTAATGCTTCTAGCTCTACCAGGGATCCTCTTCAAATAACCCTTCTTACATAAACTCGCCACAATCCTATGCACGTTACTCTTACTCTCTTGCATTAACACAAACCGTATGTCGTCATACGTCGGTGAAAAATGATAGAGCTCCCACCAAGTCTTCACCGCCAGCAAGACTTTAGCTTCCGCCTTCGTCATCTTTCAACCTCTTTTGCACCTCGTCCCTAGCATCCTCCCTGGGCGCCCACTCTATCTTCGGTACCTCCCCCATCGTCTCTGCATACCACCTCTTCGGATCCTCCCATATCGGCCTCTCCTTCTTCTTCTTTTTTACACCCTCCCCCTCATGGGAACCCGCTTCCCCTTCATAGGGGGCCTCTTCCTCTGTAATTCCGCCACGTGGCGGAATATTAGTACTTTCGTAGGGGGTACCGTCTATTTCTTCGGATTGTTGGTGTGGATTAGTGGACCTAGTCGGCCCACCAGATGCCCGGCCTGTTTGCCCCTCCCCCTCCCCGGTGGGGGTCGCCTCTACGTCGATCGTCAACCTCCGCAGCTTTTCCGCTAGCCGAGCCTTGGTATCAGCCGATGATCGATGCTCGATGACTGACCGAGTCTCGAATGCGCCAACGTCCGCCAACTTGCCCAGGAGCTCGAGAGCGCGCAGGCGATCGGCAGGTCGTTGGGCTGTTCGGGCTTCGTGTTGCAGGGAGTCGACGACGAAAGACCGGATCTCGAGCGGGTTCTGCGAATACCGCAGTCTCTGCACCGCCTCTAGCTGCTCGAGCCCTGCACGCACCTTGGGATTTGCCGCAATCCTGCTAGCCGTGCTGCTCACCGTTTCGCTCGAGCCCGTCTTGTGATAAGTCTCAAGGTAGGCATCGCGACTCGAGGCGCCTTCCGCCATAGCCTGGACGAACCGTCTTTGCTTGGGCGTTAGCTCTATGTGCGGCATCAGTACCCGATCCGCTGGAACGCCCCGCTCGATTGCCTTCAACGCCGCCGCTGGTAACTCTGCCGCCATGCCTTACCCATATGAACAAAATCAGAACGCATTCTAACCGCTTATCTTCTGTAGTCAACCGTTTATCAGGTCAAGCCTGCCACATGTCGGTTTTCACCCTAAGCCTATTGCATACAATACAATGCTTTGCTAAGATGTATTGCATCACAACCTGGAGTAAACAACATGACCAAAAACCAATTCAATCTCAATGAAATAGCATGGGCTAAAAAACTACTTTCAGAGCCGCCTTACATTATGCCAAATGGCCGCAAGTCGCACGATGTAGCTCACGAAGTGATGAGCAAGGCCTTGGATCGAATGCTTTATCAGAATCGCATTAACGGCTGCGGACAATTTCGCTAGCCGCTTGCATTAAACCTGGGGCGCGAGCCCCTTATTTTGGAGATGATGAAATGCTCAAACTTGACTACGTTCAAGATCCTAGCCATGGCTGGATTGCAGCCGACCGTCAGATGCTGGCTTTCCTTGGATTGCTCGAGGCGACTTCGACCTACTCATACCAGGATCAAGACCTTGTGTGGCTTGAGGAAGATTGCGACGCACCGCGCTTTCTTTCTGCCTTGTCTCGATTCGGTATCGATTACCAGCTTGTGGATACGCACACTCGAGGTGATGCCTGGATCCGGAACCTTCCACGCTATCAACCTTAGCAGAGCTTAGCCATGACACCCGACACCCGCGACCAGCTCGCCTATGCATACTCCCGCGCCTGGGAGCTTGCAAAAGGCGAACCATGCACCGTTACCCATAACCGAGGCTATTTCACAATCAAGCACCCTTACCCAGCCCACCCGCGCCGGGTAACCGCTGCCGAGCTAATCAAAGGCTTGGCCGGTTTACTGGGGCCGCACCATCGCCATGAATTGTGGAAAGACCGCGACGAAACTTTTTTCAGAGCCTAGCCATGACAAACGACCTTAAACGCGCTGAGCGCAAACTGTACGACACCCCAACGGCCGAACACTTGCACGCCGCCGCGCAATTGAGCACTGGCACCGCTAGCAGGTATTTATCGGACGATATCGTGCAAAGACTAGAGCTTGCCTACATCGCTGAATGGCTTGCACGGATTGCGCGCTATGACAATCCAGCCGCGCACGCTCAGATCGCCGCCGATGCCGTCGACCTTGTTTTTAGTTGGTGGTACGACAGAGTCTAGCCCATCGCCCCGCGCGCGGGGTTTTGGGGTGCGCTTTGCACCATAACCAAGAGGATCTGACAATGAAACACTTTCGAAATCTGGGCCTTGCCCTGGCGCCGTTCACCGTCAGGGTTTTCGATTCTGGCTGCACCTATACCCACAAGGCGCATAGCTATGGCGAAGCCTTGGCCTGGGCCGCCTGCTACCCGGCCGACTGGGGCCGAGTCATCATAACCGGGCGATTTGGTCGCCTACTTGCTGAAAGGGGCCGCGCATGAAAGACAGCCTTACTATCGGACCGGTGCCGAGCGATGAACCCTGCGCGCAGCTTGGATCGCCCGATTACAAAAGGATTGCTTTGGCCGAATGCCAGCGCTTCATGGAGCAAATTCGAAGACACTATCCCGAGCCCATGGGAGGTTATCTATACATCGCTCGCGAGTCTCACGATTTTGGGGTTTATTTTGAGGTTATTTGCGTTTACGAAACCGACGACGACGAAGCTTCACAGTGGGCCTATGACGTCGAAGGCGATCGCTTGGGCGTTTTGTGCGCCTGGGACGAGACCGCCGAACCCCGCAACCGCGGCCAGATGCCGCTCGACATGGAGTAACCGCCATGATCACAATGACCGCACGCAAACCCGGACGCTGCAAGCGAACCGGACAGATCATCAAACCCGGCGATCGGATTTTATGGAACCCGCGCACCAAGACCGCCACCCTGGCCGGATCCGATCATATTGTGATCGGCGGCCGAGACTATTACCGAAACCGCGCCGGCCGTTGCATTGACGCGCCCTGCTGTGGCTGCTGCACTATCTAAACCAGATGACAAACCTTGAGGAAAAAAACATGCACACGCCTGGACCATGGCTCTATGACATAAACCCCAAAGCGCCTCAAGCGATCATTGTGGATTTTGAGGGCTACACAATCCTTGAATTGTCGGCTCTAGAAAACAGCACAACAGTAAGTGATCTAGAGGACAACGCTCGATTAATTGCAGCGGCCCCTAATCTGCTGCTAGCTCTCAAGCAAATGGTCCGCGAACATGACGCTTTGCAGCTTGCCAATGGGGCCACCGAAGACCGCTGGCCATGCGCCACAATTGCGCGACAGTTGATCGCCCAATTCGATACACCGACCGATTTTGAAAAAGGAATTAAGTGATAAACATGAACGACCGCACTTACAACGGATGGACCAATTATCAAACTTGGAGAGTTAATCTAGAGATGTTCGACGGGCAAACGCCCGAAGGCTTCGACCTTGACCAAGAGGCTAACGACCTCGGCCACGACTTGCGAGACTATGCCGAGGAATACATTATCGAGACTTCCCGCGAAGGGCTCGCCCGCGATTACGCACTGTCATTTATGGCTGATGTTAACTGGTACGAGATCGCCAAAAACATGAAAGAGGCTTGCACATGAAAGGCTTTCTGTTTTACCGGGGCGCGAGCCCCATCGACCGGGCCCCGTTAATCGGAATCGCCACGCTTGAGTCAGACAACCGCAAGACCGGCGATATGGTGCAAACATGGATCCTCAGAGAGGACATCAGCCCGACTATGGCGCGATCAACCGACGAGGATCGGTCCTTTTGTGGAGATTGTAGCGTCAGGGATGCCTGCTACGTTAACTGGGGACAAGCACCCTCCAGCATATGGCACGCATACCACCGTGGAGGATATATCGACTTGCGACGAAAACCCGCAGTGATGCGCCGCATAGTATCCGGTCGGGTTGTCAGGATGGGCGCCGCCGGCGATCCTGCGATGATACCGCTTCAGCACTGGCTCAGGGTTTTGGAAGGCGCGGATGGCTGGACCGGTTACACTCACCAATGGCGCAACCCATGGGCGCAACCCATGCGTGAGCTTTGCATGGCATCAGTGGAGACCGAGACCGACAGATATATCGCGCAAGCCTTAGGCTGGCGCACGTATCGGATCAGGCACGAAGGCGCAGCACTGGCAACTAATGAGATCGCCTGTCCGTCAGACACCCAGGGCCGAAAATGTATCGACTGCATGGCATGTGATGGGGCTTTGAAGCCTTCAGCCGCGAGCGTGGCGATTGTTGTTCATGGTTCGAAAGCATCACAATGGAATTAAAACCTTTTATTGTTTATATTCCATCGGAAAAGCTTTCAGATGCCATGGCAGAGGCGCAGCGAGTCTTCAGTATCGACAAGGGTAAAGCCTTATCGGTTAGACTTCCAAAGGGTCAGCACGGTTACCAGTACGCCTTGAGCCTTATCGAGTCACGAGACCCCCGTTTTTTTGGGTTATGGTCGCCAGCTGGGGCGATCCATGAGCCCCCGGGGTTTTTTCTCTTTGGATTTCACAGATGAAGCCTGCCGATTACATGCATTTGCAACTCGGGGTCGCCGATATTATGTCGGCGTTACCCCGTCAATTCGACCACCCGGGCCACGCGGTCGCGGCTTTAGCTCAGGCCCTGGCTCTTCATTGTCGACTTTGGGGAATCCCCGAGTCCATCGCTGTTGATCTTCTGAGCTCTGCATTTGCTGAGTATAAGGTTCTTCAGCATTGACTTCACCGCAAGCAATCCCTTTTGCTGGTGCAGATCGTTTGCGTCGCCGGTCTCAGGGCTCATAACCCAAGGCAAACCACTGGATTCTGCCACCCTTTGACCCGTCCCTGATTCGTCATGATCGGCAACGATAAATCGCTCGCCGCCGATTCTCTCTGCGACGTAACTTAAATTCGACGCGCTAAAACACACAACGACTTGAGCCGTTCGATACATCGTAGTCAGCGCAGCGTGAACGCTCAGCCCTGTAGCGTAGCCCTCCACTAACCAAGACTCCTTGCCGCGACCCAGAACAAACACCGATCCCTTGGCCCTTGTTCCTGGAATGAAAAGCTTCCTCCCGTCTGGCTTAATTCTTTGAGCACCCGTAAGTTTCTGAGTCTTATAGTCCCTCATGGGTATGATTAATTCTTCATCAGCAACAAGTCCCGTTGTCTTGGGAAATCCCTTGGCTGTTAAATACGGATGGTTCTTCACCGTCGAGAACTGAATTAAATCATTTGCCTGTTTCGCGGCGCGAGCGTGTCTTATTCGATCTTCTTCCCCAGTAAAATTAAAGATCTGTTTGATAACCCCAGATCCGTATCGAGCAAAACCATCCATGGTTGCCCAGTTTTTTACAACCCCGCTCTGTCCGTCATAGACGTATGCCCCGTTTCTTTTTCTTGGTTTGTCTACTGTTGGAACCCGGTGCCATCTGCCATCTGGAATTACATAATTGACCATGAGGCCATGGGCCTGTGCGTGTGCGACAAAACTCACAGAACTCTCCTCCCAAATTTGCTTTTTGCGTAAGAGATTACTTGTTGCTTGACTTTATTAACGACCACGGGTCTCGGTATAACTGCTGGCGCGTCAGCAAAATTCCATCGCGGCCAATCACCGTAGAGATTTTTAAATTGCGCTTTTGCAAACCGTTCTGCTGCCAATAAATCACCTCGCTTCCTGTCTTTTCCAATTTGAACAATCTCATGCCATACCAAACGCCTGTCATCCATCCAATGTTTCCTGGCTCCGAATTCCTCCATGGTTCCGGAGATATTAATCACATCGCTTTTTGATTTTCTTTCTGTCCCGCAAGATGGACATACTTTCCCTCGGAACATAAACCCACAGGACTTACAGCAAAACTCTGCTTTCTCCGCCTCTGTTTTTTCTTTTCTTACTTTTGAATCATGCTTACCGTCATCAAGTTCTGATACACCATTTTCAAATACATCAACTTGATCCTCCCAAAATCTTGACAGATTACCAGCATGGTCTAACCATAATGCATATTCTTTTCCGGGATGCGGCCTCATGACGCGACCCATTTGTTGAATATGTCCAGATAATGATTTTCTGTATGGCCTTGCACATACTCCAATTTTAATATCTGTAACATCAAAGCCTTTGGCTAATGCTTCACATGATATTAATCCGATTATCTCGCTGTCAGGTTTTCTAAACTCTTCGATTATCTCTCTTCGACGTTCATTATTACCGTCCTTATAACTTATTTGTTGGAAGTTATGACCGCGTGCTGCGAATTCCCTGCAAAGTTCTTCACCGTGCGCTACAGTCGCACTGAATACAATGGTTTTAACGGGCTTATCAAAGTGTGCAAGGGTTTTCTTTGTCCATTCATCGACTACATCACCAACGATTGCAACTCCTTGTTTCTCCATATCTTTTTCCGCCCATTCGCCGTCGAATTTTATTTCTGCTTGGCTCATATCCATTTGCGCTCTTGCAGAAAACATTTTGACTGGCACTAACCAACCTTCTTTAATCAGATTATCTGTTGTCGTGCTATTTACGACGTTCGTAAATATCTTTCCTAATCCTTTTGTAAATGGCGTAGCAGTTAATCCAACAACGTGGGCGTCAGAGAATCGATTAATTGCATCCGTTACAGATTTAAAAATCGTGTGACATTCATCAACAACAATAAGTTTTGGGGGATTATCAATCTCTCTTCTTGCTAGGGTTTGTGCGGAGATAACCTGCACGAATTCATAGGGTCTCCATCTCCAGTGATCTGCCTGTATCACACCATGTGGGACACCGTATCGATCCAACGTCGTGGAGGTTTGGTCTACAAGAGAGACTCGGTCGCAGATGAACCAAGCAACATTCCGTTTTTCACGGGCTTCGTTCAGGAGATACGACGCAGAGACGGTCTTCCCCGCCCCAGTCGGGGCTACGAGGATCTGACTTCGGTGACCTTCCTTTGCTCCGGCTCTGAGTTCCTCAAGAGCCTTGATCTGGTAGTCACGTAGGCTTTCGATCAGCATAACTCTTCCAATACTTCACTTGCTTTTTGAGTTCGGCGCATTCGTTCTGCCATTTGTCCCGTGAAATGGTCAAGGAATCAATCTCAACTTGCATCTGCTTCATGCGCTCAAAATGCTCACTCTCTTTGATTGACTCAAGGATCTGGAGTTCCTTGGCCATCTCTTCTGCGTTGTCAAAGAGTTCCTGATATAGAGACTTCAGGGATTCGTGTTCAGCTTTCAGGGACTGATAGGTGTCCTGGCTTACTGCTGCCGGTAAACGCGGCTCTATGGGCTTTGGAGGGGCATTTGATGGGTCAGCATTGTCAATGGCTTTTAAAGCCTGAGAGAGGCTTATAGCGCCCTTCCTGACCTTGTCGAGGGTTTCTTGGTCTCCGGTGTTAACCACCTGCTTTGCGCGTTCGATGGTTCGGGTTCCAACGCCCGCGCGTTTTGCCATGTCAGAAGCTGAAATGTCATCCTGACGACAATTAATTCCGCCACGTGGCGGAATAACAGGTTTGCCTACGCCCCTCCAACTGTTGCAAGAAACAACAGCCAAAGCCTTTTGACTAGGTGAGAGGTGCCTTCGGTTCAGGTTCAGGTCGATGACATAGGAAACCGGGTCTTCACCGTCAAACTCATAAGTCGCTGGGCTGATTTCAAGTTTCTGGCAGGCTTGGTAGCGATGCCAACCATCTAAGATCTTGTTTTCAAAAAGGGTGATCGGTTCTCTTTGGCCGTGGATTTTGATGCTGGATAGAAGATCTTGAAACTCTTCAGGATCCATGTCAGGAAATGCTGCTGATAGGGGGTGTCTTTCGTACATTGGGTGATTTCTCAGTAGTGGTGAATCGGTTGTTACA
>Ga0222712_10003835_pt1 | contig 16099 bp, 16 predicted proteins | sample C33_657DmetaG_FD_165043 | JGI IMG/M metagenome (GOLD analysis project Ga0222712, IMG submission 165043) | Estuarine water microbial communities from San Francisco Bay, California, United States - C33_657D | ecosystem: Environmental > Aquatic > Marine > Unclassified | place: USA: California...
GAAACGATCTAGCGGTTGCTTTTCTAGTGCCGGCTTGATCCAGTTGCGACCTGGCACCAACGTGCCTTTGCTGGTGGTGTAACCGGTCAGGATCAGACCGGCATACATGAAGCCACTTTTGCTCTTGGGTTCCCATGTGAAGCGCAGCTGCGTTGCACTGGGGCGATCACGGCGTTGAGAGCGCAGCAGACCGCCAAGATCCACGATGTCGCGTGGGCTGCTGACGGTCTGCCCATTGCGGCGTTTGGTGGCACGTGGCCAGCCAAATTGCGGCGTCTTGATCTCTTCCTTCAGCTGATCACCCAAGACCTTGCCGTAGCTGGTCAGGATCTGCGGCACCCTGAGCTTGAGCTGTGTGGCATTCCAGCCGGTCAGCTTGAAGTTGGCCTTGACTTGAACTGCCATCAGCCCTGCACGTAGCGGGCTAGCCGGATCTTGTCGCCAATCACCTGTTGCACGGTGCTGCCGATCAAGCCGGTCGTGCCATAGGGGAAGCGACTGTTGATCACTTCGCAGCTGATGGCACCTTGTCCTGCAAAGTTCAACGTGCCGATCACACCGGGCTTGATGCGGGCGTCTAGGGCCTGCGGACTTACGGCATAGCCCTCGTAGGTCTCAACTTCAGTGTCAACGCCAGGGAAATCTGAGGCTTGTGTGCTGCCTTGGCGTAAGTACAGATTGACGGTCACTGTTTCTGTGGCCGGCACAACGTTGCCTGTAGTGGCATCTGTGACGGTGCCAACGGTGGGAACCTTGAAGATTGCAGTGGCGTTAGCCAGTGCAGCGAGAGCGCTTGCCATGGCCTAGGTTCCCGCGATCAGCGGCAACTTAAGAGCACATGAAGGGGCGTTGTGGCGGAGAGTCTGGGCTCAGCTGTCTTAACAGTCAGCGTTGATGATGCCCAGCTCAAAGCAGGTTTAGAGCGTGCCAAACAGTCTGCTGCATCGGCCGGGCGTGCAATTGGTCAGGCACTATCGGGCTCAAATGCTGGTCAAACCCTTAATGGATTAAACATCAAGCTCAATTCGCTGCAGGATGAACTGCAGAGAGTTGCAATCGGCACTAGGCGCTTTCGTGAGCTGCGTCAAGAAATAGAAAAAACGGAGCGCACGTTAAGCAGGGCCCAAGGTGGTGGTGGTGCAGGTGTGCTTGGTAATGTCGCATCTGTCTTTGCTGGCGTTGGTATTGGCGCCGGAGCCATTGGATTTTTGCGTGGCTCGATCAACGCTGCTGTAGAGCTAGACACCATTACTCGCAAGCTAAGCAACACGCTTGGTCCGCAAGGTGCTGGTCAAGCCCTGAGCTTTACCAAGGGCCTCTCTGATCAGCTAGGCCTTAGCTTCAAAACGCTGGCTGGCAGTTTCGGCAGCTTCACGGCCGCAGCAACAGCGGCCAATGTGCCTCTTGGTCAACAGCGCGAATTGTTTGCCGCTGTGTCCAAGGCTGCTCAGTCGCTTGGACTCAGCAACGATGAAATCAATGGTTCACTGCTGGCTTTACAGCAGGTTGCTGCTAAGGGCACCGTGCAGATGGAAGAGCTGCGAGGGCAGCTTGGTGAGCGGTTGCCGATTGCTTTTGCTGCTACAGCGCGTGGTCTTGGTGTTACACAGCAGGAATTGATCAAACTGGTTGAGTCAGGCAGGCTTACTGCTTCTGAATTTTTTCCTGCTTTAAGCAAAGGGCTCAACGAACTGACTGCAGGCGCTGGCGGGACCGAAACTGCCGCGCAGAACTTTCAAAAGCTAAGCAACGCATGGGATGAACTACAAACCTCATTTGGCGAAAGCCTTTTGCCAACTGTTATTGAGCAAGTCAAGCGTCTATCGGTTGGGCTCGAAGGTGCGGGTGTCGTTCTACGTGCCAACAAGCTTGGCCTTGGCGGCGGTGCCATAACCAACGCGCTTGGCATCATTCCAGATCAAGGCGCTGAAGCAGTAGGCGCTTTACGGGCATTGCAGTCTCAGTTCTCGCTAACAGAGAAGCAGGCCAATGCCTTGTTTACCAATGCGGTTGCGTCGGTTGGAGGCCGAACTAACACTTTTGGGCAGCTAACCCTTAGCGCAGAACAGTTTCAAGCCGTTTTGCAAAAGCTGCCCTCCTTGGCAGAGGCCTTTAGGGCAAAGAATAAAGACATTACTGGTGAGCTGAATGCTCAAAATGCCGCTGCTGCACGGTTATTGCAGGAAGAGCTTAAGCGTAGAGATAGCGTCGAAAACCTGCAAACATCTCTAAAGTCTCTGTCAGAGCAGCAAAAGCTGCTTGCCGTTGACAGCCAGGACTACAACAGGGTTTCGCAGGAGATCGTCGACAAGCAAACCCGTCTTAACGAACTTAAGAAGACCGAAAGCCAGCGCTGGGCCGAGAGCATCGCCGCTGCCAATCAGCTCAAAAGCATTCAAGAGGAGATCGCAATCCAGCAGCAACGTGGCAGCCTCACCGGCACGGGCATTGGTGCGCTGCAGTCGGTGAAGGCATTAGAGGATGCCAAGCGTGCTGAGCAGGATGCTCAAGCCGCTCTCAGAGCAAGCCCTGGTAGTAGTGACTTACTAAAAGCATCAGAAGTGGCCGCTGAAAATGTCCAGCTGGCTGCGGCAAAAACCAAGGCCGACTTGCAGGATGCCTTTAAGTCAGCTCAGGATGCCGTCAAAAGCATCAGCCGTGGTATTGAAGACAGCGTGAGTGCCCTGCAGGACTTGCGGAACACCAGCGGTAGTGGCCTCAACAGATTTCTTAGCCCACAGGATGTCGCAAATCGCCAACAGGCTGTACGACAGCAGATTCTTCCAGAAGCAAACCAGTTGGCTGACCGACTGGGGGTCGCTTTCAAAATCAATGGCGGCTCATTTGAACAGCAGAATAAAGTCATCCTTGACTTCATTAAATCTGCTCGACAGGAACTTCGCCTATCTGATGACATCGGAAAGGCGCAAGCTGATCTTTCCAAGGCAACTAATGATCTCGCTGTCATTAATAAATCTATGTCAGAGGTTAATGCAAAGTTGACAGAGGCCACCTCTGCTCTGGTTCAAAAAGATTGGACAGTCAACGTGTCCGTTGACGCCAACACTGGCAAATACGCCGTCAACCTCGGTTAGCCATGAGCGTTTCTATCGGAGCCTTCACCACCAGCAAGCTCTTGGCCCAGCCCTACGGCTACCAAGAGACCGGCACCAGCGATGGCCTGACCGCCCGCTCATGGGGTATCAGCGGCCTACTCACCAGCAGTGAGTGGCAATCACTGCTCAGCGTTTACAACACTTGGCGTGACGCCCGCATCCAAGACGCCGACAGCGTGACGGCCAACAGCATTGGCACCACCGTCAGCTTGACCGCCAGCGCCAACGGCCTCAGCTGGAGCGGCATCAGCTGCTGGTTCACCAGTGCCCCCAGCGGTGAGCAAGCCGGCCGCTACATCCAGGCCAGCGTTGAACTGGTCGATGCAGCCCAAGCGCTGCAGGTCGCACTTCGGCAAAAAGAGAAGAGCAAAAGCGCCGAAGACAGACCCGCGCTCGGCACTTTCACCCTTGGTGGTTGCACGCTAACGCTGCTAAGGCCCCCCGTCACCTATCAAGACGTGCCTCAAATGCAGCTCACCGCTGCAGGCACCAGCTACATCACCGGGCCGTTGACGGCAACCAAGGTATATGCGCTGGAAGGCGAAACCAATGCGTCGGGTTGGACAGCGCTGCAAACGTGGTTTGAAAGCACCGTTGGCACCACACCTGCAGCCGGTGCCTACTTCCCCTTGGGCGCACCCACAGCAACAGCAGCCAACGACGTGGTGAACGGCTTGAAGGTCATCACGTACACGGTCTCGCTCAGTGTTGGGGTTGCTCAATGACGATTGATGTTCGCGCCAAGGTTTTCTGCAACCTGGGCACCGTCATCCAAGGCAACTTGGCCGATGAATCCCTCAGTGCCGGCCAAGGGCTGATCGCCTGCCGGGGGCAAGTGGTGCTCAATGGCCTGAGCACCCCTGAGGTGGGCAGCATCGTCAACTTCGGGTGGGTGCGTGGCAACACGATTACCCGCATCCCGCGCACGCTGCGGGTGTTAAGCAGCTTTGCCGACCCCTTTCGCGGCATCACCACCGTGCAGCTGGGCGACAAGTTGGTGTACTTGGCCAATTTGAAGGGCAAGAAGGCGCAAGAGGAGACCCCAGCGCAAGACGGCAGCAACGGCCCCAACCCTGCGGACTACCCCAGCAGCGACTTCAACTACGACAACGCCAACGCCTGTTACCTGCCGAAGACAGGTGCCAAGCCCTTCAACTTCTCAAGCTTTGCAGCTGCCAACAAGCTGACGGTGCGTGAGGAGTATGCCTTGGCTCCCGCCAAGGTGATGGGCCGTGCTCCTTTGGGCATCGCTGCGGCGTCCGTGCTCAAAAAGTGCTGCATGGCGCTGGGCATTGGGTTCACCGGCCAGCTGCCAAGCAACTTCTACAAAGACGATTTCGACCTCAGCTCCGGCTATGTCAGCGTCCTTGATCAGCTGCTGAGCAGTGAGTCGCTATTTGGCTACCTCACTGAAAGCGAGGCATTGCGGATCGTCTCGATTGACGGTTACGGCAGCGGCCCGCTGCTGACCCCAAACGATCTGATTGATCTCACCGGCATCAATCAGGGTGTGCTGCCGGGTCAGCTGATCAACGTCACCTTCAACTTCAACCGCCTTAAAGACACTGCTGCAGAACAGGCAAAGAAAGAACTAGAGGACAAGGAAAACGCGCAGCAAACTAAGGACGACCCCAATGCGTCGCAGGAGCAGAAAGCCGCTGCAGACGAAAAACTCAAGGAAATCGCCAAGTCAGAGCGCCAGCGCAACTGGGAAGAAGACCAAAGCTTCACTTACGATCAGCGCTACACCTTCACCGTAGAAAACGAAGACGGCGCGACGGTCTACACATCTGTCTTTAGTCACAACCCGAGCACCGTTACAACCACGACTTACGACGACAGCAATTATGTTGCGTTGCGCCGTTCGGTTGAAAAGCGGATTGTCGCCAGTGAAGTTGGCACGATCCTGCAAGCCGTGATCAATGCCAAGTACGAAGCCGGCGAGCTAGGCGGTGTTGGCAGTAGCGCGGTGCAGTCTCAGGTGCGAGCCGCTGCTCAAACAGAGCTGGAGTTTGTCACAGAAGAGACCTTTGAGTATGAGGTCGTCAAGGAAGAAGCTGCCAGTCAGACACAGGCACTTTTGCCTGATCGACTGTGCCCTGATCCAGCCGGGCAAGAGCGCGTTGTTGATGAAGATGCCCAAAAAGAAAAGACCGTTGAGAAGCGCCAGCTCAAAAGCATCGTCACGCGCTACGAGCCGCTGTGCAGCATGTTGGCCAAGATGAATGTCAGCGGCTATGACTTTGGCACCTACAATCTCAGCAGTCTTCCAATAACGCCATACACGGCAGAGAAGACAATTACTTATTACGAGACCAATCAGCCAACGGGTCAGACCAAGACGCGGGTGGACCGCTATGTCGCCTATGCCATGACCATTGACGGTCAGCAGTACATAGCGGAGAAGGGCAAAAACGTGACCACCAACACGCAGCTCACCAAGTTGTTGCAGCAGGCGACCCAACTGGTGTTCAGCCACACAGAAGTCAGCCTGCAGCGTGATCGCAGCTTTGGTTTGCAGCAGCGCCCCACCAAGGAGGAACTGCAAGCCGACGACAAGGAAAAGGACGCCCCGGTGGGTGCTGGCAACGATGAAGGCCAACAACAGGCGGAACTAGAGCAGAAGAACAGCACGGTTGAGACGGCACCCAAGACCGAGGTGGCGATGCCGTTGGCATCAGACGACGCCGTGGTGTGGACGGCTAGCAACGGCTACGAGTTCAAGGGCAGCAATGCCGCTTCGATGGCGCTGCGTTATGCCCGCACCATCAATGCCCTGCTGCTTGGCAATCGTGCTGGCGTGTCCCTGCAGCTGACGGCAACGTCAATGCCGCTCTACCCGCTGTCAACGATTTACCTGCAAGCGGGCGGGTTGACCGCCAGCTACAAGAGCAACGGCATGAGCTGGTCCTTCAACAGCGACGGCATCCTCTGCGCCATGGATGCGTTGTTTGTCAGCGGCATCAGCGGCACCGGCAGCCGTTGGTTTCCCGTTGCCCCTGGCATTACGACCCTGCCAAGCAACCCTGCGGTGACGACCGCAACGGCAGCCCCCGCAAACAGCACCAGCACGCCCAACGGCTTCAACCCTGCGGCACCGGGCGCAATCTTTAGCAGCCTGCCCACAGGCCAAGCGCCGGTGTTCGCCAACAGCATTGCCCCCACCAGTGGTGTGCCAGTGGTGACGGAGACCGTGCGTGTGGTGGCCGGCACCCGCAGCATCGTGTCGGTGCTGCCGCGTGACTACGCACTTGTCTTGCCTACGGCAACGGTGGCGCTAGTTAGCAAGCCCGAGGTGACGGTTGGCCCGCGCTTTGCAGCAGATGCCGCTGCGGTGACAGTGAGCGGACAAGCGGCTGCCCTCAAACGTGCCTACCGCGTGGCGGGTGCTGCAGGCAGCTTTGCTGTCACCGGTTTGGGTGCAGGCAGCGTGCGCACCTACGGCATCGGCACCAATGCAGGGGCGTTCAGCCTCAGCGGTCAAGCGGCCCTGCTGAAGCGCAGCTACAGCCCGCTCAATGCCGAAGCCGGCAGCGTTGTGCTGAGTGGCCAAGCCTCTCAATCAAGGGTTGGCATCAACTTTTCAGCGGCAGCGGGCAGCTTTGCCCTCACCGGCCAGAGCGCCAGCAAGCTGCAAGGGCTGCGGATGCCAGCAGCCGTTGGCGCCTTTACGGCTACCGGCCGCAGCATTGTTGATCCGTACTTCAGCAGCGTCAGCTTGCTGCTGCACATGGATGGTGCCAACAACAGCACCACCTTCACGGACAACAGTTCCAACGCTCTGACGGTCACGCCGTCCGGCACCGCCAAGATCAGCACCGCCCAAAGCAAGTTCGGCGGCGCATCTGCGTTCTTCAATCAGTCAGGCCATCTGACGGTGGATAGCAACAGCGTGCTGAGCCTGGCCGGTGACTTCACGATTGAGCTGTGGTTCTATCAGCCCTCCAGTGGCAACACCACCTACCCGATCTTGCTGGAGCGCGGCTCCTCGGTAAGTTCCAGTAATTACGGGATCATCGTGGATAACAGCACCACGCCCTACACCGCGTCATTCTTCTATGGATCGCCCCGGTCCTATGTCTCGGCGGGGTCGCTCAACTACGACACTTGGTACAACTTGACAGTGACGCGCTCGGGGTCAACGCTGCGGGCGTTTAACAACGGCAGTTTGATTGCTACCGCCACCGTCAGTAATGATTTCAGCTCCAGTGAAACGCTGATTATTGGCGCAGCTGGCACCACACTTTCCAACAAAGTGAATGGCTACATCGACGATGTAAGGATCACAAAAGGCGTGGCTCGCTACACCGCTGCGTACACCGTACAAGCAGCGCCATTTTTGAACAGCTAGGCAACCTAGCCCCAAAGCCCTGCGTCAATGGCTGCGTTCAACAAGTTCAATAGCTTTGTGGAGGCGCTGGCAGAGAAGGTTCACAACCTTGGCAGCGACACCTTGAAGGTGATGCTCACCAACACCGCACCGGTGGCCACCAATAGCGTCAAGGCAGACATCACAGAGATCTCGGCCGGCAACGGCTACACCGCTAACGGCAACACCGCCTCGGTCACCAGTTCGGCGCAGACCTCCGGCACGTACAAGCTGGTGCTGGGTGACCCGGCCACCTGGACGGCCAGCGGCGGCAGCATCGGCCCCTTCCGCTATGCCGTGCTCTACAACGACACCGCAACCAATAAGGAGCTGATCGGCTGGTGGGACTACGGCTCGGCGCTGACCTTGGCCGCTGGTGAATCGTTCACCGTTGACTTCGATCCGACCACCGGCGTTCTGACCCTGGCCTGATGGCACTGACGACAACGATCAGCACCAAGGAACTGCAACGCCAAGCCGCTGCAGCGTTTGAAGGCCAGACCTACACGGTCTTCTTGGCCAGCAACAGCGGCAGCCTGACTGCTGACTCCACGGCCAGCGCTTGGATTGCGGTCAAGAAGTCTGGCAACGGCTATGCCGATGTCACCGGCACCTTGGCAGCAGGTGCTTACTCCTCTGGCAACGCTCGCTACGAGCTTCCGGCGATCAATGCCACCTTCACGGCAACCGGTGCTGGTTACACCTACGACACGGTGTGTATCAGGATCGGCAGCGCGACCTACCTGCACAGCCTGCTGGTAGAAACGCCGAGCATCACGATGGCCGCCGGTCAAAGCAAGACCTACACGATCACCTTGGCTGTGGATGACTGAGCGCAGCCCTAGCACCAGCATCAACATTGCCCTTACGCGCCAACTGCTGCAACAACAAAGCCGTCAGGTCACCGAGCAAAATCGCCGCGAACGCCAAGAACGTGAAGATGCTCGGCAGCAGTCGGGCCTGACCCCTGCAGGCAATCAAAACGCAGCGGATGATCCTGCGGCCCAGGCCAATGGCGACACCACTCAAAGCAGCAGGCAGACAGATTCCAGCCGTGCCAAAGGCGAGTCACCGTTTGATGAGAGGCGCCCCGCTGCTCAGCGTCTCGGCACCCCGTCCATTGTCGGCATCCAGTACCGCTTTGCGTTCAGCCAAGCACCGTCTGGTGAGCGCAAGATCACGGTGGGGGTGCCTGGGCTCAGCCAGCAAGCCCAACACGTCTTCACCGCGTTCCCGACTACAAACGCCAACACGAATATCCCGGTGCCCCCAGCGGTCTACGACCCGCCCGGCGGCCCCAATCCAGGTTTGGCCTCATTGGGCCCAGTGCCACCAAACGCGGATCAGGACACCGGCCTCATTGTTGAGTATTACTCCTTCAACATTGAGCGGCACTACGACCTAAGCATCCCGCTGTGCTTACCGCTTAACAGCAAAGCGAGCCTCTTCGTTTGGGACTACCACTACGCTAAGCACCAGCTGGTGGCGGTGCGGGAAAGTCGGCGCGATTCCCAAAGGATTAACCCAGTCGTTGGCTCAGGCGCTACGACCTATAGCCGTCAGAACGACTACAACAACACCTACACCTTCGACAATGACGACTTCAAGGTGGTGCGTGAGATTGTCTGTTTCCTTGTGACGCCTAAGGGTGTACGAAAAGTTGACACGCCAGCCAAGTTGACTGAGGCGCTCAACAGCCGCCGGCCGCTGGCAACCAAGACAGGCACCACTGAGATTCTTGCGGGCAGCACATTTCAGACGCAGGAGATCATGACGAGCCCGTTAGATCTACCTCAAACAGTTGTCACCATCCCGGAAACCTTCACCTACCAAACCGTCCCTGGTTTTCAGTTCTCAAGCTGGCGTCCTGAGTACACCGGCCCCGGGATGGGCCTTGCGCTGCAGTTTGGAATTGGCGAGCTGTTGTCCACACCGCATGGCAACGGCTACGGTCCCTACACCAGCTCCGGCTTGTACTACTTCAGCGGCAGCGTCTACCAATGGCTGACCAAACCGATGAATCTCTCAACAACCGAGAGCTACAACTACAGCTACATCAAAAGCGTTGTCAAGGATTTTCCAGGGCGCTACATCAGTTCAGCCAAGGGGTTTAGCGGTGAGGTGCCACCGACCTACCAAGACGGCTTTGAAACGTTTGGCATCGCCAAGAAAGCACCTGAGAACTACGCCGTCCCCATGACCGATGCCGACTTCACATGGACTAAGCAGTTCAAGTTTCCCAATAACGGAGCGCCGTCAACGGAGCTGGCGTACTGCTGGAACTGGGATGACGAGCAATACTGCAAAAGGCAGCTTCTGGCGCTCGGCTTCAAAAAAGCTGATTTTGTACTATGAACAACGCCACTGACCCCCTTGAAAAGCTGAAGCAGCAGGTGGCTGCTGTGATCAAGTTCAACCGCGAGCAGCGGCTGAAACGAGAGAAAGAGAGGCAGCTACGTTTACAGCAAATCAAGCGTCGCTAACCCTGTGCCGACCCTTCCCTTTGTCCAAGCACCTGGAGCACCAACACTGCGCCGGCTTGGCACACCAGCAAGCGGCATTTTGGAGATGCCGGTGTTGGGAGGTTTGACGGTTGGTGAGTCAGCCGTGGTGACTGAGCTATTGGCTACAGAGCAAAGTGCCTTTGTCAAAGGCGCCCAGATTGCAGATGCGATTGCCAAGGCAGAAGAGATCAGCATCAGCGAGGCGTTCAGCATCATTGAGAGCGCGATCAGCGGTAAGTCGTTAGAGCCTGAGGCAGAAGCGATCCGCACGCGCCACGCAGAACAGATCCAGGAAGTAGCTCGCGTGTATGCCAGTGCTGGGCAGCGCAACATGGAGGCCACCGTCACGGCCTTGATTCGCTGCCGCTGCAACCTCAGCGATTGGGGTGTGGAAGATACGCGCCAGATGCACCGCGCCCTGTTCAACGCGATCTGGGCTTTGGCGCAGGAGGAGCAGGAAGCGGAGGCGATGCCGAATGAGCCGCCCACGGAGGAGGAGCTGGGAAAGCAGCCGCCGGCGGATGGCGCCGGGGCGAAACGGACTGGACGGCGATCTTCTACGACCTAGCCAACGGCTACCCCAGCCAGTTCCCCAGGCACACCTACAACCACGAGTTGCGGGTGGTGGTGCTGCGGGCGTGGAAAGAGTTGCAGCGCATCCGCCGCGAGCAGGTGCAGCTGCAGGAGCTGCCCGTCGCCCAGTTGTCGGCATTGCTGGCCAACGTCAACCGCGACCCGAAAAAGGGCAAGCCCTTTAATTTGCGCGACTTCACCCTGTTTGCCGACGAGCGCCAAGACGACAGTGTGCTTAGCCCCGAGGTAGCCGCCGTCGCCCTAGAGCTACGCCACGAAGACAAGGCGCCGCCGCTGCTGATCACCTGCTGGCCCCAGGTGCTCGCCAGCGTCAAAGACGGCACCAAGGTGCCAAGTCAGCGGGCGCTGCGCAGTGATGACGATGCGGTGTGGGTGGTGGCTCCGAGCTGGGAAGGCAGCAACGTGCGCGGCGGATTGGTGCTTGTTCGTGGGCGGATCAGCGGCACCGTCGTCCTACGCGACCTCGACAAGCCACTGTTGAGCTACACCGTGCGCGTCCCCGAGCGCCCCGGCTTCGGCTGGATTGAGGCAGGCTGCCTCTTGGTTGCGGCGGAAATCTAGGCCCATGGACGTGCTCACCCTCCGAACCGAGCTTGAAACCGTCCTGGTGAACTACCTGGGCGACTACACCCTGGCCAATGGCGTCAAGACGCCGGCGATCTCGGTGCGTGCTGCTGGTGAGAGCCTGCCGCCCAACACCGCCGTGCGGGGATTGGAGGTGGTGATCCTGCGGGAGCCGGAACTGGTGCCGGTGCGGCAGTATCGCCGCGAGCAAGCCTTTAGCCGCTGGACCCTTTATCTGGTGGACTGGAGCGGTGACACCAGCCTGCAGGAAGTCGGCGGCGTGCTGATCCGCGAGTACCCCGGCAGCAATGCGGTGGCGATCAACGTGCCGCGTGGTGTGGGGCCAAGATCGCAGATGCGCGTTGACATCCAGACCGATCCAGAGGCATAACGCCGGAAACCTTGGGTATGGCGATCACACCCGCGAGCTACAACATCCGCCCGCAACGGCGGGCTGACTATCCGCTGGCGGTGCAGTTCAAAACCAGCGCTGGCACCGGCATGAACATCACCGGCTGGACAGTGTTGGCCCAGGTGTGGGATAAGACGCGGACGACGAAATACGGTGACTTCACGGTGAGCGTGACGGCTGCCGCCACCGGCAATGTCACCTTGACGCTGCCCTACACCGTGACGGCAACGCTGCCCGATGAGTGCCGCTACGACGTGATGCTGATCAATGGCAGCGGTTTGCGGGAGTATTACTTAGAGGGCATCGTGCGCCCCAGTGAGGGCTACACCGCACCGGCGTAATGACGAACATCGTTGAGGTCAACAGCACCGGTCAAGTCCTTGTTGCTGAGGTTGCGGCACAAGCGATTGAGGTCACTGCACCGACCGCACCGCTAACGGTTGAGGTGCAAACCGCTGGCCCGCAAGGTCCAACGGCAACGCTTGGCCTAAATGACCTGACTGATGTGAACACCACCGCCAAGGTGGCTGGCAGCGTCTTGTATTACGACGCCGCTGCTGGTGAGTGGAAAGGCAACGACATCAACACCGTGATCACGCTGACGGACGGCGGCAATTTCTAAGGGGTGACCGGAAACCTAGGCGCAACGCAGTGTCTAGCCCGTAGTCATGGCCGCAACGATCCGCATTAAGCGCTCTACGGGGAGCAGCGCACCCGCGAGCCTGGCCAATGCGGAACTTGCGTTTGCTGAAGGCACCGCAACGCTGTACTACGGCACCGGCACCGGTGGGGCAGGCGGCACTGCCACCAGCATCATTGCGATTGGCGGAACCGGCGCCTTTGTTGGCCTTGGCGGCACGCAGACGATCACCGGTGACAAGACCTTTAGCGGCAACGTCACCCTCGGCTCTGGCGCTACAGCCACCACGCCGAGCAACGGCGACAGCAGCACCAAGGTCGCCACCACGGCGTTTGTGCAAAACGCCATTAGCAGCTTTGGCGTCGGCACCGTCACCAGTGTTGGCCTGAGCCTGCCCACCAGCATCTTTGACGTGTCCGGTTCGCCGGTCACCAGTAGCGGCACCCTCAGCGCCACGCTCGATAACCAAAGCGCCAACTACGTCTGGGCAGGTCCAACCACCGGTGCTGCAGCAGCGCCGACGTTCCGCGCCTTGGTGGCGGCCGATCTGCCTGATCTGTCCGGCAGTTATCTGCCGATCAGTGGCGGCACGATCAGCAGCAACCTGACGATCTCTGGTGATCTGACGGTCAACGGCACAACGACCACCGTCAACTCAACCACGATTGACGTTGCCGACAAAAACATCACTCTCGGCAATGTCGCAACCCCCAGCGATGCCACAGCCGATGGCGGCGGCATCAGCCTTAAGGGCGCAACGGACAAGACGTTCAGCTGGAGCAACGCCACCGATAGCTGGACCTCCAGCGAAGACATCGACGTTGCCAGCGGTAAGGTCTACCGCGTCAACGGCACCACAGTGCTCAGCGGCAGCAGCCTCGGCACAGGTGTCACCGGCTCCAGCCTCACCAGCGTCGGCACCCTCACCAGCGGCACCTGGAACGCCAACACCATTGGCGTGGCCTACGGCGGCACAGGCGCCACCACGCTCACCGGGCTAGTAAAAGGCAACGGCACCAGCGCGTTCACCGCAGCAGTGGCCGGCACCGATTACCTGAGCCCCAGCTCTGAAATAGATGGCGGCTCGTATTGATCTGCGGCCGGCAACTTAGGCAGTCCGGCTAGATAGCCACGCAAGGACTGCCAGATGGCCAACTTGATCAAGCTCAAACGCTCAGCTGTTGCAGGGAAAGCCCCAGCAGTTGGCGATCTTGCTCTTGGTGAGCTTGCGCTCAACACCTACGACGGCAAGCTTTACACCAAGAAGGACAACGGCACCGCCAGCATTGTTGAGCTATCAGGCGGCTCAAGCAGTGGGCCCATTGCTGAAACAGCGCAGGTGATTAGTCAGAACCTGACGCTCAACACTGGCAGCAATGGATTGTCTGTTGGCCCGGTTGAAGTCGCTGCAACCTATGCGGTGACCGTTCCTGCAAACGCTACTTGGATGGTGCTTTCCTAATGGCATACGGATCGATCAAGGTTGACTCCATTGTCACCAGCACCCAGACGGTCACGGTTGACAACCTTGCGAGCACCAGTGCGCTGAGTAGCTACGGAGCGAAGGACACCGCGCAGACGTGGACAAAAGGCCAACGCGGCGAGATCACTGCACTGACAGACGGCGCAACGATCACGCCTGATTTCTCAGACAGCAATCACTTCCGCGTCACACTCGGCGGCAATCGCACGTTGGCTAACCCCACCAACCTCACGGCTGGGCAGTCAGGTTGCATCTGGATTACACAAGACGGCACTGGCTCTCGGACGCTTGCCTACGGCAGCTATTGGGACTTCACCGGTGGCACCGCGCCGACATTAACCACAACGGCTAATGCCGTGGACTGCTTGGTGTATGCGGTGCAGAGCAGCACCAAGATCACTGCCCAACTGATCACCAACCTGAGCTGAGATGTCGATTCCTGGTGGCGGCAGCCCGTTACTGCTTGGTGGCGCAGTTGGGTACAAGATTGAACGCAGCTTGCGTTTCAATAGTAGTGACAGTGCCTACTTGTCCAGAACGCCTGCATCAGCGGGCAATAGGAAGACATTTACTATCAGCCTTTGGGTCAAACGCTGCAAACTGCGCGTTTTGCAGTCCTTTATTAGTTCAGCAAACGACACCATCTTTCTGTTTGATTCCAGTGACAAGCTGTGCCTTTACTTAGGCGCAAGTTATGTACGGGTATCAACGCAGGTCTTTAGGGATGTGTCAGCTTGGTATCACCTGGTGTTGGTAGTAGATACGCCAAATGCTACAGCGCAGAACCGGGTGCGCATGTATGTCAATAACAGTGAAATTACAGTATGGGACACCAACGGCACAGTAACGCAAAATTCAGATACGACTTGGAACGCTGCGCTTGCTCATCAAATTGGGGCAAACAATACAAGTCAATTCCCCGACCAGTACATCGCTGACTTTCACAATATTGACGGCCAAGCCCTAGATCCCACCAGCTTCGCTGAAACCAACGCCACCACCGGTCAATGGGTGCCCAAGGCGTACAGCGGCAGCTACGGCACCAACGGCTTCCAGCTCAAGTTTGCAGATAACAGCGCAGCTACCGCCACCACGCTGGGTAAAGACACCAGTGGCAACGGCAATAACTGGACGCCGAATAACCTCAGTGTCACGGCTGGTGCAGGCAACGATTCCCTCGTAGACACCCCGACTAGTTACGGCACCGATACAGGCGCTGGTGGGGAGGTGAGGGGTAACTATGCGACGTTGAATCCGCTTCTTGCTAATGCAACGCTTGCCAATGGGTACTTAGACATTTCTGGCGGAAATGCTGATTTCTGGCGTCACTCAACAATCGGATGTTCCTCCGGCAAATGGTACGCGGAGATGACGGCTGGCAGCAGTTCCTCTCTTGGCCTAGGTATCTACAGTCAATCAGCGCTTAATAGCAGCGTAAACGCCAGTCAATCACGTGGATACTTTATTAACGGCCAGAAGTATTCCAACGGTTCTCTTTCTAGCTATGGCAACTCTTTTACCACAAATGATGTCATTGGCATTGCCTTTGATGTAGATGCTGGCAAGGTGTGGTTTAGCAAGAATGGCACTTGGCAGGCCAGCGGTGATCCTGTTGCCGGTACAAATGCTGCGTTTACAGACATCGCCAACAACACTTGGTTTGTCACCATACAGGGTGCAACTTTTAGTGCTTCAGTCAACTTTGGCCAACGCCAGTGGGCTTATGCAGCACCAGCGGGCTTCAAGGCACTCTGCGACACCAACCTGCCCGCCCCAGTAGTCGCCAAGTCTGCGAGTGCGTTTGACGTGAAGCTCTACACCGGTAATGGCAGCACGCAGACGATCAGCGGGTTGGGGTTTAGTCCGGATTTGGTGTGGATTAAGGCACGTAGCGTCGGGTACTGGCACCGATTGATCGACAGCGTTCGCGGTGCTCAAAAGTTCCTGTACAGCAACGATACATCAGCAGAAAGAACATCAACAGCAAACGACATATTTACATCTTTTGATTCCACTGGATTTACGCTTGGAGGCGCAGATCCTTCTGCCGATGGATTAAATCAAAACACCCAACCGTATGCCGCCTGGTGCTGGGACGCCGGCTCATCAACAGTCACCAACACACAAGGCTCCATCACTACGACTGTCAGGGCTAATGCCAGTGCAGGCTTTTCGATTGTGACCTATACAGGCACGGGAACAGCTAACTCAACATTCGGGCACGGCCTAGGAGTTGCACCTAGCCTGATTATTACTAAAAACCGTGGATCCGCAAACGATTGGTATGTATATCACGCAAGCTTGGGTGTCGGCTCCTATCTTGAGCTTAATACGACAAACGCTGCAGGCACGCTTTCTAATTATTGGAGTCCAGTCAACAGTACAGTCTTTGGGCAGACTTACACTTCTGCTGGACC